>Ga0256829_1001933_pt1 | contig 16034 bp, 11 predicted proteins | sample 131447metaG_FD_185979 | JGI IMG/M metagenome (GOLD analysis project Ga0256829, IMG submission 185979) | Hydrothermal vent microbial communities from Lau Basin, Pacific Ocean - 131-447 | ecosystem: Environmental > Aquatic > Marine > Hydrothermal vents | place: Pacific Ocean: Lau Basin | collected...
TCGCACGCCTTCAACGTGCCAAGGCTCGGCCACCCCAAGGGCGGCTTCAAACAGTTGGTTGTTCATGTCGGTACTCCACATCCATCAGTGATGGACGTAGACTACCCACTCGAAATTCAAAAGAGGCCGTGTTTTGCGTCAAATACAGCCCGCCCGGCCACGCGCGCATGCGCACCACCCAGAGTCACGGCCACCGTGATGACCGGGATCAGCAAGGCCGGGATGAACAGGCGATGCCCCAGGCGGCGCGCCGAAGCATTGCGTTGCGTTGCCGATCGCTGCGCTGGCGGTGAGCGGCCCACGGCCGGCGCAAGCAAGGCCAGAACCAACACGCCCGCGCCGGCCAGTTCGGACGGCCATCGCAGTCCGCTGGCGTGTGCGTGAATGACGCCGTCACCACCCGCGAACAGTGCTGCCAGAACGATCCAGAAAAGGCCAACGCGCCAATGACGTTCACGCACATTGAGCACGCCGGCCAGAAACAGGAAGGCGGCAACCAGCGCATACGCCTGATGCAGATCAAGCATCGCCTTGTTCCCTGGCCCTGCGCAGCCATGCGCGTCGCGCGAATACGACCCTCAATCCATGAATCACGAAGGCGGCTATCGCCGTGGGCAGGGCCCACAGGGCAATCGAAAGCGGTGCCAGGTCGATCCCCTGGCCGGCGTAGAAACCCTGGATCAGCAACACCGCACCCAGGGCTATGAACACATCCTCGCCGAAGAACAGGCCAACGTTGTCGGTTGCCGCTGCCAGCGCCCGCACGTCCTGGGCTTCCTCATCGTCCAGCGGAGCGCCCTTGTCGCGCGCAAGTGCCGCCTCGCTCATGGGAGCCAGGATCGGCCGCACCGTCTGCAGTTGACCGGCCACGTTGGTCATGCCCAGCATCGAGAACAGCTGGCGCACTCCCAGATAGGTCCACAGCAGGCGAACCAGGCTCAACCGCTGCATGCGCTCGACCCAGTGGCCTGCGTGCTCGCGCAGTCCCGCCCGTTCGAGGACCCCGACCGCGGGCAGGGTCAGTACGATCAGCAGCAATGCGCGGTCCTGGATGAAACTGTCCCCGATCAGGGCCAGCATCTGCGGGAAATCCAGGCCTCCCAGCAAACCGCTCAATACCCCCCCTGCAATCACCACCTGTACGGCGTTGCGACGGGTGATGAAGCCAAGCACGATCAGTACGACGCCGAGCAACGGCCAATAGTTCAACGTTATTCCTCCAGATACCGGGCCCGCCGGTGCTTTCAGACGGGTCGCCCATTCGACGCGAAGTCCCTCAGCGCTACCAGACCGACTGGCGAAGATCTCAGCATACACGCTGGGGCGCGCATGGTGCCTGCCATCACGGATGTCGGCAGGGAGCCATCAGCCGGGGATGCGTCGCAGGGCATCCGAGGGTGTATCCGATGCCATGAGACACGATGGATTCGGCGCTGGCGGGCGCTTGTGGAGGCTCGAATTGAGATCACCAATTGCTAAGAAAGTGTTGACAGCACGTTACGTTCAGCGGTAGCGTCGCGGTACGCGGACTGGCGGTTGCTCCGAGTTGTACATGAGCAAGCCGACCGTAAACCATCTGCGGCACCAGGGATGCCAGGTTTGGGTTCTTCGGCACTACGGCGAGGACAACAGGCTCGGTCATTCGTGTGACGCATTCCAGGTAATCGTGGTGCATACCAGGTTGCCAAGCCTTGACAAGGCCCTCGCGGGCTGATCTGGGGAGATCATCGTAATGAACAATCGCAAACTGACAGGTGGAGCGCTCAAGCGTCGCAATGCGCTTGCTGTCGCCCTTGCCGTCGGCCTGGGCTTCACGGGCGTGGCCATGGGCCAGGCCACCACGGGTACCATCTTCGGCATCGCTCCCGGTGGCGCCGGAGAGACCGTTTCCGTGACCGGCAACGGTGTCTCGCGCACCGCGACCGTCGGTCAGGACGGCCGCTACACAGTCAGCGCCTTGCCGGTCGGTACCTACACCGTCACGCTGAGCAAGAACGGGCAGACCGTATCCACCCGTTCGAACGTGAACATCACGGTCGGCGCCGGTACCGAAGTGGACTTCGCCAAGGCCACCACCCTCGGTGCCGTGCAGGTCACGGCCAATGCGCTGCCGACCATCGACGTCAGCACGGTCACTACCAGCACCGTCATCACGGCCAAGAACCTCGAGCAGCTGCCGGTGGGTCGCAGCGCCGAGTCGATTGCCCTGCTGACCCCGGGCACCGTGCAGGGCAGCGCGTATTTCGGCAATGCCGTGTCCATCGGCGGTTCGAGCGTAGCCGAGAACGCCTATTACGTGAACGGCTACAACACCGGCGAACCGTATCGCAACATCGGCGGCTTCCAGCTGCCCTACGGCTCCATCGCCCAGCAGGAAACCCTGGCGGGCGGCTTTTCGGCCAAGTACGGCCGTTCCGACGGTGGCGTGATCAGCCAGGTCGGCAAGAGCGGCACCAACGAGTGGCATTACGGCGGCCAGGTCGTGTGGGAGCCGCGCTTCCTGCAGTCCGACCCCAAGAACCTCTACTACAAGGTGCAGCCGTTGCCCGCGGGTCCGGGCACCTGGTATCACGACTCGGGCTATGCGCCGGGCAGCCTGTATCGGTATCGCAAGCACAACAAACAGTGGAGGACCATCTACTCGGCCTATGTCAGCGGCCCGCTGATCAAGGACAAGCTGTTCTTCTTCGCTGCCGCGGAACTGACCAAGGCGCAGTCGACCAATGTGGGCACGGTGACCAATGGCACGGTGTCCTATTCCGGTTCGCACACCACCAAGTTCTACGGCAAGATCAACTGGAACATCGACCAGAACAACATCTTCGAAGGCACTTTCCTGCAGAGTGACAGCGCCAACGGATCGGGTGCCACGTACTACTTCGATTCGGCCACCGGCCAGTCGCAGAACTTCAAGGCGGTCAACAACAAGAACATCGACAATGCCCGGTTCCTGATCGGCAAGTACACCAGCTACATCAGCGACAAGGCCACCCTGAGCGTGCTGTGGGGCAAGGGCAATTTCGCCAATCCCACGGTCTACGGCAACAAGAGCGACTTGCCGTACATCATGGGCGGGAACAACCAGAATCCGGCGTACTGGCCGTCCGGCACCAACCCGAACACCGGCATCGTCAACAGCCAGACCAACCGTGCGGTGTATGCGTCGGATGCCGCGCTGAGCACCCAGGGTCTGCGTGTCGACTTCAACTACCAGCTCGGTAACCACAACTTGGGCGTCGGTATCGACAACATGCGTTACACCGCCCACAACCAGGGCATTGGGTCGAACGGTCCCCCGGCACCGCCGCAAGTGAGCACCAACTTCGGCACCGGTGTTCTGCAGCATGGCTTCTGGCGTTATCGCTACTTCGGCGGCAATGCCTACTATGCCGAGTGGTACAACATCTCGTTCCGCACCAGCATGTCGGTTCGCCAGGATGCTTATTACTTCCAGGATGAATGGCAGGTCACTCCGAACCTGCTGCTGAACCTGGGTGTGCGCAACGACAACTACACCAACTACAACAACGTCGGTGTGGCGTTCGTCAACGAGAAGAACCAGTGGGAACCGCGTCTGGGCTTCAGCTGGGACGTGTTCGGTGATTCTTCCTTCAAGGTGTATGGCAATGCGGGCCGTTACTACCTGGCACTGCCGGCCAACGCAGCCGAGCGTGCTGCCAACTCATCGACGTACGTGTACCAGTACTTTACTTACACGGGGATCGACTCCAACGGTATCCCGACCGGCCTGACACCTGCATCCTTCACCCCGCAGCTGAAGACCCCCGATGGCGAAACAGGCTTGCCGAAGGATCCGCTGCAGGTCACCGCAAGCAACCTGAAGCCGCAGTACATCGACCAGTACAACATCGGCTTCGACAAGAAGCTCAACGACCAGTGGACCTACGGCGCCAAGCTCGGTTACCGCCATCTGGGCACGGTGATCGACGACGAGTGCAGTGCCTACAAGGTCGGCCAGAAGATGACCCAGATGGGTCTGAACCCGGCCGATTACTCCACGGGTCTGTACGGCGCGGCCTACTGCCGCCTGATCAACCCGGGCATGACCAACACCCTGCTGGTGGCGAAGAACGATGGCAGCGGCTATACCAAGGTGCAGATGAGCCAGAAAGACTGGGGCTACCTGCGCAAGCCGACACGTAACATCACGTCGTTGAACCTGTACCTGGAGCATCCGTTCGACGGCACCTGGTACGGTCGCATCGACTACACCTGGACCCATGCCTACGGCAATACCGCGGGTCAGGTGCGACCTGACTTCGGACAGGCCGACGTCTCCAAGACCGAGGACTGGGACTCCTGGCAGCTGATGCAGGGCCAGTACGGTCAGTTGCTCAACAGCCGCGAGCACCAGATCCGGATCCGTGGCGCCTATCAGATCACGCCGGAATGGCTGGTCTCGACCACCGCCCTGATCCAGTCGGGTACTCCGCAGGAGTGTCTGGGCTACTTCGGCCCGAACGCTACCGGCGATCCGACCGGTTACAACGGCGGCGGCAGCGGCAACTACCACTGGTGCGCGGGCCAGATCGTGCGCCCGGGGAGCAACAGCAAGTATGCCGGGCATACGCCGTGGACCGAGATCGTCAACCTGGGTATTCGCTATACCCCGGCGTATGCCGATCACCGGCTGGCCTTCAAGATGGACGTCTTCAATGTGCTGAACCAGCAGAAGGCGACCCAGACCTTCCCCAGCCTGGTGGCGGCCAACCATGTGGTGAGCAACACGTTCCACATGCCGGTGTCCCTGACGCCGCCGCGTTACATCCGTCTGTCGGTGTCCTACGACTACTGATCGGCGTAACGCACCAGAAGCCTTGGCTTCAGAAGAGCGCCACCCGCAAGGGTGGCGCTTTTTTTATCGGCTGATGTCAATGAATCATGTTCTGGTGCCTTGCAGCACCATGGGCGCTGGCTTAGCCGGACCGTACCCGCTGCAGTCGTCAAGCAGGCTTGGTGTCTTGCTTTACCTGGACAAGCAAAAACCGCTATGCTTGCAGCTTCCCCCGTCGTGTTTTCCGCCGCACGGGCGTGCAGCGGACGGGCGCGATGCCCTAGCCCCTTTTCTGTTTAAAACGAGGTTCCCCCATGCGCAGGATCGCCCTGATGCTGACCACGCTGGCTGCCCTGGCCCTGACCGCCTGCAACAACGGCGCGTCCTCGGGCTCGACGGCAACCCAGGCTTCCGTGCCCCACAGCGTGTCCGGCACCGTCAGCTTGATGACTCCCCGTGTGCTTTCGCCCAAGGCCAGCATGACGATCTCGCTGGTTGATGCATCGGCCGAGCAGTCCCAGCCGCTGGTCAGCAAGACCATCTCCCCGGTACAGATGCCGGCCAAGTTCACGCTTGATTTCGACAGCGCGAAAATCAATCCTGCCGACATTTACCTGGTCAAGGTGGACCTGACCGATGGTCAGAGGACCTTCAGCATGCCGGTGCAGGCACCGGTGATCACCCGCAGCGCGCCGACCACGCATGTCGAGATCCGGTTATTGGCTAACAAGACGCCTTCGGAGATGCTCGAAGACCAGTACACCAAGCTGATGAAGAATCTTGGCGCCTACAAGATCAGCAACGGCAGGCAGCTGGAGAAGGACAAGTCCCGTGGCTGGCAGACCTTCCAGAGCAACGACAACGGGCAGATCGTGTTCGTTCGCGAAAACGTCGATCACGCCAAGAAGGGCTTTTCCAGCCTCGAATTTGCCTACCGTGACGGCAAGCCCTGGTTTATCGTGTCCAGGCAGATGGCCAGCCAGAATGCCCGGCCCAATGAAGAGATGCGCGCCGGCTGGGATGCTGACGGCAAGCTGGTGGTCAATGAGGACACCGCCAACGGCAAGACCGGACCGCTGTCGGATGCGCAGCTGACACACCTCAAGGACCAGGCTGCAGCCATGCTGAAACTGGCCAAGTCGCGGGCGCCCAGGCATCACAAGCACTGAACAGCTTCCACCCCAGGACATGAAAAAACCGGGCATTGCCCGGTTTTTTCATGCAAACATGGAGTGGCATTCGAGTCAGAACTTGAATTTGATGCCCATGTTGAAGTTGTTCAGTTTCTGGCTGCTGTCGGCAAACCGGCCCTGGTAGCCGATCCACCCCGAGGTGGTGGGGGTGAACTCGGTCATGATGCCCAGATCGGCGCCCGTCCAGCTCTTGTCGGGGATGAATCCGGTCATGGCAAAGGAGCCGTTCATGCTGGTCAGTCCGGCGCGAATCTTGCGAGGGTCGGCACGTTTGTCGCGGTTCCAGCTCACTTCGGCATAGGGATGCATCAGCAATTCACCCACTGTCCAATCCCCGCTAAGGCGCCAGCCGACGGTTTGCAGCATGACATAGCGCGACTGGCGACCGAACCACATCGAAGAGCTGTCGCCACCGAGCTCGCTGTAGCCGTTGATCTTGATCTGCTGCCATCCCAGTCGTGCGAACGGGCCGGTCTGCAGGCCTCCAAGATGAAAATCCCAACCGCCTGAAACCCCGGCGAGCAACTGGGAACCGCCCGTGCGCCCGGCTTCCAGACGGTTCAGCGCGCCGAGCTGGAAGCGCCTTTCCACGGCGTTGTAGTCCAGCTGTGCGAAGCCGACATAAGTACCCAGATAGCCATTGGCATTGTGCAGATAGGCAAAGGCGCTTCCCTGGATGGCGTTGAGTTTGAAACCGCCCTGGTTGGCGGAGACATCAAGCGAATCGTGCGAGATGCCCAGTGCTGCCCCCAGGGTGACGAAGTTGCCGGCATGCGCGAGCGTGCCGATGGTCAGGTTGACGTTGCGGCTGTGGGCCTGCGAGGTGTTGGCGGTTGTCTTGAAGGTCTGGGAGCCGTAGGTCACGTTGGTAAAAAGGCGGCTGCCCTGGGTGTCCATGGATTTGAGAGCGTTCTGTCGCACGCTGCGCAGGTGCGCGTCGGCAGCGGCGATGGGGGCTTCCGCCAGCAAAGACGTCTGTCCGGGCGCGTTGATTTCGGCGACCACATACTGCGCCAGGAAACGGTGTGCGGCCGTGGTCGGATGCACGCCATCGGCAAACAGATAGGTGTTCTGGGTTCCGGGGGCGTAAGTGTAGGGCGCGCCCGAACCCTGCGGACCGCATTGCAGCGAATTGGAAGTCAGGCCGCAGGCTGCGTCGGTGACGTTCTGGAAGCCGAATGCGCCCGGATCGCGCAGCACCTCGTGCACCAGGGCAAAGGTGTTGACCGGAATGATGTTCAGACCCTGGTTGCTGAGCTGGGCAAGGCCGGTATTCAGGATGCCGTTGTAGATCAGGCTGAGCCCGGTGAGGTTGGCGGAATTGACTGGTCCGGCAGCGAGTCCGGAAGGAGTCTTGCCGATATCGGGCAAATTGAAGACCAGCACGTAACGCGCGCCGGAGGCCTGCATGCGGCCGAGCAGGTTGACTTCGCTCTGCGCCGCCAGCGAGACCACGCCCGGAATCTGCGCGGTGGGCACCGCGCCCGAGGTGGCGTAGAAGATGTCATTGGCCCCGCCCCACATGGAATAAAGCGTGTTGGCGTTTGCTTTCCCGCCGTTGGCAGCCAGGTACATGTCGAACTGCTGGCCGATCAGGGGGATCGGACCGGATGCGGCATTGTTGTTGAAACCGGCGCCACCGAAGGCATAGTCGTTGCCGCCCGCAACCGACGGGTTGAGCATGTAGCCGAGGGCATTGGCGACATTTTCTACCGTCACCAGGCCCGGGTTGGTGGTGAAACGCGAGCGCGGCGCATTGAGCGCCAGTGACAGGTTGCCGTTGTCGCTCAGGCTGTCACCGAAGACAACCATGTTGTTGAAATCGGTCTTGGCGTAGGCCGCACTGGTGAACACCAGGGACGCGACGATGGCCGTAGTGAGGTGGCGTAAACGGGGCATGCAGGTAATCTCCCTCTGGCAGCTGCAGCGATGGGCCCGGCTGGGCGCTATGGAAACACAATCGTAACGATAATCCAGACCGTACGGCAGCGCATGTTGCGGTGCAAGATAAATCGGCGAAGCGTCCACGGCACAGGACATGCCAGGGCGTTGTGCGAAGGGGAGAGCGCCAGGCAAGACGGAACGGGGGGGGTCAGATGCAAGCAGGAAAATCAGGCCGCCCGGTCACGTTTGAGATGCACCAGCAGCAGGGAAATCGCTGCCGGTGTCACGCCGCTGATGCGCATGGCCTGGCCGAGCGTGGCGGGACGTGCCTGCTGCAACTTGGCCAGCACTTCCGCGGACAGGCCGCGCACCCGTACATAATCGAAATGGTCGGGAATCGGTGTGGATTCGTGGCGTCTGTGACGGGCGATTTCTTCGTTTTGCCGGTCGAGGTACCCGGCATATTTGGTTTGCACCTCGACCTGGAATGCAACGGCGGCATCGTCCACGCCCGGACCGAAGCCTTCGATGGCCACGAGGCGGTCATAGGACAGCTCCGGGCGCCGGAGTAGGTCGATGGCACTGACCGGATGACGCAAGCCAAGCCCGCATGCTGATTCCAGTGCACGTCCGGCACGATTGTCGGGCGTGACGCCCAGGGATCGAAGGCGTGCACATTCGCGCTCGACGGCGTCACGCTTGCGACACAAAGCCTGATAACGCGGCTCGGATACCAGGCCCAAGCGGTGCCCGGTTTCGGTGAGGCGCAGATCGGCATTGTCCTCACGCAGATGCAGGCGGTATTCGGCACGCGATGTGAACATCCGGTAGGGCTCGAGGGTGCCATTGCTGGTCAGGTCGTCGATCAACACGCCGATGTAGGCCTCGTCGCGACGCGGGGTCCAGGGGTCGCGGTCCTGCGTCTGGCGCGCGGCATTGAGTCCGGCAACAAGTCCCTGGGCCGCGGCTTCCTCGTAGCCGGTGGTACCGTTGATCTGTCCGGCGAAGAAAAGGCCGCCGATAGCGCGGCATTCCAGCGACGGACGCAGGCCGCGCGGGTCGAAATAGTCGTACTCGATGGCATACCCGGGCCGGGTGATGTGGGCCTCGGCAAAGCCGGGCATCGAGCGCACCAGTGCAAGCTGGACATCGAACGGCAGCGAGGTCGAGATGCCGTTGGGGTAGACCTCGAAGCGGTCGAGCCCTTCCGGTTCGATGAAAACCTGATGCGAGCCGCGATCGGCAAACCGCACCACCTTGTCCTCGATGGAGGGGCAGTAACGCGGCCCGGCGCCCTGGATCTGGCCCGAGTACAGCGGCGAGCGGTCAAGGCTGTCGCGAATGATGGCGTGGGTCTGCTCGTTGGTATGGGCAATCCAGCAGCTGACCTGTCGCGGGTGTTCGCTGCGTGAGCCGAGAAAGGAAAAGACCGGTTCGGGACTGTCGCCCGGTTGTTCGAGGAGCTGGCTGTAATCGATGCTGCGACCGTCGATGCGCGGCGGCGTGCCGGTCTTCAGGCGGTCGGCGGCAACGGGAAGTTCGCGCAGTCGGCGGGCCAGCTTGCTCGCGGGCGGGTCGCCGGCGCGACCGCCATCGTATTGACGATCGCCCACATGGATGCGACCGGCAAGGAACGTCCCCACGGTGAGCACCACGGTGCGGGCATGGAAGACCAGACCGGTTTGGGTGACGACACCGCGCACGCACCCACCCTCGATCAGCAGGTCATCGACGCCCTGCTGGAACAGGCGCAATCCATCTTGCGCTTCCACGGCCTGGCGCACGGCATTGCGATACAGGTTGCGATCGGCCTGGCAGCGGGTGGCGCGCACGGCCGGTCCCTTCGACGCATTGAGCGTACGCCACTGGATGCCGGCGCGGTCGGCCGCGTGGGCCATGATGCCGCCGAGGGCATCGATCTCGCGGACCAGATGCCCCTTGCCGATTCCACCGATCGCCGGGTTGCAGCTCATCTGGCCGACAGTTTCCAGGTTGTGCGTAAGCAACAAGGTGTCGGCGCCGGATCGAGCTGCCGCCGCGGCGGCTTCGGTGCCGGCGTGACCGCCGCCTATCACGATGACATCGTATGTGTGTTGATCAGACATGGTTGCAGGTCAGGCGAGCACGGGTATCGCTTCATTCTAGGCTTCCACGGCGCCACACCCAAGCGTTGGACGGAAGCATCGGGATGGCTTGCAGGGTGCGTCCGATGACGACGGACCTGAATCGCAGGGGAGGTTGGCACGAACCCTGCTAGGTCAATCCCGCACTCTCGTCGGGCATCGGTGCCGCGTCACGCGCATCGAGGCCGGTTTCAGGGGCCGGCCACGCGTCGGCGAGGGGAAGCGCACTGTCGCAAGGCAGTAAGTCCCGTCAAGGGACACTCAGGGAAGGATCTGGCACCCGGCGGTCCTCAGGAACAGGGGGAATCCAGGATGACCATATGCCGGGTGCCAGAAACTTTTCGACCGAAAAGCCGCGTCTGCCTGCCCTTTTGCCCATGCAGAGCGACCGCATGCGCCAGATATAGGGGGTGGTGCGCGAACTGCAAGTGACTGTAGGCGCTCCACGTCGACACGGCTGTGCACTTGTTGGCACTTTACGACGCTACGCGTCAGGTGGCTATAGGAAAAAAGCAAAGGTGCCGGAATCGTGCAGGGCCGGGACGATGGCACGGAACATGCTTGGTTCATCTCGAGGCGTTTGCCGCCATGTACTCAGGCCGTATTCACAGGGGAATACCATGTTGAGCAATGAACATCGCAAGACCGACTCCTTGGCATTGCATCACGATCTGCTGATCGAAATGGGCCGTGTGGAACTGGCCATGGAAAACCTGACGCTGCAGGCCAGCGAGGCCGACCCCCTGCGCAAGCAGCGGCTGGAATCGCGTCTGGCGAAGCTGCAGGAAGCCGTACGTCGCCTGCCGGCCTGAACCAGCCCAGGCATCATGCCCGGCCCGGGATTTCCCGTTCGCGACGCACGTGAACGCAGGATTCCACGGAACATGAATTGCCTTGCGCGCGATCAGTCCTTTTCGCGCCGCTTGTGACGCCAGTCGCGGGCATGGCGACGCTCCGGCTGGGCGCGCTGATGCGGTCGCGGTGCCGGCGGTGAAAGATATTGACGCTCCTGTCGCGCACCTGGCGTAGGCCCGGCCGCGTCGCGCACGGCCTCGGACAGGCGACGGCCACCGCGATCCCGACCCTGTTGCCGATGACCGCGTTGCCCGTAGTGCCCCTGCCCCCCATGGTCATGGTGACCGTCAGGGTCACCGCGCCAGTGACGATATCCGTCACGATCATCATTCCGATAGTAGATAACCTGGCTGGGCGGATAGGCGACCCAGGGGCCGGCATACCCGTAGCTGCCATACCCGTAGCCGTACCCGTCATAGGGGTACCAGGGCCCGGAATCGCGGTAGATCACCGTGGTATCGGCGCGTACGCCGCTGCCGGTGTAATAGCCTGCGCTGCCACCGGAGTAGCGGTATGCCGGTGCGACACACCCGGCCAGCAGGCCGGTGGCGAGGATCAGGCTGATGAGGGCTGCGCGTTTCATGGGGCCTCCGGCGCGAGGGCGCGGCTTGCGTCCGGTCCCACTGTAGGAACCGGAGTCTTAACCGCACCTAGCTGCCCAGGGCGCGGTTCAGGATGTCGGACAGATCGCGCGAGAGTCCTTTCCCTGCAGTCAGTGCCGCCAGGGCGTCGTGGGCGAGTGCACGGCGCACCGGCTCCAGCCGCGCCCAGTCGTTGAATGCGGTGGCCAGCCGCGCGGCCACCTGGGGGTTGAGGTGATCCAGTTCGGCAAGCTGGGCAGTGAGCAGGGCATAGCCGCCGCCATCTCGTCGATGAAAGCCCGTGGGGTTGGCGCGCGAAAAACTGCCGAGCAGGGCATAGACCCGGTTGGGGTTGCGCAAGGTGAATGCGGGGTCTTCCAGCAGGGACTGCACCCGCTCCAGGGTGGCTGCCCCGGGCACCTGGGCCTGGGCAGCAAACCACTTGTCCATCGCCAGGGCCTGCGCGTGGTGTCGTTCGCGGAACGCCTGCGCCACCATCGTGCGTTGCGGGGATCGCAGCAGCAGCTGGAAGGCCAGCAGGCGGTCGGTCATGTTGGCAGCGCGTTCGAACAATATCCGGGCCCGTGCGCGTGCTGCATCGGCATCAAGGGATTCGAGAATACGCAGCACCACCCCCTTGAGGCGACGCGCCGCCTGCGCCGCTGCATCCTGACCCGTGCCGCCGTGATCGTGCAGGGTGTCGTAGCGGTGCAGCAGCCGGTCTGCACCCAGCCGGTTTGCGAGGGCGCTGACCAGTGCCTGGCGCGCACGGTGTACCGCATCGGGGTCAACGTCCTGTGGCAGACGCTCGGCCAGCTCGACTTCCGCCGGGGGCGTCAGCAGGGCTGCCAACAGGGCCGGGTCCATGTCGGGCTGATGGAACAGACCATCCAGAGCGCCGGTCCAGGCGTGCAGGCACTCACCGTCGAGGTTGCCGGCATGCTGTTCGTCGAAAGCCAGCGCGGCCAGTCGCTGGCCGGCGGCCCAGCGGTCGTAGCCGGAGCGGTCGGCGCGCAACAGCAGGGCCAGGTCGGCGGGTGCGTAATCGAAATCGAGTTCGACCGGCGCGGAGAACCCCCGCAGCAGGGAGGGCACGGGTTCACTCTTCAGCCCGTGGAAGGTCCATTGCGCCCTGGATTCGGAAAACACCCGCACTTGCTCGGTGACAGCATCGCCATCCTGCATGTGCAGGGCAAGCATCTCGCCAGAGGCATCGAAAAGGGCCATGCGTACGGGAATCGGCAGCGGGTGCTTGTCGGCCTGCCCGGGCGTGGTGGGCGTATGCTGCGCAAGCTCCAGGGTGTAGCGACCGGTTCCGGCATCGAAGTGGCCATGTGCAGTCAGCCGTGGGGTACCGGCCTGCCCGTACCAGGCCAGGTAGGGTGAAAGATCGATGTCGCTGGCTTCGCCCAGGGCGGCCAGGAAATCCTCGATCGTCGCGGCCTTGCCGTCGAAGCGCGCAAAGTACAGGTCCATGCCCTTGCGGAATCGTTGCGGTCCCAGGCGACCGGCCAGCATGCGGACCAGTTCGGCACCCTTTTCATACACAGTCGCGGTGTAGAAATTGTTGATCTCACGGTATTCGGACGGTCGCACCGGGTGCGCCAGCGGCCCGGAATCCTCGGTGAACTGGCGGCTGCGCAGCATCGACACATCCTCGATGCGCTTGATCGGCGCCGAATTCATGTCGGCCGAGAAGCTCTGCTCGCGGAACACGGTCAGCCCTTCCTTGAGGCTGAGCTGGAACCAGTCGCGGCAGGTGACGCGGTTGCCGCTCCAGTTGTGGAAGTACTCGTGCGCGACCACCGCCTCGACCAGGCGATACTCGTCATCGGTGGTGATGTCCGGGTCGGCCAGCAGGTATTTGGCGTTGAAGATGTTCAGACCCTTGTTTTCCATCGCGCCCATGTTGAAGTCATGGGTGGCGACCACGTGGAACACGTCCAGGTCGTAGTTGCGGCCGTAGGTTTTTTCGTCCCAGCGCATGGCGCGGATCAGCGCATCCATGGCGTACCCGCATTGTCCGATGGCATCGGCCTCGGCCCACAGGCTCAGGGTCACTTCGCGCCCGTCGGCGGTGGTGTAGGGGCGGGTGATCTTCTCCAGGTGGCCGGCCACCAGTGCGAACAGGTAGCTGGGCCTGGGGTGCGGATCGACGAAACGTGCCCAGTGGCGGCCGTCGTCCAGGTCACCGGCGCCGTCCGGGTTGCCGCCGGCCAGCAGCACCGGGAAACGTGCACGTTCGGCGCGCAGGGTCACGCGGTAGGAGGCCAGTACATCGGGGCGGTCGAGGAAATAGGTGATACGTCGGAAGCCCTCGGCTTCGCACTGGGTCAGCAGGAAGCCGTTCTCGGGAGCCCCGGACAGATACAGGCCCTCGAGCTTGGTGTTTTCGGCGGGCTTGATACGCACCACGGTTTCCAGCACGCTGCCGTCGCGCACGCCATCGACGGTCAGTCCCGTGTCGGTGCGCTGCCAGGCATCATCCGCAAGCGGCGCACCGTCGAGGGTGATGTCCAGCAGTTCGAGGTCTTCCCCGTCCAGGCACAGCGGCTGGCCAGAGGTCCCCGACAGTGTCAGTTGCGTGCGGACCAGGGTTTGGTCGACGCCAAGGTCGAAGACCATGTCCACGGTGCGGATGCGCCAGGACGGAGCGCGGTACTCGGACAGGCGCACCGCGGTAGAATCGGAAGCATGCATGGGGAAAAGGCATGAGTGGGGGAGCCTTCAAGGCTAGCATGGCAGGTCGCACCCGGTCTGAAGCCGGCATGACTCGTGAGGCTGATACGCCACCGCTTGCGATCGGCGACATACGCGAGGCAGCGGCGCGGATAGCACCCTACGTGCGCGTGACGCCGGTGCTGGCCAGCGCGGCCCTGGATGAACGTGCCGGTGCATACCTGCATTTCAAGTGCGAGCATCTGCAGCACGGCGGCGCCTTCAAGTACCGTGGTGCCAGTCATGCCGTGTGGTCACTCGATGACGGGACCGCGGCGCGTGGCGTGGTCACCCATTCTTCCGGCAACCATGGCCGCGCGCTGGCGCTGGCAGCGGCTGCGCGTGGCATACCCGCGCATGTGGTGATTCCCGAGGGCGCGGTGCAGACCAAGCTCGCGGCGATCGAGGCCGCCGGCGCGCACGTGGTGCGCTGCGCACCGACCCAGGAAGCGCGCGAAGCGCAGACCGAGCGCGTGCGCACCCGTACCGGCGCACGGCTGGTACATCCCTACGCCGATACCAGGGTCATCGCCGGCCAAGGCACGGTGGCACTGGAGCTGTTGCGCGCGGTGCCGGCCCTGGACCTTCTGGTCGTGCCGGTCGGCGGTGGCGGGCTGGCAGCCGGATGCGCCGTGGCCGCTGCGGGATGGCGGCCCGGCCTGCGCGTGATCGGCATCGAGCCAGCCGGAGCCGACGACACCGCACGCTCGCTCAAGGCCGGCCGGAGAATCACCGAGGGCAGGCCCGACACCCTGTGCGACGGTCTGCGCGCCACGGTCGGAGCACCGAATCTGGCCCTGATGCAACGGCATGGGGTCGAGGTGCTCACGGTCACCGATGCACAGACGGTGGAGGCCATGCGCCTGCTGTGGAGCGAACTCAGGCAGGTGGTCGAGCCGTCCAGCGCCGTCGTACTGGCCGCCGTGCTGGCCTATCCGGAACGCTTTGCCGGATGCAAGGTGGGGCTGGTCCTGACCGGAGGCAACGTGGATCTGGATGCCCTGCCCTTCAACTGAAGACCATGCGAGGCATGCGACGTCAGCCCCGTGAGGGGTAGCATGCACACCATGCAACGATGCCCCTGGGCCGAACGCAGCGCCATCGAGCGCGACTACCACGACCGCGAGTGGGGCGTGCCGGTGCACGATGACCGCACCCTGTTCGAATTCCTGTGCCTGGAAGGCGCACAGGCGGGGCTGTCCTGGCGTACGGTGCTGGACAAAAGGGCTCGCTATCGCGAGGTGTTCCACCGGTTCGAGATTGCCCGTGTCGCTGTGATGTCTGACTCCGAGCTGGAGCGCCTGGCCGAGGACCCGGGCATCATCCGCAACCGCAACAAGATCCGCGCCATGCGCGACAACGCCCGTGCCGCGCTCGATGTCCTGTCCGACCAGGGCAGCCTCGATGCGTACCTGTGGTCATTCGTCGGCGGCACCACGATCCGCAACGCCTGGCAGCAGCCGAACCAGGTACCGGCCAGTACCACGCAGTCCGAGGACATGAGCCGCGCTCTGAAACAGCGCGGCTTCCGGTTCGTCGGGCCGACCATCTGCTACGCCTTCATGCAGGCTACCGGCATGGTCGACGACCATCTGGCGCACTGTTTCCGGCATGCGGCGAACTGAACGGTCCGGCGCAGGGATCGTCCGCATCCTGCGGCCGGAGTGAGGTGCCGCACAAGCCGAATGGAAGCTGAACCGCAGTGCCGCCATCAGGCAGCAAGTCAGCGTGCATTCGGAAAGAAGGCGTTAAACAGGTAGCCTCTTTTGAATTTCGAGTGGGTAGTCTACGTCCATCACTGATGGATGTGGAGTGCCGACATGAACAACCAACTGTTTGAAGCCGCCCTTGGGGTGGCCGAGCCTTGGCACGTTGAAGGCGTGCG
>Ga0256829_1001934_pt1 | contig 16032 bp, 19 predicted proteins | sample 131447metaG_FD_185979 | JGI IMG/M metagenome (GOLD analysis project Ga0256829, IMG submission 185979) | Hydrothermal vent microbial communities from Lau Basin, Pacific Ocean - 131-447 | ecosystem: Environmental > Aquatic > Marine > Hydrothermal vents | place: Pacific Ocean: Lau Basin | collected...
TGAAAAGTTACAAGAAGAATAGATTTTAGATAAATCTATGTTATAATTTTACTCTACTTTGGGTGGGTCAAAAGTTTTCAAAAAAGTGGGTCAATTTTTATCAAAAAAAACATATGACAACTACTATGAACAATTTACCAATCCAATGATATTAAAAAAATATAAAATATGGTTTGCTGATGAGCTGAGATTTGGTCTTATGACAAATGAGAAACGAAGCTGGAACAAAGTAGGTGAGAAAACAAGGTTGCCAAATCAACTGGAATACGCAAATAGATACTTATATAGTGCAGTATCTCCTGTTGATGGCGATAGTGTGCATGTAATAGGATTCAGTGATGCAAATGCAAAAACTACAGATCTATTTTTAGATGAATTAAATAAACAATTTCCTAACACGATTAATATAGTAATCTGGGATAATGCACCATTTCATAAATCAAAAATACTACATTCAAAAGAAAATATATCAATTTCAACATTGCCGTCATATGGGCAAGAACTAAATCCAACTGAAAGGTTTTTTGGAGAGATGAGAAAAGCTACAGCTAATAAAATTCACAAAGATATAAATGCTATTGAAAAACTTTTACACGACGAAATTTTAGTTTGGATTAACGATAAAGACAGAACTAAAGGATTAATATTTTGGGATTATATGAAAAAGCAGTTGAATATTATAGGTAGTTAGTTTTAATTTATAATGGTATAATATTATTCTATTTTTAGCAACCTGATTTTTAAAAAGCTTAAGCTAATGTATTAAGAATGCGAAGTGTAATTTTATATACTATTCATGTGTTATTTGATTCAGAAAATGATTTTCTTATAAGAGAATATGATAAAATTTAGAAATTTCTCAATACTAAAACAGATTGATAAACAATATCGTCTAACCTCTTATAAGGGGTTAGACGGTGTGTATTTTTAAAGTGCGGCTTTAGCTTGGTTTACTACGACTTTGAATGCTTCTGGGTCATTCATAGCCATATCTGCTAAAATTTTTCTATCTAATTGTATATTTGCTTTGTTTAAAGCGTTTATGAAGCGAGAATAACTAATACCATTTAATCTACAAGCAGCATTGATTCTTATAATCCAAAGTTTTCTAAAATCTCTTTTTTTGTTTTTTCTATCTCTATAAGCATAGACTAAACTTCTTTCTAACTGCTCTTTCGCTTTTCTAAAATGTTTTCTTCTACCGCTGTAGAAACCTTTTGCTAATTTAAGTATTTTCTTGTGTCTTCTTCTTCTGACAACACCAGTTTTTACTCTTGCCATTTATGTCTCCTTGACCTTATATTGGTGTCCCTTTTGGGAACTTGCCCTCGTATTTTGAGGGGAAAATCGCAATGATTTTTTATTAACTTTTTGTTAAAACTTTCTACTTCATACCTAGCATCAATTTTACAGATGATACATCACGGCTATCTACAGTATGTGCTTCTTTAAGTCCACGCATTCTTTTCGTAGGCTTTTTAGTAAGTATATGACTTCTGTAGGCTGAGCCTCTTTTAATCCTATTCTTTCTAGCTTTAAAGCGTTTAGCTGCACCGCGTACCGTTTTCATTTTCGGCATACTTTCTCCCTTTATATTTTAAAGATATCTCTATCTTTTTTTATAAGCTGATAATTTTAGCTTAAAATCACTTAAAACAATATAATTTTTAGCTATTTCTTTGGAACAACGAGCATATTTACATAACGACCTTCAAACATAGGAGGCTTATCTCTATCTCCTAAGTCTTCAACCATAGGCCAAATTCGCTCAAGTACTTCTTTTCCGGCATTTGGATTTGACATCTCTCTGCCTCTTAAAAATACTCTAAATTTCACATGCTTTCCTTCTTCTAAGAATTCTCTAGCATGCTTAAGTTTATAATTTATATCATTTTGTGCGATTTTGATAGAGAGTTTAATCTCTTTAACTTCGATGGTTTTTTGCTTCTTTTTTGCTTCTTTTTGCTTCTTAACCTGCTGATATCTAAATTTACCGTAGTCCATAATCTTACAAACTGGTGGTTTAGCATCAGGGGCAATCAAAACCAAATCTAAGCCTAAGCCTTCAGCGGTCGCTAGGGCTTTATTTCTAGAAATGACACCATATTGCGTACCATCATCACCTAAACACCTAACTTCGCTTGCTCTTATGTCGTCATTGAGCATTACTTCTTTGCTTTTACTCAAAAGTGTACCTCACTAAGTTTCTCCTTCATTTTTGTTTTTAATTCGTCAATACTAAGATTGTACTGTATTCTTTCTCTTCTATCCCTTAAGGCAACGCTATTTTTTTCAACTTCTTCATCGCCTACAACTAAAATCATCGGAACTTTCATCTTTTCAGCATTTCTTATTCTCTTATTTAAACTCTCATTTTTAGCTGAAATTTCTGTATCTATCCCCTCATCCAATAAAATCTCGTGTAATTTTTTTGCATATACATGGTGAGCATCAGATATAGGAACGATAACAGCTTGGGTAGGAGCTATAAAAAACGGCAACTCACCCGCTGTATGCTCTATCAAAATACCAATAAATCTCTCAAAGGAGCCCAATATCGCACGATGAAGCATAACAGGTCTTTTGTGCTCATTATTTGCATCCACATATGAAAGATCAAATCTTTCAGGCAAGTTAAAATCTACTTGTATAGTTCCGCACTGCCATTTTCGCTTCAATGCATCTGTGATTTTTATATCTATCTTAGGGCCATAAAATGCACCACCACCCTCGTCTATGCCGTATTTTATACCATTGCCATCCAACGCATCTTTTAAGCCTTTTGTAGCAGCTTCCCAGTATGCATCGTCACCTATGGCTTTTTCTGGCTTTGTTGAGATTTCCATCTCATATTCAAACCCAAAAGCACTCATAATAGTATCGACGAAATCTAGTATTTCTAAAACATTCTCTTTTATTTGCTCAGGTGTACAAAAAATATGTGCATCATCTTGTGTAAATTCACGAACTCTGAAAAGGCCATGCAATACACCGCTCATCTCATGTCTATGAACAACGCCATATTCAAAAAACTTTAAAGGTAGATCTCTATAGCTTCTAACCTCATCTTGATAAACTTTTATGTGTCCAAGACAATTCATAGGTTTTATACCATACTCTGCATCATCAATAACGGTAAAATACATATTTTCACCATAATTATCATAATGCCCGCTTACTTTCCAAGCATCACTTTTCAAGATTTCAGGTCCTCTTACTGGCTCATATCCTCTTAATCTGTGTGCTTTAAACAAAAGATGTTCAAGCCTGCTTCTTAATCTTGCACCATTTGGTAACCAGATAGGAAGACCAGCCCCTACTTCATCGTCAAATGTAAAAAGCTTTAACTCTTTTCCAATTTTTCGGTGGTCTCTTTTTTTAGCCTCTTCTATCATCTTGCTATATTCCATAAGGCTCTTTTTGTCCGCGAAAGCTGTACCGTATATTCTTGTGAGCATCTCTCTTTTTTCATCGCCACCAAGATATGCACCAGCTACTCTTATGAGTTTAAAAAATCTTAGATATCTCGTATTTGGCACATGTGGACCTCGACATAAATCTTCAAAATCGCCTTGCTTATAAGTAGATACTTCTCCATCTGGGATTCTTAAAAAAACTTCTTGTTTTAAATCATCATCTCCAAAATGCACAACAGCTTCTTTTTTTGTCGTACAAGTTTTTACAATCGGAAGTTTTCTTTTTGCAATTTCTTGCATCTTTTTTTCTATTGTCTTTAAATCACTATCACTAATCTTTTCATCAACTCTAAAGTCATAATAAAAACCGTCTTCGATAACTGGCCCTACAAAAAATTTAGCATCTGGATACAACTCTTTGATAGCTTGTGCCATCATATGTGCCGTTGAATGTCTTATGACTTCAAGTGCATCATCAGAATTGTCAAATAAAACTTTTTGGAAATCACTAAAATCTTGTGAAGCAGCAGTTTGTGTGTCTAGAAGTGTCTCGCCATCTCTATAGGCTATGACTTCGTTTTGCATTGTTTTCCTTTTGTGAACTCTCTGACTTTGAGAGAACGAAATATGGTGGCCACGATTGGACTTGAACCAACGACCACTACCATGTCAAGGTAGTGCTCTACCAACTGAGCTACGCGACCATAATCTTAGGCAAAGATATTACTTAAAAATGCCATAAAATATGCTTAAAGAGGGATATTAGAGAGTTTTTCATACATTTTTTTCATATTTTTTACTTCCAAACCTAAACTCTTTGCATTTTTTACGATATATCCTGTGAGTGATTCAAGTTCAGTTTTGTGTGAATTTTCAAAATCTATTTGCATTGATGTTTTTGAATCATATGGAACATTTTGTATCTGTTTTATAGTTTTTGCTATCTCTTTTTCTGTGATATCTACACCCATTGCATTTGCAACAGATTTTATCTCATCTAGCGTCTCTTTTAACTCGCTCATCTTTTCTTTTGCTATATAGCCTAATGGCTTATCATAATATGAAGTCATGGTAGCAAATGAAGAAATCAAAAGATATTTAACCCAACAATCAAACTCTATATGTCGACTTAATTTTGATTTTAAATCACTTTGATTTAGTATGTCGGCTAATTGTTGAAGTTTAGGTTGAAATCTGTTTTTATAATCTCCAAAAACAAGATAAAATACAGAAGCTTTTTTTTCAATCACACCATACTCTTTTATGTTTGAAAGCACATAAACGCAGCCATCTAAAACTGTCCCTTTGCTTATGAGTTTATTTAACTCTACTTTATGATTAACACCATTTGAGAGTGGGATGATTAGACTATTTTTGTTTACATGTAAGCTTACTATTGGAGCTATCTTTTCAAAACTATAACTTTTCACACAAACAAATACAATATCAAAGATTTCATCACTATTATCGTTATCTGTATCGATTAGATTTTTTGACTTTATTGTAAACTCTTCATCTGCATCTATGATTCTCAAACCATCTTTTTTTATAGCTCTAAAATGCTCTCCTCTTGCAAAAAAAGTGACTTGGGCTAACCTTTTTTGTGCAAGTTTAGCACCAATATATCCTCCAACTCCACCTATTCCAATTATCCCTATTTTAATCATTTTGCTTTTTCCTATAAGACACAAATATAATCCAAACAACAGCAAAGTCAATCATCACATCAGCAAAATTAAAAACTGCAAAATCAAACCATTTGTGCCAATATATATAATCAACTACGCCACCATACACAAATCTATCGTGTAAATTACCAATTCCAGCACCATACAAGATACCAATAGGCAGTGAATATTTTAAAAAGATATCTTTTTCATACACCAAATATATGCTAATCATCATAAAAATGATAAGTTGTATGTATTTCAAATATTCTTGTAAAAATGCCAGCATTGAAAATGCTACGCCTTTATTGAATATTAAAATCAAAGATATATATTCACCATTCCATCTAAATCCATTTAAAAACAGAGATTTTAGATTTTGGTCTATCAAAAATACACCGATTGCGATTAAAATAAAAGACGAGAAACTTTTAATCATTTAATGCTTTTTTTAAGAAAGTATAAACTTCAGACATATAATTTTCAAGTGTTTTTTCATCTTTGCCCTCGAGTAAAATTCTAAGCAAATTCTCAGTTCCAGAGTACCTGATAAGAACTCTTATGCCTTCTTTTTCTATTTTTTCAACCAATGGCGGAAAACCGTCAATCTTATCTAGTGGGACTTTGTTTGAAACTGCTAAATTCTTTTGAAATTGCGGATACAAATCAAATGGATTAAAGAGTTCGCTGATGGGCTTTTTTTCACTTAAAAAGCAAGCCATAACCGCCAAAGAAGAGATGAGAGCATCACCAGTTTTTACATAATCTGAGAGTATAATGTGACCGCTTTGCTCTCCGCCAAAATTCAAATCTTTTTGATTTAGGATATCCAAAACATATTTATCACCTACATTGGATCTAAGCAAGGATATTTCATTTTCATTTAAATAATCCTCTAGCGATTTATTACTCATAACTGTAGCACACATGGTGCAGCCCTTGAGTCTGTTTTGTGTATTTAGATAGACTGCCAATTTTCCGAGTAATTTATCGCCATCTATTCTGTCGCCATTTTCATCAACAACCACCAATCTATCTGCATCTCCATCAAAAGCAAAACCAACATCTGCCCTTAATTTTCTAACATTTTCACCTAATAACTCAGGATGCATTGCTCCACAATTTAAATTTATGTTACTTCCATTTGGCGTGTTATTGATGATAACAACATCTGCGCCTAACTCTGAGAAGATTGTAGGGGCGACTTTATAAGCAGCTCCGTTAGCAGTATCGAGAACTACTCTGATTCCTTTTAAGGTCAACTCTTTTGGAAATGAATTTTTTATATGAACGATATATCTTCCGATTACATCATCAACTCTTTTGGACCTTCCTATATCAAATTCAGTTTTTTGATTTTCCTCGATAAGTTCATCATTGTTATATATTTTTTCTATTTCAGCCTCTGCCTCAATATCCAGTTTATTTCCAAACGAATCAAAAAACTTTATTCCATTATCAAAATATGGATTATGCGACGCACTTATCATGATACCCGCATCACATCTCATGTCTTCAGTTAAAAAAGAGATGGCAGGAGTTGGCATTGGTCCGATTTGCCTTACATCATAACCAACAGCAGTTAGACCTGAAACTATGGCATTTTCTATCATATAACCACTTCTTCTTGTGTCTTTTCCTATTAAAAATTTATTTGTAATTGAGTTTTTTCTAAAGTAAATTCCAGCAGCCATCGCTAGACGCATAGCAGTCACTGCATTTAATTTTTTGCCGGCTCTCCCTCTAACTCCATCTGTTCCAAATAGTTGTTTCATTTTATGTCCCCTTTAAATTGGGCAAAGCCCAAGTTAAATTCCTCGCGACTAAAGCTACGCCCTTGGCGAGAGTGAATCTAATTTTATTGTTAAATTCCTCGCGACTAAAGCTACGCCCTTGGCGAGAGTGAATCTAATTTTATTGTTAAATTCCTCGCGACTAAAGCTACGCCCTTGGCGAGAGTGAATCTAATTTTATTGTTAAATTCCTCGCGACTAAAGCTACGCCCTTGGCGAGAAGGAATCTTGCAATTTTTATGCTAAAGCGGATTATATCTTATTTTATGTTATTATTCTCTTTACGCATAGAATTATTTCTAAAATATTTCTTAAAATAAGTTTAGTTTAATCTTTCTTTGTGTATAATCCATCTCTTAAAAATAAAACAAAAGGCTACAAAATGGCAGATCACAAATCAGCAGAAAAAAGAATCAGACAGACAAAAAAGAAAACTCTAAGAAATAGATTTTATAAAACAAGAATTAAAAATCTTACAAGAGCTCTTAGAGAATCAGTAGATGCAGGCGATAAAGAAGCAGCAGCAAAAGCACTAAAAGATGTAAATCAAAACTTTCACTCATATGTAAGCAAAGGTATTTTAAAATCAAATACAGCTGCAAGAAGAGTAAGCAGACTTGCAAAATTAGTAAACACACTAAATGGTGACGCGTAAGCGTTCACCTAGTTTAGGTTTAAAAATTGCTCGAAAACAAACTTCAACCATTTTTAGATAGATACGATGAGTTAAGCAAACTTCTTAGCGAACCAGATATCGCTAGCGATATCGCAAAGATGACTAAGCTTTCAAAAGAGCAATCTCATCTCCAAGCTATCAAAGAAAAAGCAGATGAGTACATCCAAACTATTGAATCTATAGAAGAAAACAAAGCTTTACTAGATGACCAAGAGTTAGGTGAGCTTGCAAAAGAAGAGTTAAAAGAGCTAGAACCTCTCAAAATAACATTAGAAGAAGACATTAAAGTCATACTTTTACCGACAGACCCAAATGATGATAAAAATATATTTTTAGAAATCAGGGCTGGAACAGGTGGTGATGAAGCCGCTATATTTGTAGCTGATCTTTTTAAATCTTACCTAAGATATGCAGAGCTTAGAGGCTGGAAAGTCGAAATTGTCAACTCTAATGAAGGCATTATGGACGGATACAAAGAGATAGTTGCTCTTATAAAAGGTGATAGTGTATATTCAAAACTAAAATTTGAAGGTGGAGTTCATAGGGTTCAAAGGGTTCCAAAAACAGAATCTCAAGGCAGAGTTCATACTTCAGCCGTAACAGTGGCAGTGATGCCAGAAGTAGATGATGTTGAAATCGACATCAACCCAAATGATTTAAAAATCGATGTTATGAGATCATCTGGAAATGGCGGACAATCAGTAAATACAACTGATAGTGCTGTAAGAATAACTCACCTACCAAGTGGTTTGGTCGTAACAAATCAAGATGGTAAAAGCCAACATAAAAATAAAGCATCAGCCATGAAAATCTTAAAAGCAAGACTTTATGATTTGCAGATGCAAGAGCAAAACGACGAAGAGAGCGAAAAAAGAAAATTACAAGTAGGTTCAGGTGATAGAAGTGCAAGAATCCGAACTTACAATTACCCACAAAATCGTATAACTGACCATAGGATAGGATTGACTCTATACAGACTTGATGCTATCATGGAAGGTGGTCTATATGATGAAATCATAGACCTTCTAATAGCACACTACCAAGCAGAAGCCATAAAAGCAGCGGGTCTCTAAAAAAGGGTCAGGGTTTGAATTGTGAATTTAAATAAATTCACAATTCAAACCCTGACCCTTTTAAAGATTATCATAGTATAGCAAATTATTTCTCTTAATAACACTATTTAAAATCTTTATATATTTTTCTCTAAGTGCCGAATAATTTATCATAGCTTTTGATGCCATTAAGCCATTATAGACTTTCTTTTCATCATGGGCTTTTTTTCTTCTGTTTCTAAAATCTCTATATGCCCTATTTCGGTTTAGATTTAGCGTGTATGCATTTACAGAACTTTGAAGAGAATTAAAAATCCTTATCATGTGTGTTTTTCCAGCATCTCTATTTGTAGGGACTAAACCCTTTCCGGTGTATGTCCAATGTCCAAATATATTATTTGCTTCTAAAACAAATCTACTCTTTCCCCAACCGCTTTCTATGGCAGCTTGAGCTAGAGCTAGGGAAGCCGGGACTGTATCAATTCTTTTTAGATATTGTTTTTTATCAAATAATTGTTTGATTTTATACTTGTGATATAGTCTTATTAAATTCTTAAGATTATCCACATTAAGGCCACGAAAATCATTTTTTTCTGCTATTTTAAAGAAGTTTTTTACAAATTCTCTCTCTTTTTCTATCTTTTTGTTGCTTCTATTCACAAGTGGAAGCAAGATTCTCATAAACTCTTTTTTTTGCTTTTTTACATTGTTAATATCATAATAATAATAAGGAAACCCCGACCCAAAAGCATTTATAATAAATAAAGATAAGATCAAAATCTTAATCAATATCAATCACCGCATCAAAAACTTTTGAAACTTGCCCTTTAAAATATAAATTATTATTTTCTATTCTAAGTTCAAGTTCTTCGCCACTCGTTGGATAAACTTTTGTAAAATTACCTAGCTGGTTACTTTTGTTTGCACTATAAAAGCAAGCCGCCATACCAGTGCCACAAGCTAGAGTTTCTGCTTCGACACCTCTTTCATAAGTCCTTACATGTAAAGCCTCTTTTTTGATAGATGCAAAGTTAACATTTGCATTGTATTTTTGTCTCATATTAGATGCTAATTTCAAATCAAAATTATCTAATTTATCCACAAAAGTGACTAGATGAGGAACGCCTGTGTCGTAAAAATACCAAAGTTTGCCAGCCTCTTCAAAAGGTTCGCTTAATTTTATTGTCTCGCCCAATAATGTTTCAACTATGTCGCCTTGCACGAAAGATGAAATAACTCCAAATCCTGTCAAAAAACTCATCTTTTCTGATGCTAGTCCATTTTTATTGGCATAATGCGCGCAAGCTCTTGTGCCATTTCCACACATGGCAGCCTCACTTCCATCATTGTTGTAAAATTGCCACTTAAAGTCATATTTGTCGTTTGGTAAAAGCACTATTAAACCATCAGCTCCCACGCCTTTTTGGCGGTCGCAAAGTTGCACGGCTAGAGTGCTTCTATCTTTTTCTTTAAAAGTATGAAATATGACAAAATCATTTCCACTTGCATTATATTTTGAAATTTTCACTTAAATACTCCATAAATTTTTTACTCTGCATTTCCAAATATTTACCATCTTTTGAGTTGTCTATCACGAAATCGGCATTTGCCTTTTTTTCTTCTATATCTATCTGTGAATCAACTCTTTTTATAGCATCAACTTCACTAATGCCATCTCTTAACATCAATCTTCTTATCTGCTCTTTTTTTGGACAATAAACAACCCCAACCACACTTCCGTCATAGTGCCCACTTTCAAAATATAGTGGGATATCTACCACATATTTCATATGGTTGTCTTCCATCTTTTTAACTTCTTGATATATTTTTTCTCGTATAAGAGGATGAATATATCTATTTAATTTTTCTCTCTTTTTTGGGTTACTAAAAACCAAATCCCCTAAAGCTTTTCTATCTACTTTTTCATTTTTTATAAAATTTAATCCAAAAAGTTTTTCTATGACTTTAGCATCTATCAACTCTTTTGCAATTTTATCAGCATCTATTATAGCATAACCATTAACTTCAAGTTGCCTACATACTGAGCTTTTTCCAGTTGCAATCGAGCCGGTTAGTACAATCATCTTACATCCTTATAGTGATTTTAACATATATTTTGCTAAAATCCTATAAAAATCTAAGTACAAAGCTATAATAGATGCTGAGTACTTTACAAAAAGGGAATAGATGGGCAGTGTAAGCTATAAAGATGCCGGAGTTGATATAGATGCCGGTGCACAGTTTGTAGAAAATATAAAACCACTAGTTAAATCAACATTTGATTCAAATGTATTGGGCGGAATCGGCTCATTTGCTGGAGCTTATGAATTGCCTAGCGGATACAAAAAACCTGTGATACTTGGAGCAACTGATGGCGTTGGGACAAAATTAAAACTTGCTATTGATTCAGGTAAATTTGATACTGTGGGTATAGATTTAGTTGCCATGTGTGTAAATGACCTCATCTGTAACTTTGGAACACCGCTTTTCTTTTTGGATTATTATGCAACAAGTAAACTAGACATTAGCGAATCAACCGCGGTCGTCAGCGGAATCGCCGAGGGATGTCGCCAATCGCAATGTTCACTGATAGGCGGAGAAACAGCTGAGATGCCAGGAATGTACGCTCCAAAAGATTTTGATTTGGCTGGATTTTCAGTGGGAATTGCCGAGAAAGATGAGATGGATAGACTCGCACATGTAAGAGCTGGTAACATCTTGGTAGCACTCCCTAGCTCAGGCATACATTCAAACGGTTACTCACTTGTTAGAAAACTGTTTTTTGAAAAGTTAGATTATAAGTTTGATACTTTAATCGATGGCAAACCCCTGATAGATATACTTTTAGAGCCAACCCGAATATATGTAAAAACATTTAAAAAACTCAAACACAAGATTAACGCATTAGCTCACATAACAGGTGGAGGAATCATCGAAAACCTTCCAAGAGTATTGCCAAAAAATCTGCAAGCCATAGTGTATAAGGATAAAATCAAAACTTTACCTATATATGATTTGATGAGCAAACATGTGGATGAGCTAGAAATGTACAGAACTTTCAATATGGGAATTGGTATGATTTTGGTGCTCAATCCTGAGAATGTAGATTATATATTAGAAAATAGTGATGGTTATGTTATAGGCGAGCTAAAAGAAGGCGAGAAAAAAGCAATCATGGTATAAAGCTTGAGTATATTTTACATCCTTTCAAAACTTTTTACATATTTGGTATTGCCTCCTGGTATATTTATCATCATGCTTTTTATGGCTTCATTTTATGCAAAAAAGTTTAGAGTTTTATTTCTATTTTTTGCATTCGCCTTTTATCTTTTTAGTAATTCTTTTGTAGCAAATTTTTTGCTAAGCCCTTTAGAGAATCCTTTTAATCAAAATATTCATACAAACAAGAAGCCTATCGCTGTTGTCATTTTAGGTGGTGGAGATATACCTGGAAGTTTGAATTTACCATTAGGAAATGATGCGTACAAAAGAGCGATGTACGGGGTCATGTTGGCAAAATTAAATAAATTACCTGTTCTTTTTACTGGTGGTGGACTTAATAAAAAACATAGTGAAGCAGACTCTTTTATGGATAGCATGAAAGAAATCAGCAGCAGCTTTAATGTTGCTATGCCAACATCTAGCAAGATAATTTTAGGAAAATTCTCCTTACATGTAGAGGCAAAAAGTCTCAGTACATATGAAAATGCAAAATATTCAAAAGAGAAGTTTAAAACCTTAGGAATAGCAAAACCAACCATCTATCTAGTCACATCAGCATATCATATGAAACGCTCTATATTGTTGTATGAGTATTTTGGATTTGATGTGGTTCCAGCCGCAACAGACTTTAAAATCTCTCACAGGCCTTCTATGCTTTGGGATTATCTTCCAAATATAGGTGCATTTAAAAATAGCTATTTAGCACTCCATGAGTATTTTGGATTGTTAAGTTTAAAACTAAGAGGTATATAAAATGATTATTCAAGAAGTTCAGCAATTTGCAGAATCAAGAACAAGAGCTAGAGCATACATCTGTTATCTTTTTAGCAGGAATATTCCCTCTCATTTGCCAAATCCTAACCTTTTGGAAATAAAAAAATCCTTAGATAAGATAGTAAATGAAGTAGATGACTTTGAAGCACTATATCTGCTAGATGACAAAGGTGTTCAAGTCACAGACAATATCACAAATAAAAACAACTATGAAGGTGGAATCGAGGAAAACAGAAGTAGTAAATCTTATTTCTATCGCTGTGTAAATGAAAAGAGATGTGTACTTTCTGACCCATACCCATCTATGCTCACAAACGAGCTGACCGTTACGGCTTCTTACCCCATATATAACAGTAAAAATAAATTAAAATATGTAGCATGCATTGATATATCGCTTAAAGATATCATTAAAATAGCACAGCCGTCTTCGATGCAATCCGTCTTTGGTAATTTCACTAAAATTACATATGGAATGTTTTCTTTTGCTCTATTTGCTATCGCTTTTTTACTGTTTTTTAACAGTGTGGCAAACCTTTTAAGTCATAGTTTCTTTACGGCCATAAGAGATATCGATATGATGTTTAAATCAACTATTTTGCTAACTCTTTCCTTGGCAATATTTGACTTGGTTAAAACTATATTTGAAGAAGAAGTCTTGGGAAAAAGTAAAAAAGGCGAGGCTCATGATATACACAAAACTATGGTTAGATTTCTAGGCTCAATCGTTATAGCTCTTGCCATAGAAGCACTAATGCTAGTATTTAAATTTGCTATAACCGACCCTGGAAATATGCTCTCAGCCATATACCTTATCATCGGCGTTTCAGTACTATTGGTCTCGCTTTCGATTTATGTTAAGATGGTGTCCGTAAAAAGATAAATATAACTCCTAAAGCAGATGCAGTTTTTGCACCTGCTGTGGTTCTTGTGAGCTTATTTAGAAAGGTCTATGTTTACTCCACTTTTCAAAAGTTCTTTTTCTCTCTTACGGGAGTATTTGTGGTAACTAGCATATTCTTTATAGTATTTCCCACTCACAAACCGAAGCCTTTCTTTTAAATGATAACTATACAAAAGAGCATCTATGCGTAATATCAATTTTTTATTGTCATAAAGTAATATAGCTGGCCTATATGTGATATGCATTTTCATCGCTAACTCTTTTGGGGTAATTTTATCACCATTAACATCCACAATGGGCTTATCTGACGAAGCATCCAACCTAACAACTGTGAACTTTTTCAACTCTTTTTTCACATTTTTATTTTTAAAGGTAACATTATGCAAGTAGTCACACTGTGTGCAACTTCCATCTTCTAAAATCACAGCCAAGGGAGTGGAAATGCTTGATAAGTCAGTTATATGTGCGAACAGTTTATTTGGTGTTAGTTTATATAGAGTTTTATTTTTCTTCTTCTCAACAAATTGTGCAAGCTGCATCTTTTTATAATATTTTCCATTAACATAATCTAAAATATATCTAAAATTTTCTTTTGATCTGTAGCCATCAACCTTTGCAACTATGTTTTTATCTCCATCAAAGAATATTATAGTTGGAGTAAAATAGACTTTCATCTTTTTTGCAAACTCTTTTTCGCTAAAGACAGTATTGTCGTCCCATGTAATCTCTCTTACTCCCCTAATATTTGTCTTGATAACATCAAAATGCTTTTTTATAAAATCACTTGTTTTATTTTTAGCAATAAAGCTTTCTTTCATCATCTTTGCACAATAAGGGCACCCATCCAAATCCAAAAATACCATAAGGTGCTTGCCCTTGCTTTGTGCTTCTTTGGCATCTTCTGTGATATCTAAAAAACTCATCTTAAACCACTCAGGTGTCTTAAAATGTTGTCCGCCTGTTAATTTGCCTTGCCCCTTGGCATTTAAAAATGTTATAACAACAAACATTGTCACAAGTGCAAAAAATAGTTTTTTAACCATGGTAAAATCCTTTTATTATATTTAAAATATACTATACCACCAAAAAGATAATATGTCAAATAACAATGAAGCCAAAAAGGGTCAGGGTTTGAATTTTACATGTAGAGGTGCTGAAAGGATATATTGGTTAAAATTTTAGTTTATAGAAATTGAGAAAGTTTTTTTTGAAGAGTATTGAGCAGAATAAAATCTGCTCAATATTTAGAGGTTACAGACCTGTAACATTTTCAGCTTGTGGGCCTTTTTGACCTTCGCCGATTGAGAAAGTAACTTTTTGACCTTCGTTTAGTGTAGCACGATCGTAACCGTCATTGTTGATTTGACGAAAATGTACGAATACATCTTTACCACCATCTTCTTGTTCAATAAATCCGAAACCTTTGTCGCTGTTGAACCATTTTACTGTTCCATTTAATAATTCTGCCATTGAGAATCCTTTTTGTTTGATACACAATATCGCTAAAGTGTTTGAAAATCTAATAATAAGTTTTACTTTTAGGTGAATTTTACTGTTAACAAGGAGTCATCAATATAAAGCAGTCTAAAGATGTAACTATAATCATCTTTCATTGACAGAAGTATAGCTAAATTATAATTAATGTTATATAAATGAGTGTATTTATTATTAAATTGCTTTATAAGCTCTTAATCTTAACCTCACATAATCAGCAATCCAGCCATCTTTTTGGGAGTAAATTTTTGGTTTTAAAATCTCTCTTACTTCTTTTTTAAATTGAACTTGTTGCTTTTGGGTTAGATGTGAGACTATTCCATTTGCAAATATATCTAACCAATTTAAAATACCATCAACTTTAGTTGGCCTTGGAATAAGTTCGATATATTCTACTTTAAAACCGTTATTCTCCAACAATTGTTTATAATCACTCTCTTTTGGAAAGTTCCAAGGGTTATCGAAATTTCCAAATTCTGGATGTTTTTTGAAAACTTCTTCCATGGCATCTGTTAAAAATTTTATATTTCCATAACCTCCAAATTCCGCGATAAAGCGTCCTTTAGCTTTTAAGGATTTAAAAATTTTCTTTATTGATTTTTCATCTTCTTTTACCCAATGCAACACTGCATTTGAAAATACTGCATCAAATTCATCTTCAAATGTTAATTCAGCAGCACTCATCACAAAAGCTTCGATACCTTTTTCTCTTGTTTTTCGCACCATGTCTTCGCTTAAATCTACAGCTATAACTTTAGCATTAAATTTTTCAATTTCCACAGCAAGCGTACCATCTCCACAACCCAAGTCTAAAATTCTTTCATTTTCTTGAGGATCTAAAAGCTCTAAGAGAGGAAAAGCTAAATTTGACACAAAATCAGCATGTTTTTTATATTTGTCTGCGTTCCATTGGTTTATGTTGCTCAATTTTATTCCTTTGTGTTCTAGCAACCGAGTTCACTGGTATGCTTGGAGCGGAAGCAGAAAGCATACCCATGTGTAATGATTTATTATGTGTTTTTTCTCTATTTTCAAAA
>Ga0256829_1001935_pt1 | contig 16031 bp, 19 predicted proteins | sample 131447metaG_FD_185979 | JGI IMG/M metagenome (GOLD analysis project Ga0256829, IMG submission 185979) | Hydrothermal vent microbial communities from Lau Basin, Pacific Ocean - 131-447 | ecosystem: Environmental > Aquatic > Marine > Hydrothermal vents | place: Pacific Ocean: Lau Basin | collected...
AGTCATTTTTAATATAAAGCTCTTTCACACCCAAGGCTTTAGCTAAGCGGTCTGCTTTCACCAATGGGGTAAAACCATTGTTTGCACCAACTTTTGGCTCACCATCAATAGGAAGAAGCTCTTTATAACGCCACATGTTTTGCGGGCGCGATTCAATCAACTCACGGGTGAATTTACCCTCAAGTTTTTCATAGTCATAAACCACTTCCAATGGCCCAAAACAAAACTCACACACATGGGTAGGCTGAATATCATATTCTTGACCACACTCACGGCATTTTAAGGCACGAACGATACTTTCACTCAATGTTATCTCCTGTGCAAAAAAGCGTCCTCTTTTGCGGAACATTATTTATTATACTTCAAAACTTTTTATACAGAATCCGAAAACAAAAAAACCCTCGCGATAAAGCGAAGGTTGAAAGAAAATGCACGCAGTGTGCGAATAAACTCACAACCCGAACATTATCGCTCCTAGACTTCAAAACACTCTAGGCAGGCATTGGCACCATTCCTTCTCGCCCTATCTCTTAAGATAAAACTTGAGGCGGTTGCCGCAGTTTCGTAGGGCCTGTAACCCTCCACTGCTCTGGATAAACTCGGATCCAATATGTGTGCCGAATTATCGGTAGTATTTTTTAAAACGCAAGTAAAAAGATTTATGCCTAGATTTATACACTTGCCCCCCCCGCAATCAGCTATGGTTCCCACCATTCATCTAAATAAAGGAGCATTAAAAAAATGAAAACACTTTTCAAAACAGCTATTATTTTTTCAGGTCTTTTGCTTGCCAGCTGCGGGGGCAGTGATAGCTCAACAAGCAATACAACCACAACCACATCCAATCCTGCATGTACTGTTGCGACAACAACGTTTTTGTCACCAACAACACTTCATGTGATTACAATGGTAATACTGCTACATGCACTAACGGTTCTATTTCGTATATGGGATTAAACGCAGGTACATCTATCACGCTGAACGGCATTACTTTTTCCTGCCAATAATACATTAAAAGGGGTAGCGTATTGAGCTACCCCCTATACTTCATCACAAGTACCGACCTTTAACGATTACATAATGGTCATCACTCAATTTCTTTAATAATCACCTGATCCGATTGAAAACACCCAGGATTCCACATAGCATTGGTTGCAGTACCACCCACACCTGATGCTTGTATGCTCACTGTGTGTAAACCAACACCCAAACCAGAGAATATCCCTGTCATCGATGATTGAACGCCATCACTCGTTACGCCAGCTTCTGCCACTTTGATTGTGCTACGAGCCCAACCATACGTTGTAGCCACATTATCTACTGTAAGTTCAAATGTTACGCCTGTTCCTGCAATACTTCCCGCATACAATCTACCCTCAAATCTGATTTCTACATTCGATGTCGCACTGACTTTATTGAATGCACCAATATCTGCAATTTTTGTGTATGTTCCATTAAGCACATTAGCCAATGCACCACCAACAGGGCATGTCGCCTGAAGCACAGTAGGGTTATGTGTGGTACGTTGCTGAATAGCTGTTTGGTTTGTAATCGTACTATTCAAATTCGTGTGAATATCTGCCGCATTGTTGTTAATTGCGGTTGCTAACGCACCAAAGTTTGCATTCACATCTGCTGCCTTGGCTGGTGTCCCCGCTGTAAACGTTACTGGTACTGCCGCAGCGGCAAATGCTTGAGTAGAGGATAGTAATAATACTACCGCTAAAGTTAAAATATGTTTCATGATTAATCTCCTCGTCTTTTTATGATATTTATTGCCAAGTTGTTTCATCCCAATTGCCTCGATCCCAAGTTAAGCTTGAAGATGAAGCTGCTCCACTTCCACCAGAGCTACCTCCTCCAGAACTACCGCCACATGAGGATAAAATTAAAGTGGCAAATATAACTATGATTGATATCCAAGTTTTCATGTTTCACCCCCCCCGTTAATAATTAAAGCTTCCATTGATGGTAACACTGGACATAGTCCCAGAGCTAAGCACGCGCAAAGCTACAACATTGGTAAGCTGAAGGCTTTTTGTAGTTTTGTTAAAAGTAACACCTAGTACTTGGGAACCAATACTATCTGCACGCCAACTCATAACACTCGTAGCGGTAATATAATTTAGGGTCACAGAATAGGTCATGCCGAATGCTGATTGCGCTTCTGCATATGCTATCGTCAATTGATCTGGAGCGGTGGCTTCTGAACCATAGATGGTAAGGATGTATTGGGTTATAGGGGTAGTCACATCACTCACATGAGCATTCGTTGCTGTAAAGCTGGTACCTGTTGGCACATCAACCGCACCCGACCCTGAAAATGTTGCAGACCCAGTTGCAGAGAGTAGCCCCGTAGAGGTTGAAGATGATCCTCCGCCTGTTGTACCACTCGAGCTTGTTGTTCCTCCTGAACTGGAGCCACCACCACATGCAAACAATAAAGCTGCTGTGAGTATCATCAATAATATTTGTTTTAATTTCATGAATTCCTCCTACATATAAACATGTTTTAATTATGTTAAGTATAGACTATCAACCCATGCCTACAATAACCTAAACAGGTTATATTTTGCCTGTTTTAGCCTCTCATTTTGATACAAAAAGGAGTTTATACGTTTGAAAGATTACGCAAATGAATGCGAATGATGGTTCCAAGCTTGGATGAGCGAATATGTAGGCTTGCATTCAAATCTTTCGCGCGCCATTTTAAATGGTTTAGCCCTCGACCGAGCTTAACTTCATCCATCACAAAACCATGTCCATCATCCGCAATACAAAAGCCTGCCCGATGAATACGAAAGTAAATATGATGTGGCTGAGCATGTCGCATACTATTATTGATTGCTTCTTGGACGATTCTCATAACATGCAATGTAGCTTCTGAATGCCTAGGTAAATGATTTGGTCGACATCGTATCGACCATTTGAGCTGGATACCTAATGGCTTCAGTTTTGATTCTATTCGCTCACGCAACATGCCTAACATAGTCAGAACATCAACATCAACATCTAAGGAATCCATCACCACTCGCAACTCATCAAGTGCATCACAAATACTATGCCGTACAGAAGCATCATTCCCATACTTTTCTGAAAGCGAAAGAGCTCCCACCAAATGGCTGCCTAAACCATCGTGCAACTCTCGTAGAATACGCGTACGTTCATCCGAAATTGCCATTTCGCGTTCTAATAAAGTTATCCGCTGATGTTGCTCATCCAATAAATCTTTTTGTTCCTCCAACGAATAACGCAATTTCCTCGAAAAGTTTTTTCCAATCCTTAAACTGTGTAATAGTTTAGCAAACAATACCAGCAACACAGCCAGTGAAAATGCAACAGAACCTAAATAATAAATATATGGCGTTTTCTTTTCGATATGAAAAGCAACAGGTATCCAATCGATAAATCCAAAAGCTGCAACACTAAGGATACACATACCTAACCATAAATGTAAATATTTGCCAAAGCGGAACCAACGAGAAAAAGCTAGACCCATCAAATGTAACATCATGGTAAGCCCACCAATATGTAAAACAAGCGCAAAAAGAAGTTGATGCGTGTCATCTGCAAAGCGTAAAAGCAAAGCTCCTACAATCACATAGAAAATGAGCGTCCTCTCAAACCAGCGCATTGGATGATGCAATATACGCAGCATAAACAAGTAGTAAAAACACATAGACCAAGCTACTGCAAGATGTGTTACCCAGCGCCAGTCAAGTTGGGAAAGTGGCATATTCACCAAAAAACTGTCTAAAATATAAATGCTGCTGGTAAAGCTTCCCATCGCAAACCAAAAAAAAGCAACATCACGTGAAACAGCCCACCAAAGAAGTAACATAAGGCCTACTGTAATATTGACAGTGAATGCACCCACACTTAATTCATGCGAACGCAAGGATTGCACACTATACTCAGGAAATAAATACTCATCAGCACCTACAAAAATAGGTGCTAAGCCTGATCGTCCATTAGAAAAACCCCGCAATTGTATAAGAATCTCATTGTCACCTTGCTTCAATAGTTCTGGTGCAACCTGAACATAAAGGGGCAAGTTCCAATAGCGCGACACAGGCTCACCCATTGAGCCTCCACCACCTGCCAACTTACCATTGATGTAAACCTTGGCATTCATGCTCAACTTTGGCATATACACACCCCAAAGTTCAGTAGGTTTTTCTTCAAGTTGGAGTTGAAAACGATACCAGCCCAAACCGCTATATCCAGGCAGCCGCGTATTCCATGCATCGGGAAGACGGATAGGAAACCATATGCGCTTTGCACCTGATAATGCAAACTCAGCTTGACTCAATCGTTTCGCTCCTTGTATATGATCTGGTGCTTGCAATATTGTCAGCACAAAAAACATCACCATGACAATAACTGCAGTGCCAACAATCCACAGTGCCAACCTTTTGCTTAATGTATGGACATTATTCGTCATGAATAATGCCGAATTGTCGAGCTTTTCGTATTGCTCTCTTCCCTGAACTTACCTGTAATTTTTTATATATATGTTTGATATGCATACTTACGGTATGAATGCTAATGTATAATTTATTGGCAATTTCCGCTCGGGTATAGCCATAAGATAAATATTCCAACACTTCGACCTCACGTGAGGTTAAATGTGTATCCACATGAGGCAATGTAGTATCCTTGGGTGGGTGCAAGTGAGTCAATAGTGCTTTGGCAATGCGTGGGCTAATCGGCATATCACCAGCTATAGCACTCATAATAGCTTCAGCCAAATCAGAAAGAGGGGCATCTTTCAGCAAATAACCTTGTGCGCCCAATGCCAGCGCTTCTAGCACATGATGCTCATCACCATGAATCGTCACCACAAGGCATATCACAGCCTTTGGCAATGTGTTGCTGTAACGGATAAGTTCCAAACCATTACCATCAGGCAAACCTATATCGACAATCAATATATCTGTATTTTCTTGTCTAAGAAGCGTCATTGCCTCACAAACGCTTCCCACTTCAGCAAGCAGTTTTAGCTCTGGTTGCGCTGAAATGGCTTGCGTTAATCGCTGGCGACATAATCTATCATCTTCAACAAATAATACATTATATGTTCTGTGTTTCTGAGCTTCCATACTGTTCATACCACAGCTATATTAGACAATAAAACAACTAACAACAACCCAGTGCATTACCTATAAAAATAACAAGATTCTATAACCGTGTATAATATCCTAAAGGTTCCTACAAATCGCAAGACTGGCTTCTGACTTGTTCAGCGCATAAATATGCACACCCACTGCATCATTGGCGATTAAGTCTTGGCATTGTTTGGTCGCAATCTCAATACCCATTTGTTTCACTGCATCCAAGTCATCTTTGATAGGGCTCATTTGCTCATGCAACCAGTCTGGAATGCTTGCTCCGCACATTTTAGAGAAGCGTACGATTTGTTCATAATTGGCAATAGGCATAATACCTGGAAGAATAGGAATCGTAATACCCAGTTTCTCAGCTGATTCACGGAACCTAAAGTACGAATCGTTATCAAAGAAGTATTGGGTAATGGCAGCAATCGCACCTGCATCCTGCTTCATTTTTAAATACTTCAAATCATCAGCAACACCACCTTTAGATTCAGGGTGTCCTTCTGGGTAAGTCGCTACAGCAATGGAGAAACCTTCTTGCTGGCGCACAAACTTCACCAAGTCTGTGGCATAAGCAAAACCGCCTTTCACCGCTTGAAAACCATCCTGACCTTCAGGTGCGTCACCACGCAAAGCCAAGATATTTCGCATATCGGAAGCTTTGTATTGGTCCAACAACTTTGCTAAATCATCTTGCGTAGAACCCACACAAGTCAAATGAGCCATAGGCTCTAATGACGTCTCTTTTTTAATGCGTTCTACGATACGCAATGTTCTGTCTTGTGTAGTACCACCTGCACCATAGGTCACCGATACAAACGATGGGGCAAGCGGCGTTAGCTCTTGAATACACTGCCATAAGTTTTCTTCACCCTTATCTGTTTTGGGTGGAAAAAACTCAAATGAAATGGATGGTTTGCCAGCTTTCTTACAGTCCGCTAAAATATCTTCTAATAACACTTATAACCTCGGAACCGTGACACCGCGCTGCTTCATGTATTTGCCTGCACGATCCGCATATGATGTTTCACATTCTTCATCCGATTCAAAGAACAAGAATTGTGCCACGCCTTCATTGGCGTAAATTTTCGCTGGCAATGTAGTGGTATTGGAAAACTCCAAAGTCACATGCCCTTCCCACTCAGGCTCAAGCGGGGTGACGTTCACAATGATACCGCAACGCGCATAAGTTGATTTACCCAAGCAAATGGTCAACACATTACGAGGAATTTTTAAATACTCTACCGTGCGAGCCAAAGCAAAAGAATTGGGCGGGATAATACAAACATCGGATTTAATATCGACAAAACTTTTGTCATCAAAGTCTTTCGGGTCAACGGTTGCCGAGTGAATATTGGTAAACACTTTAAACTCATCAGAGCAACGCACATCATAACCATACGAGGATAAACCATAAGAAATCGCGCCTTCACCTTTATCGTTCTTTTTGATTTGACCATCCACAAAAGGGTCAAGCATACCATGCTCTTGCGCCATTTTGCGAATCCACTTATCTGACTTGATTGACATGCACTACCTCTTACTTGACTGAAATCGACTGCGAAACCTGCTTATTTTTGAGAACATTGTCACGCAGTCATACAAGTAAAGTTTTGAAATCACTGTGAACACAGCATTACAAATGCATTTTAAAGCAAGCGGCAAAGCCTCAACCTTAAAGATTAGGGAAACCCTGAACAAGTCATGAATTCGTATTTTGCACCGACCACATCCAAAATCGGTGTTGTGTATTTGAGCAATAGCCTTGCTATTACTTGCAACCCACGCCTAGATTTTGAATGTTCTGAATCACAATCTACTTTATCCAGACTTATGCAGAGCTTCCTTAGATGAAATTAAAACTTATAATTGGCAATCAAATAACCAAACACAGCCGAGTCTTGAGAGCCCGTTCTTTCCAAGACTGCCGCACCAGGATTAAATACACTGTAATTGGCAACAAGCGTTAAACCTTGCATTTCCACAACTTTATACACCAGTTTTAAGTCAACCTCAGTGCCCGCATCTGTTTCCGTATAGGCAGCATTACCAGCATACAACACACCAGCACCCACAACATTTAACCAATCACCTTGCGCTTTATCCAAAGATAAAAAGTGCACATTGCCATGTAGGGTAAGGTTTTGCGTAGGTGAAGTTTTAACCGACAAACGAATATCTTTCATATTTGCCCAAGAGAACCTATCCATTTCACCATAGTGCGCATGGTTGGTATGGAATGGGAACACAAAGTTTTTGTGGGTGCCTGCATCTGTCTTATCATCACCAGGGCTATAATCATATTCAATACCAAAGCGTGTTTTCCATGCATCTATAGTATAACCTGCTTTAAGGGCATAAGCAGACGCACTTTGTGATACACCAGTTAACCATGTTCCACTTTGAAACACCGCTTCTGCAGTTGCATCAACAGCATCCCAAACACCAAAACCTCGTGTACCATAGGTGTTTAGATTACGCCCTATTCCATCGTTATGTTTCCAATGAATAAAATAAGCATCAACTCCTGTTTTCTTATCCACTTTATAAGTGCCGTATAAACCTGTTAACACCCGCTTATCCCATGTTACCAAAGCATCACCACGTGGTGATGTTGGGCTTGGTGTCATAGCAACAATATCTGCAGGGCTCACGACAAAAGCATCCACCGAAACATCACCCGATTGATAACCTGCTTTGATACCATCAAAAGTACGCGCCACATCTTTCCAACCAAGGTGACCCAATAATCTTTGATCACCATACACAAGCTGCTGCCGACCAATGCGAACTGAAAAATCACCTGATTTATAATTAAGGTAACTTTGTAAAAGGTCTGCCTGAGAAAGTTTTTGTGTACCTGTCACTGTGCCGTGATAAGTAGTGGATATAGCTTGCGGCTGCAAAAATACTGAAAAACCATTATCAAAATCACGTTTGACTTTGATATACAACCTTGTATCCAACTCCCAAGCGTTGTTATCCACGGACGAATTAAAATCAAAGTTATCAAAAGATTGATAACGCTCACGTAAATCAACCGACGTTTGCCAATCCGATGCACTCGCTTGCCCCATACCCAACACCAAGCATGCCGCCAATAAAACCACTCTCTTTTTCAACATAAAAACCCCAACCACTTTATTTATTTGTCACAAGGCTTGAGCAAGTCATATTCCAAACCAAGCAGCTAGGATTTACTTCATTTTACACACCCATATCCATTGTCATTGCCTAAAATATAACCATATCTTGCTGATTTAATAATCATAACTTAAACGAGACCGTTGTAATTAAACAATCCATCAGTGGAACAGTACTTGCTTTATCCGCATAAATACTGTGGCAATAAAAACTGCCCATAAAACAAAAAACAAACACAACAGGGGAAACAGCATGTCTTACTTAGAACCATCAGAATTTGTCACCAAAATGGTCGACGCAGGAGAATCTAAAATCTTCATGTCCAAAAAAGACACGCTTATCCGTGCTTTTATGGCAGGTGCAATGTTGGCTTTAGCTGCAATATTTGCCATTACTGTCGCAACCAAAACAGGCTCGCCATTGCTTGGCGCAGTCCTTTTTCCTGTTGGTTTTATTATGCTTTATTTAATGAAATTTGACCTGCTAACGGGTGTTTTCACTTTGGTTCCTCTTGCTTTGCTTGATAAAAGACCAGGCGTAGATGTCAAACAAGTCTTACGCAACTGGGGCTTGGTTTTCCTTGGCAACCTAGGTGGCGCATTGATGGTAGCTTTTGCCATGGCATTTATTTTGACTTACGGCTTTGATACCGATGGTGGCGTGATTGCTGCAAAAGTTGGTCATATTGGTGAAGCAAGAACCTTGGGTTATAAATCACACGGCATTGGTGGATGGTTCACCATTTTTATCCGTGGTATGTTATGTAACTGGATGGTATCCATGGGCGTGGTTGGTGCGATGATTTCAACATCTGCAACAGGTAAAATGCTAGCGATGTGGATGCCAATCATGCTGTTCTTCTTCATGGGTTTCGAACACTCTATCGTTAACATGTTCTTGTTCCCATTCTCCATGATTATGGGTGGTGGTTTCACATTGGTTGATTACTTGGTATGGAATGAAATTCCAACTGTACTGGGCAATATCGTTGGTGGGTTTGTATTGGTTGGTTTACCATTATATTACACTCACGTTAAAACTTCTCCACAGCGTAACGCTTAATCCATGTTTAAAGCACCTCTTGCTATTGTAGCAGGGGTGCTTTTATCATAAGCCCATGAATCAACTCCAAGTCTCGATAGGTCAACACTCTGATAAAGGTAAAAAACCTATCAACCAAGACTTTCATGGCGCTTACATTCCCAAAGAGCCCCAACTAACAACCAAAGGCATTGCACTTGCCTTGGCAGATGGCATCAGCAGCAGCGATGTAAGCCAAGTTGCCAGCGAATCCGCAGTGACTGGTTTCTTAGACGATTATTATTGTACCTCTGAAGCATGGTCAGTACACAAGTCTGCACAACAAATCATTCTCGCGATGAACTCATGGCTGCATGCACAAACCAAACAAAGTCAATATTGCTACGAAGCCAAAGATAGAGGTTATGTTTGCACCTTTAGTGCCTTGATTCTTAAATCAACCACAGCTTACCTTTTCCATGTTGGTGACACCCGTATTTACCACCTACACAATGCATCTTTAGAACAATTAACTGAAGACCATCGCGTACCTGTATCCCAAGATAAAAGTTATTTAAGTCGTGCTTTAGGCATTGATTTACACCTTGAAATTGACCACCAAAGCATACCATTAGCAGAAAATGATATTTTCATCTTAGCCACCGATGGAATTTATGAATTTGTTAGCGGCTCATTTATCACCCAAACCATTGAAGAATATAACACTGACTTAGATAAAGCAGCAGAAGTCATTTTAAACCATGCTTTGGAACAAGGCAGTGATGATAATTTAACCATTCAAATTGTTCGTATTGATAAGCTACCGCTACAAGAAGCAAAAGAAGTGTATCAGCAACTCACCTCTCTACCCTTTCCGCCTGAACTGGAAGCCCGAACTGAGTTTGATGGTTATGAAGTGGTGCGCAAAATTCATGCCAGCAGCCGCAGCCATGTTTATTTGGTAAAAGATACAGAAAGCCAAGAGCCAGCTATCATCAAAACGCCATCCATTGATTTAAGGGGTGACGCTGCCTATTTGGAGCGTTTTCTACTGGAAGAATGGATTGCTAGGCGCATTAACAACCCCCATGTACTCAAGCCATGCCCACAAAACAGAGCTCATAATTATTTATATGTCGCTACCGAGTTTATTGATGGGCAAACACTGACGCAGTGGATGGTTGACCACCCCAAACCAAGCATGGAAGAAGTACGCAATATTATTGAACAAATTGCCAAAGGTTTACAGGCATTTCACAGGCTAGAAATGCTGCACCAAGATTTAAGACCAGAAAATATCATGATTGATAAAACGGGTACTGTAAAAATCATTGATTTTGGTGCAACCCACGTGGCTGGTATTTTAGAAATCACCAACCCTATTTTACAACAAAATATACTTGGCACAGCGCAATATACTGCACCCGAATATTTCCTTGGCGAACCAGGAACTTCGCGCTCGGATATGTATTCATTGGCAGTCATCACCTATCAAATGCTTTCAGGGCGATTCCCTTATGGCACAGAGGTTGCCAAATCACGCACCAAAAATGCACAAAAGAAATTGGCTTATCAATCGGTATTGGATGATGATAGAGAAATCCCAATGTGGGTGGATGATGCCATTCGCAAAGCTGTGCGCCCTGATCCATATCAACGCTACGATGAAATCACTGAATTTATGTTTGACCTACGTCATCCCAATCAAAAGTTTCTTAACAAAACCCGCCCACCTTTGATTGAGCGAAGCCCTGTTCTTTTTTGGAAATCGGTTTCTTTGATTTTAGCTTTGATTATTGTGCTTCTTCTTGCTCGCTAGAAGTCATTCGGAACACATTAGTTTGTGACTTCATAGCTAGATTTGTTAGGTTGCATTTTTTGCTTCATCGCCACTCCAAGGATACCCATGAAAAAAACATTTAACTTAACCCATCCAAAAACCAAATATGCAAGACTTGTGGATGCAGTGCGCAGTGATATTAAACGCTACCTCAAACGTGAACGTAAAAAGGTGTTACCTAATGGGTTCGACACTTGGAACTTTGATTGTAAATTTGGTGCTACGGTTGACGAAGCCAAAGTACTTGATGTAACAGAGCTATCCAAAGCCATCAATGAAGCTGAAACTCAGGACTTAAAATCATTTTATATTGAAATTCTAGCCAAAGCAGGACACCGTCCGCCAAAACCAGTGATTGAACATATCCAAGCAACAGAACCTGAAGCATAAAATCAGTTTCCTTGTCATTTCGACTGAAGTGAAACGAAATGAAGAAATCTATCGTGACATTACCTTAAGGTATTCCTCAACTTCGTTGGAATGACACCAAGACCCTTTGCCCAAGCTGCGCCTGAGTCGTGATATTGAACAAGGGATAAAGAGTAAAGGGGTCAGAGTGAAGTTCACGGGCACTGGGCTCAACCTTTAACAATGCGATAAATTACCCAATAAGCATTTGCAATTAAGACAAAATACCCAATAACAATAAAAAAGCCTAACGCCTTTATCACCGTTAACTTTCACTATAATTGATTATATTCATTTTCTAAGTAATGAATTCCTGTTAAATCAGGAGAATTTTGAGAATGAAAAAATTCAATATTTGTTCTGTACTGTTTAGGGAAGGTTTTAAACTCTTTTGCCATCCTCTTTAACCCTGTATAGCATAAGTAAGCTGGTGTATTGGATATATTGATACTTAACGAGGGATAACTTCCATCAAACAGCTCTCTCTCAACCTCCACGCCAAATAAGATTTTAACTGATTCGATAGTTAACTGGATAAAGTATGGAATTCTTACAACTTTATAACCTAGATTAGAGTATAACTCATTACGCTCAAAATCTTTTTTTACTTGTTCTGGGTTTGTATAATGTTGTAAGCCATCAAACTCTACTATAAGTTTTAATTTCTCACTTCTATAATCGGGTCGAAATTGATATTTTTTTCCATTCACCTCACCAAGCGCTTTGTCATGTATCCAATCATTTGTACTAGGAAATATTATTTTCAAATAAACGTCTAAGCCAGTTCTTGGTAAGCCAGTATCTTCATCTATACCCGCCTTATCTGCTTTTTCTGATGTTTCTCGTAGAAACCCAACTTATTCATATCGCTCCTAGCCTTAATCACACTGCCTAACGCCTTGCTAAGCGGCTGATAACTGTTGGCTATAATGGGTGAGGAACGAACCGCAGCCAACTGTTAGCAGTCCGTTTGAGCAACTTGTTATATGTTTAGTTACACTTCAGCTGCAAAATAAGCCATTATCTCTTCTGTAGTCATTTCTTTTGTTTTATTTGAAAAGCAGTAATAACTAGGTCGCATGTCACTGAAATATTGCATATCCATTTCCAACCCTTTCAAGTTTGGAAACATGCCTACTGGCATATTATATTCACCTGTTGCTTTAAACTTATAAAACAGATGAGTTCCACATTCGGTACAAAAACCACGAGATGCCCAAGATGATGATTCGTACATTTTGATTTTATCTTCACCTTCAAATTTTACTTTAGTACCGCACTTCACAGCAAAGAATGGAGCACCACCCCACGTTCTACATGATTGGCAATGGCACACAGTAAACTTCGGATTAACTTCTTCAGCGATGATTTTTACAGCACCACAAAGGCAGCTTGTTTCTGAGTGAGACATTTTGATGACTCCTTAATTGATAAACATATAACGACCCAAATGAGCGGCGGCGGAAAGCCGCCCGACTCAATTTAACTGGTTAGCTGTATGTTCTCTCGCGACACTCTCGGATAGAAGAGACTATATCTTCCGACGATATTCCAAGATCAACACCGGCGACATCAAGGGGTGACTTTTTAATACTAGCAGGCTTTATATAAAATGATTCACCATCTCTTTTTTTGATACAAACCACACCTTCATTTTTTGCTTCCTCTAAAATAGATGCAAAATTCTGCCGTGCTTCTGTAAAGCTATATTCTCTCATTGGTTCACCTCCAAAACATGAATGCCCATTTCTTTTGCAGCAGTTTCCAATCCTTTATCCAATGTAAGCAAAGGCGTGCTTGTTTGCTGTGCGCATTGGATGAGATATGCATCATAAGCATAAATATTAAGAGCTTTGGATATTTCTACTGTATGGTCAAGCGACACATCAATAAATTTTATCGGAATTTCACGGTAAACAGCAAGAGCCATTCTTGCCAACTCAATGGTTGAACGGTCTCTTTTGAACATGGCTGAAAAAGCATTGCCAATTTCCCAATGAACAGAGGAAGGAGCATGAAGCGAGCAACCAGATGTTATTTCAATGATTTTATGTTTTGACGCTTCATTTCCAATAACTGCGATCAGTGCAGAAGTATCTATTGTGACATACATATCAAACCTCGATCAAGTACATATGTACACATAGTAGCGTGTAGCTCATGACTTGTACAGCTAACGCCCTAAATGAGGGGCTGAAGAGAGCGTAGCGAACGAAAGTTGATCTTCCCCCGATAAAACGGACACGTTGTATATTTCATGCAGCCATTCTTTCAAAATTAGCGGGTTTTGTATAGCCGATGCCTGAATGAATTCTTTGATGGTTGTAGAATCGGTTGATATAGCTATTCAAAGCATAGCGTAACTCATTTTCAGTTTTAAAGTTTCGTCCTCGTATGAGTTCAGCTTTTAGGCTATGAAAAAATGACTCCATATGAGCATTGTCTGTACAGTGACCAGGACGATTAACGCTATGCCGCATACCATGCTTTATCAGTTCATCTTGAAACTTGTAAGCTGTATATTCAATGCCTCTATCCGTGTGAAAAAGCATGTTTTCACCAAGCTTTCTTCTTTTAATCGCATGTTTTAATGCACGAATAGTTAAATTAACCGTTCTATCATTGCCAAGTGACCAGCCCACTATACGGCGACTATATGTATCCATAACCGTTGCCAAATAACGCCATTTTCCTTTTACTTTTAAGTAGGTGACATCACCCACCCATACCTGATTAAGCTTGTTCGGTGCAGGCTCTAGGCGTTTGATATTATCACCTTGAACTTTGAACTTCTTATAACCTGGCTGGCGGCGTGTAACCTTCACGACTCTGCCTACCAATGCCTGTTCTTTCATCAAACGTTCCACTCGCTTTTTGCCAATATCATAGCCTTCAGTCTGTAATGCGGCGTGGACTCTTGGGCTGCCATATGTGCCACGGCTGCGTTGATGAATGTGTAGAACCTTCTTGGTAAGCTTTTGATCTTCAAGGGCATGAGCCGATGGTTTGCGTTTACACCAATCATAGTAACCACTTCGTGATACTTTGAGCCATGCACATAAGTATTTCACGCCTAGTTGTCGGTTTCTTTGGATGAATTGATAGCGTTCTGATGTTTTTCCGCAAGAAACCGTTGCCACTTTTTTAGAAGTTCATTTTCCTGTTTTAACCTTGCAACTTCTTTTTGTAAGGATTTTACCTTATCCAGTTCGACTTTATCTTTGGCAAGGCTTACAACTTTTTTACGTTTATCAGCCATGATTTTTCCTTCCCGATATTCCTTTCTCCACCGCGATAACATGAACGGGTGAATATCGAGCGTTTCTGCCACAGCTTTGACTTGCACGCCACTCATCATGCTTAATTGCACTGCTTTGGACTTAAATTCTTCACTATATTTCCAAGTTTTCCTTGGTTGATTGCTCTTGGGCATCAGACATCTCCTTGATAGGTTTTGATGTCCGTTTTATCGGGGGAAGATCATGTCCCTCTCGAATTTTTGGTTATGTGTTTTGTGCATATTCACGAATAACCTCAACAATCTGAACTTGATATGAAGAATACCATTTAGCAGCCCCGTACTTTTGGGCTATTAGGTGTTCGGAATTCTCTTTCCAAGCCTGTATTTGCTCTTTACTTTCCCAATATGAGATGGCAATTTCAATATTCCCTTCAGATATTGATATGAACTCTTTACAGCCATATTTACTTTTTGCCAACTCTTGCATTCGAGCAGCCATCTCAAAGTAAGCTTCATCAAGCTTATTGATTTCTGCTCTAAATATTACGGCATACATAATTCTTTTTCATTTCCTGTTACACATAACTATACCAATAGGAGTAAACAGTATTACACATTATTGACTCCTATAGGTGGACATATTTTCCTCATTATTACATATTAAAGCTAAAATGAGGAATGCATGTTTGTAGCATACTTTCGTTGTTGCAATGTGAAGTGGGCTTGTTGGAATGTCAAACACAGTCAGTTGCAAGGTTGGCATCATGTGTCTTGCCAAGCATTTAAAAATTCTGCCAAATGTGGGCGGTGTTCGCTTTCCGATTCAAGGTAGTTGCGCATACCCAAGATGGCTCTGGCATAAGCGCCTTCGGAGAGTTCGCCTTTGAATAACATCCAGCGGAACATGATTAAGGCTGTGGTACAAACATCAGTTTCACAATAATTGCGGATAGCATCAATTTCTCCGCCTTCAAACATGCCACGCACATCATCACCTGCTGTGTCTAACTTGCCGGGAATACCAAAAGCAGTCGCCACCTCGTGCATGGAGCAGCGGGCTGATGCACCAAAATCAGACAACACTTCGAGTAAGTCCAAATGATAGTTGTGGGCATAGCGGGATTCATAATTATTCCATTTATCGCCTTCTTTAAACCATCTTGGGCAAGATAAACCATGTACCATAGCTCTATATTTGAGCACGGGCATATCAAAACCTCTGCCATTAAAGCTGACCAGTTGCGGTGCGCGGGATTCGATGATG
>Ga0256829_1001936_pt1 | contig 16029 bp, 6 predicted proteins | sample 131447metaG_FD_185979 | JGI IMG/M metagenome (GOLD analysis project Ga0256829, IMG submission 185979) | Hydrothermal vent microbial communities from Lau Basin, Pacific Ocean - 131-447 | ecosystem: Environmental > Aquatic > Marine > Hydrothermal vents | place: Pacific Ocean: Lau Basin | collected...
CTTCGAAGCTGGCGTTGATCCGCAATACCGCATCTATCCCTTTAAAAACGGCGAGCCCGTCGATCCGGCAAGCGTCGATTTGACGGTAAGACTTCATAGGCTCGGCGATGTTGTTGACACCTTCAATTTCACACCCCGCCAAGATTATCTCATGGGCGACGGCGTCGTGACCGAACCCCACTCATTTGAAGTGGAAACCGAAGCTCGGTTTGAGGGCAAAAACTTTGAGTGGAGATATGATTCTTTTGAAGGGCGCACAACGATCCCGGACGATATTGCAAATGAGGCTGGCGTGGTCACGGAAGCCGCAGGGCCGGGCATTGTAAGAGACCTGCTCACCTTATCAGGCGAGGTCACGCTGGCGCCATCGGCAACCTCTTCGGTGCGCGCCACCTATCCGGGACCTGTCCGGTCTGTCAGCGTTGATGTCGCCGACAATGTTCGCCGCGGGCAGGCCCTTGCACGGATCGAGTCGTCCAGCAGCCTGCAGGAGTATACAGTTGTTGCGCCAAAATCAGGGACGATCCTGGAGCGCCATACCAATGCGGGCGATGTGGCAGGTAGCGAAGCGCTTTTCGTAATCGCTGATTTCTCTCAGATGGAAGCCTATTTGCACGTTTTCCCGCGTGACGCAGCGCGAGTGGAGGTCGGCCAGAGCGTTCGCCTCGGCGTTGCGGGCGGCGAGATGACCGTCGACGCCACGATTTCTCGTTTTCTGCCAATGACGGGCGCAAATTCTCAGACCCGCATCGCAGTTGCCAAGATTCCTGCAGAATCGGGGCTTCAGCCGGGCATGCGTCTGATGGCTGAGGTCGTTGTGGCCGAGCATGAAGTGCCACTCGCGGTTCGGGAAACCGGCCTCCAGAGTTTTCGCGATTTCACGGTCGTCTACGCCAAGGTCGATGAGACTTACGAAGTGCGCATGCTCGAGCTTGGGCGAAGCGATGGCGACCGGGTGGAAGTGCTCGGCGGCCTGAGCGCCGGTGAAACCTACGTCATCGAGAATTCCTTCCTCATCAAAGCCGACATCGACAAGTCCGGCGCCAGCCACGACCACTAGGAGACGGATATGCTCGAACGGATTATCGAATTTTCCATCCGCCAGCGCTGGTTGGTCATGGCGATCGTTCTTGGCCTTGCAGGGTTGGGTATCTGGAATTTCAACCGGCTGCCGATCGACGCGGTGCCGGACATCACCAATGTCCAGGTTCAGATCAATACAGAAGCACCAGGCTTTTCACCGCTTGAAACCGAACAGCGGATCACATTTCCAGTCGAAACAGCCATATCCGGACTACCGGGGCTCGATTACACGCGCTCTGTCTCACGATATGGCCTGAGTCAGGTGACGGTCGTGTTCGACGATGGGGCGGATATCTATCGCGCGCGGCAACTCGTGTCGGAACGCATTCAGTCCGTGCAGAGTGCCTTGCCGCCTGGCATCACGCCGGAGCCCGGCCCGATCTCGACGGGGCTTGGTGAAATTTACATGTACATTATTGCCGCTGAGCCGGGCGCACTGAAGGCAGACGGTACGCGTTGGTCTGCTATGGATCTTCGCACCCTCAATGACTGGGTCGTGCTTCCGCAATTGCGGACAGTCGAAGGCGTGACTGAAGTCAACACGATTGGCGGATTCAAGAAGGAAATCCATATCCTGCCTGATCCGGCTTCCATGGCTGGCTTCGCCATCTCTCTTGATGAGATCATGGCTGCGGTCGAACGCAACAATGCCAATACCGGCGCAGGCTATATCGAGCGAAATGGCGAGCAGAACCTGATCCGTGTGCCGGGTCAGGCAACAAGTCTCGATGATTTGCGCGCGATCACCGTTAAAGACACCGGCGTTGTCACCGTCCGTCTCGGCGATATCGCAGAAGTCCGAGAGGGCGAAGAACTACGCACGGGTGCGGCGACGCAAAATGGCGAGGAAATTGTCCTCGGAACCGCCTTCATGCTGATCGGTGAGAATAGCCGTACAGTGTCGGTGGCGGTGGACGACAAGGTCGATATCATTCGCCCCGGTCTGCCGGAGGGTGTGACGATCACGCCCGTCTATAATCGAACTAATCTCGTCGATGCGACGATCAAGACCGTTGAGAAGAACCTCGCTGAGGGTGCGCTGCTTGTCATCGCCGTCCTGTTTCTTCTCCTCGGAAACTTTCGTGCAGCTATTTTGACAGCTGCCGTCATTCCACTCGCCATGCTGATGACGGTGACGGGGATGGTGGAAAATAAAGTCTCGGGCAATCTGATGAGCCTTGGCGCACTCGACTTTGGACTAATTGTCGATGGCGCCGTGATCATCGTCGAAAACTGTCTCAGGCGATTTGGCGAGGCGCAAAAGAAGCTGGGGCGTCTTTTGAGCCGCGACGAACGCTTTGCGCTCGCCGCATCGGCATCAAGCGAAGTGATCAAGCCGTCTATCTTCGGTGTGATCATTATCACCGTTGTATATCTGCCAATCTTCGCGCTGACCGGAATCGAAGGAAAAATGTTCCACCCGATGGCGTTCACTGTTGTTATCGCTCTGACCTCGGCGCTTATCCTGTCACTCACCTTTGTGCCTGCCGCAGTTGCGCTGATCGTTCGCGGCAAAGTTACTGAAAAGGAAAATTACGTCATGCGCGGGGCAAAATCGCTGTACCGCCCGGCGCTGCGCCTCGCGCTTCAGGCGCGCTATGCCATCGTCATCCTTGCATTGGTGCTTGTCGGCTTTGCCGGATGGGGGGCGACCAAACTCGGTTCGGAGTTTATTCCGAACCTGGATGAAGGCGATATCGCGCTGCACGCTCTGCGTATTCCTGGCACCAGCCTTACTCAGGCCATCGACATGCAGGAAATGCTTGAGCGCAGGATTAAGGAGCTGCCAGAGGTCGAGCGCGTCTTTGCCAAGATCGGGACGCCTGAAATTGCGACCGATCCGGTGCCGCCAAGCGTGGCCGACACATTCATCATTCTGAAACCGCGCAAGGACTGGCCTGATCCGCGCAAACCGAAACCGGACTTCGTCGCTGAATTGCAGGCCGCCGTGGAGTCCATTCCTGGTAGCAAGTACGAAATCACTCAGCCGATTGAGATGCGGTTCAATGAACTGATTTCGGGTGTCCGGGCCGACGTCGCGATCAAGCTCTATGGCGACGATCTCGATAGGTTGGCTGAGCTTGCCGAAACGGTTGAAGGAATTGTTGCAAGCGTTCCTGGCGCTGCCGACGTGCAATATGAACAGGTCACGGGACTTCCGATCCTGTCAATCCATCCTGACCGGGACGCACTCGCGCGTTTCGGACTGGACGTTGGCGATGTCCAACGCGTAGCGGGTATCGCACTCGGCGGCGAAGTGGCGGGTCGGTTTTTCGAAGGCGATAGACGCTTTGATATTGTTGTTCGTTTTCCGGAATATCTGCGTACCGATGTCGCCTCGATCGAACGCTTGCCAGTGCCCCTGCCGGAAAGCCGCCGATCGGACAATGGCCCGATGTTCGTGCCGCTTTCGGAAGTGGCCCGCGTGGAGATTGCGCCGGGGCCCAATCAGATCAGCCGGGAGAACGGCAAACGCAAACTGACGGTGACCGCCAATGTGCGGGACCGCGATCTTGGATCATTCATCACAGACCTTCAGTCGCGCATGGCGCTGGATGCAGAACTACCGCCGGGTTACTGGGTCGAATATGGCGGGACCTGGGAACAGCTTGTGTCCGCGAGTCAGCGCCTGACCATCGTTGTGCCAATTGCATTGCTGACAATATTCGGGCTGTTGCTGATGCTATTCGGGTCATTCCGGGATGCTGGCATTGTCTTTACCGGCGTGCCACTGGCTCTGACAGGCGGCGTCGCCGCGCTCGCCCTGCGTGATCTGCCGCTCTCGATTTCAGCAGGCGTCGGCTTCATCGCTCTATCGGGCATCGCGGTGCTCAATGGTGTCGTCATGCTGAGCTTTATCCGGCAAAAGCGTGAAGATGGCGCAACATTGGATGACGCCATTTTTGATGGCGCGCTACAGAGATTGCGGCCCGTGCTGATGACCGCGCTTGTTGCCAGTTTGGGATTTGTCCCGATGGCGCTCAATGTCGGATTGGGCAGTGAAGTCCAGCGCCCGCTGGCGACCGTCGTCATTGGCGGCATCATTTCGGCCACCCTGTTGACCTTGCTGGTGTTGCCCGCGCTCTACCGCATTATTCATGCGGGCGAACGGCGGCCAGCGGAAATAAGGGACGACGCGGCCCTTACCCCAGCGGAGTAAGGCCATGACCTATTTCATCCTCAAGGCTGTACTATCCGGCATCCTGATCGCGGTAATCTCCGAGATTGCAAGGCGCTATCCGGGGCTAGGTGGGCTGATCGCTTCCTTACCGCTCATCTCGCTTATGGCCATTATCTGGCTGTGGCGGGACACCGGCGGAGACATTCCGCAGGTCGCGGCTCATGCCCGAGCAACGCTCTGGTATGTCATTCCGAGCCTGCCATTCTTTCTCATCCTGCCGGGATTGATGGAGAAAGGGTTCAATTTCTGGCTGTCTCTGATGACAGCGTCGCTTATCACCATTTGTTTTTATCTCGCTGCTGTCTGGCTCGCTGGACGCTTCGGCATCACTTTCGAACAAGGACACTAAACATGCGAGCAATACCAATTTTGCTGTTCGCCCTAGTTTTCATTGCGTTTCCGGGGGACGCTTTAGCTCACGCGGTTGCAGAAGGCGACAAGGGATACATTCAGGAGATTACGGGCGTAAATCTAATCTCGTTTCTGTATCTTGGTGCGAAGCATATGGTGACGGGATACGATCACATACTGTTTCTGCTGGGTGTGATTTTCTTCCTCTACAAGATGAAGGACATTGGCATTTATGTGAGCCTGTTCGCCATCGGTCACTCAACGACAATGCTCGCTGGTGTCTATTTCAATTTCGGCATCAACAGCTATCTGATAGATGCCATTATAGGGCTGTCCATCGTCTATAAGGCACTCGACAATATGGGTGCCTATCAGCGCTGGTTCGGCGTGCAGCCCAACACCAAAGCGGCGACACTGATCTTCGGATTTTTTCACGGGTTTGGATTGTCATCCAAGATCCTCGACTATGAAATTTCTCCCGATGGTCTTCTACCCAATCTGCTGGCCTTCAATGTTGGCGTTGAGGTCGGACAATTGCTGGCGCTGGGGGCGATTCTGATCGTTATGGGCGCATGGCGTAAGACACCGAGCTTTCTTAAGCATGCCTACACCGCAAACACCGTCATGATGGCCGCAGGCTTCCTGCTGATCGGCTATCAGCTGACGGGCTATTTCGTCTCCTAGGAGGACACACTTATGTACAATACCGATATGCCGACGCGCGCAGAATTACCGTCCACTCGCCAACTCGTAAGATCAACACTGATCGCCATCGCTGCGGCTATAGCCCTCCTTATCACCGCCGTTTTGCCCGCTGAGTATGCCATCGACCCAACCGGTATCGGTCGCGTTCTGGGGCTGACGGAAATGGGTGAGATCAAACAACAGCTCGCCGAGGAAGCGGAACTCGACGCACAACGCTCCGCGATCGTGACGACCTCGATCGAACCCGCACCGGAGATTATCGAGCCGGAGGCGCTGACCGACCCCATGGAAGCGGGCAATATCGCTGCACCGGTCGAAGAAGAACAGCCCGTCAGCGAATGGACCGATGAAGTGAGTTTGCAGCTTAGCCCCGGAGAAGCTGCCGAGATCAAACTGGTGATGCAATCTGGCGCCGAGGTCGAGTTTGAATGGGTCGCAGAACCCGGCCATTTGAACTCTGCGTTGCACGGGGACGGCACCGCAGGCGAAGCGATTACCTATAGGAATGGACGCGCAGAACCCGGACATTCAGGCACCCTAACCGCAGCGTTCAACGGCACACACGGTTGGTTCTGGCGAAACCGGTCAGACGAGGTTGTTACGATGACCTTGAGGGTCCGTGGAGGCTACACCGAGATCAAACGGGTCATTTGAGACTGAATTCGAGATCAATATGAGTGTCCGCCGCTGACCCATGGCATAACTTGCGCGCGGCCTTTTTAGGGCTTGCTACGCCTCTGGTCGGATCAGGGCGCCAACCAAATGATAATACCAACCTAAGAATGGTTGGGTTCCACCTTGTGATCAAATCATCCAAAACCGATCCTAGGGACTGGCAACGTTGTGGCAACGTCGGAACGCTACCGAGCCTGTAAAATGGCAACGTTAAACTACGTTAGACTACGGTCCGCTACGTTAAACTACCATAATTACAGTGGTTTAGCTTTCTTCCTGAAGCTTGACATTCCAGTATCATCAGAAATTAAATTTATATATTTCAGTGGTTTATTGACGATTGATTCGTCTGCTGGCAACGGTTTGGCAACGCCTTTCCGACCCCTGCAATAACTCACTTAGAAAACTCAATTGTTGCTGATCGAAAACGATGCTCAACTGCGTCCAACAACTTAAATTCACTCCCGCAGCCCTCTCACCTGCCCATCTGGCTACTTTCGATACGTGAGGTAGATCGAGGTGGGTAAGGTTGACCAAGCCTTCTTCATTTCGTCGGCAATTTCGTGCCAAGAACCGGATAAAGAAATGAGGCGACAGCGCGTTCAGCTTCGGCTGCGTAATGGTCGGTTATCTCTCCGTGTAAGGCGATTGATGTCGACTAAAGCGCGTCGGTCAATACAATCGCCGTGACAAGATCATCCACGATGTCGAGATGTGACGGAAGTTCGAATAAACGATCAAATTCAGAAGCGATTTGCTCGGCCAGCACCCAATTGCTTTCGAGCAGTAAGTAGCGGGCACTTTCGCTACTGTGTGGACATAGACGGATTTTTCTGGCCGCCGGATACTTTTCGTTGAAAACGCGTCCCCGTGCGAAAATTTCGTTCACGATCCCTTGCCAGTTTGAGCCCTCAGCCGGATCCAGGTTCGACATGATTTCGATGGCAGCTGTCTCGGTGTACCGCTCTACAAGTGCGGCTAGAGCGGCCTCTGGAACTGGGAAGAAGTGATAAACGGACGCCACTGGGACGTTCGCAGCGTCCGCTACTTCCTTGAGGCTAACGGTTTGGCTGTCTTCCCGGGCGAAGATGGCATCAACTGTCTCGACCAGCCTGCCATAGGTCGCCACTCCATCGGACCGGACAGGTCTCCGGGGCATTTGCGCGAGTACGAGTTCGCTGGGTTGATGCCTAACTCTGTCCATTGGTGGGCCCATCCGCATTGCTCATATCACTGTCGATCAGTTTGAACGTGCAGGCAAATAGAATTTTTTCTATTTTCTACATATGATTAATGCACTGTATTTGCTCATAAAAAAATTTTAGAAACCATCTGTTAGGCAATTGTTGTGTTTCGGTTCAGATAGATTGGCTAATCTCTCATCATTGGGAGACTGGCTGATGATGAAACATCTGACACGCGACGACGCATCGAAACTCTTGGAGCGAATCCAATCTTATTGGGCTGAGCGAGGGTATGACGTAAACGGCATGATCGTTGCCGCTGGTTATAGCGAGCGGCTGCGGTCAACGGTCTACGAGATTAAAACAGATTTGGTGAACGGATATCCAAGTCAGCGCGCTGCATAAACAAGTATTTGGCTGATGATTTCAGGATGACTGCTTGGCGGATACATCCCTGGGTTGATTTATTAACACATTGAATCAACTGCAGAAAATCTGAAAAAGACAGCATTTGTGTAAACTTGTTAACGTTTCTAGTTGAGTAATGTTAGGGCGGGCGTGATCTCGCACGTCGATTCGAACAAGGACTTCGTCGCCATGTTAAAAAAGCAAATGCTTGCCGTTTTGGTGTCGGGCGGACTCGCTGGAGCCGCGCAGGCTGCAGACCTCGCCGTCTCGCGGTTTCAGGTGACGGCTCCTAGTGGAGACATCTATCGCGGCGCTGAAGTGACGTTCGAAGTCGACTTGGACAATAACGATCTGACGCCGGTCACCGATGCTGAGCTCACGATCAATGTGCCGAGTACGATGATCGTCACGGCGGGAAATCTGCCAGCGTCATGTACGACGCCAGGCTTTGCCGCACCGCAAACGCTGACCTGTACTTTGCCGACGCTAACGCGAGACGGCTCGAATCCAGACCATACATTCACGTTTATTGCGACGGCGCAGACAGCGGATGCGCAGCCCGGGACCGTGACGATCTCGAGCCCTACAAATGTGGATAATAATGCCTCGAATGACAGCCTGTCTGTCACTCCGACAGTCGGGGCGGGGGCCGACATTGAGTTTACGCTTTCCAGCTCGACCGGATCGCTACCCGCCGGTGGTCAGTATAGCTATTTCGGCGATGTGACGAACAATGGGCCGGACTCCGTCGATGCGGCGCAGGTTGAGTTCGCATTGCCCCCGAGTGCTGATTTTGGATTTGTTTCAGCATCAGGAACGAATTGGACGTGTGTTCACAGCAGCGGCGGATCCCAATCCGTAACATGTGATTATTCCGGAGCGGCGATCGCATCCGGCGCCAGCTTCCCTCAAATCACCGTAACCGGAAATGCGGACATCTCTTCTGGAACACTGTCAGCGCAAGGTGACGCTACGATCACCGAAGTGGGGCTCGGTGATCCTGATCTCAGTAACAATGTCGACGGGCCAGTTGTGGTCACGATCACACCCGGGACCGATCTCGAAGCACGCGTTCAGATCGCTTCGTCCTTTATCACCGGTGATACGGGAACTCTGACGCTCTTTATCGACAATAATGGACCGACCGATATCGCGGGTGGCTCTCAGATCGTCCACACACTTTCCGCCGACCTCTCTTTAAATGGTCCGTTGCCAGGCGGATGTACGGAGAACCTAGGCACAATCACCTGTACAGCCGGAAGTTTGAACTCCGGCGACACGGATAGTTTTGTCATCAATATCACCGCCGACAATGACACAGGCGGAAACCAAACCATCAACGCGACAGTAACGCCGCCTGCTGGAATTGATGACCCAGTCGCATCTAACGATACGGGCTCAGACACGTTCCGCATCGATGATCCGGCTGCGGACGTGTTTTTGCAGTCGAAAACGAAAACGCCAAACCCGGTTCAAGCCGGGCAAAATATGACGTCGACCATTCGAATTGAGAATGGGGGCCCGTCCGTCCTGAATTGGTCTGTTGCCAATCCGATCGTGATTACGGACGACCTTGGCCCGAACGAAACATATGTGTCTGTTTCTACGTCTGGGTGGAGCTGTACGACAGCTGCGTCTCCGGACGCTGGTTATACGACGCGAGTCACCTGTACGACCACGGATAGCGGGTCAGTCGCTGTTGATGCGCGCAAGACATTGCAGATCGTCACCGTCGCGGGTGCCGCGGCTGATAGCGATATTACGAACAATGCCTGTGTCGACTCTTCAGGATTTGCGATCGGCGACCCAAACACCGGAAACAACTGCCAAAGCAGAACATCACGCGCGACCACGGAGACAGCAAACCTCTCTATCGAAGCGGAAGTCTCTACATCTAGCGGCGCGGGATTTGTGGACACGGCCTCCCCAGCCAGCCCGCTGACGATTTCTGATAGCACGGTGTCGCACTTTATTCGCCTCACCGTTTCCAATGCTGCAGGGTCAGACACTGCGCGGACGGTGAATATCCGGACTGATGACCTCGCCCAATGGATGGATACGACGGTCAATTTCAATGGCGGCAGCGTCACGCATGACACGACTGTTTCGGTATTCTCTGCGGATCCAGGCGTGACGTGTTCAACCCTCGCCACCAGCAATGACAATATCCGATGCGAAACGACTAATCTCGCGGGAGGCGCCAGCGTTTCTCTCATCCTTCAAGTCGATCGCCCGATCCTTGAGGGTGTGAGATCCACGACGTTCACTGTATCGTCTCCGGATACTGTTGAGTCCGACACAAGCGACAATAGCGATGTCGCGCGCATCGATGCTGAGCCAATTGCTGATCTCATCGTCAATGATAAGCGGATTAGTCCAAACCCGCCGCAATCGGGCGGGGATGCGACTTATCTTGTCGACATCAAAAATATCGGACCAAACACAGGCGACGCGGTCGCTGCTGCTGACTTTATCGACCCGAGCCTGTTCGAAGTTGTGAGCGTGACGACAACAGCGCCTGGCGGAACATGTGATTACAACACGACCACCGCGAATACGGCGACCTGTGACATGGGCGATGTCGATCGCGATGAAACCTTCCAGATGGCCATTTCGGTGCGGCCGCTCTTCCCGTTTAATGGCGCCAGCGACCCGGGCGACTTCCCGACATCGCACACGAATACCGCCACTGTTTCGACAACCACCACGGAAAGCGATCCAACCGTCAACAATACGCGGTCTTTGACCCATGATGTCGACGCACCGACGCTCGATATGCGCGTCACCAACGCCGAACCGAGTGGTTTCGCCGAACCTGCTGTCTATGGCTCGACGCTGCTCTATGAAATTGAAACCCGAAACGGTGGAATTACACGCGGCACCGGGATCGTCACGACGGTCTCGCCAAATCCGCCAGCAGGCTATGAAATGGCCTACAATGCCGGGAGTTCTACGCTGCCGGTTGGGGTGTCCTGTTCGCAGGCCAGCAATACTGATCCGGTCATTTGTACTCATCCAGACATGAGCAATAGCGACTCTGAAACCGTGACGTTGGCCTTTGACATCGTTGATGCCGGCGGCGGCGCGCCGATTTCATCGATCACGTTTGGGACGACCGCTGTCGTCACGTCTGATCAGCAGACCTACGATACGCCAACCGCGAACAACACAGCGGCGCAAACCACGACTGTGCTGCCGTCAACCGATCTAGAAGTGCTGTCTAAGACACGCGTTTCACCTGCGCCGCCGAACCCGATCAACATTGCTGAACCTGTTGTCTACGACATCGTGTTCCGGAACAATGGAACATCGGCAACGACGCAGGTTCGCTTGACCGATACGCTTCCAGGCGGATTTGAGCGCACAGCCACCGCGGTGACGTTCACACCGTCCGGAACGGCAACCGTCTCAGGATCTACTTGCTCCACTGGCACGTCAGTTCTGTGTGTGGTTGATGGCTTTTTCCCAGCGAATGGCGATACGGTTACGATGCGCATCGAAATCGCGGCGACCTTCCCTTACACCGGAAGCACAACTGACCCGATCGTCAACAATGCCTCCATTTCGGTCGGACGAAACGCAAGCAATGAAGCGATTTCGATTGATGAGGATTCAACAAACAACTCCGCTTCCAGCAGCGACGGTGTTATCCTGGTCAGCACAATAAGCGGCCGTGTCTATGCCGATGACGATCAAAGCGACAGCTTTGGAGCAGGGGAGGGAATCGGCTCCGTTACTTTAACGCTGACAGGAACAGATCTTTACGGGAATACTGTTTCAACGACCGTTCAAACCGCCGCAGACGGCACTTATACGTTCGCGAATTTGCCGCCTTCAAATGCGACTGGGTATACGATCACACAGACCCAGCCGAGCGGTTATTTCGACTATCAGGAGACCGCTGGAACGGCTTCAGGGACCGTCAACAATGCGTCCTTTGGTAATGGGGCGTCCACAAACGTCATCTCTGGCATTGTGCTTGGCGAAGACGAGGATGCGACCGGTTATGAGTTTGCAGACTTTACAGAAGCAACCGTATCCGGCGCGATTTATGATGACGCCAATAATAACGGAACCCGTGATGGCGGAGAATCTGGAATTGGATCCGGCTATGCCGCAACGCCGCATGTCAGCCTGACCGGAACAGATTATGCCGGAAACACCGTCAATCTGACCGTATCGGTCAATGCCTCCGGCGCTTACTCATTCTCGAGCGTGCCGCCATCAGATGAGACGGGCTACACGGTCACGCAATTGCAAGAACCGTCAGGCTTCTATGATGGCCTTGAAGAGAATGGCAGCGGTTCAACCCTTGCTGGGACAGTCGACGGAACCGAGCAAATCGTGATCGGCGTTGTCGATCCGGCAGATACGTTCGCGGACCGCAATTTTGGTCAAGTCGAAGCGTCGAGCCTCGCTGGAATTGTTTACGAAGACGACAATTCGGATGGAACCCGTCAAGGCGGTGAGACCGGTACATTCTCCGGCGCAACACTTCAGCTGAGCGGCTTGGATGATCTTGGCCGGACCATCTCGTGCACCACGACCAGCGCCGCCGATGGAACTTTCTCATTCCCTGTCGCAGCCTGTTCGGAAATTCGACCTGGGACCTACACAATCACCATGACGGCCTCGCCGGGTAGAGCTGCCACAGGCACGACGTCAGGGACCCCAGCAGGGACCACCTCCACCAATGCGGTCTCATCCATAACCATTGCACCAGGCACAAGCGCAAGCGGATACCTCTTCGGCGTCGGCGCTAATTCGATCGTCGCGAACAATGATGACTTCACTGCGACCCCAATTAATGGCGCGGACGGTGGCGACACAGCGACTGTCTTTACGGATGACCGACTTGCAGGCGCCGTATTTGCAAACACGGATGTCATCCCTTCAATCACCGCGGATGGTGGCCTCACGGGCGTCTCGATCAATGCCGACGGAACATTGACGGTTCCTGCGGGGACACCGGCAGGTACCTACACGGTGGGCTATCAAATCTGTGAAGCCGCTAATACCGGCAATTGTGACCCAGCAACGGCGGTGATTTTGATTGAGCCGCCCCAGATTGTGGCCAACGATGATGACTTCTCTGGGACAACGATCAATGGCGCCGATGGCGGGACAACGGCGAGCGTGTTCCCAGATGACCGGCTGAATTTGGTAGCCTTCGCGGACGCCGCGGTAAATCCAACAATCCTCGCAGATGGCGGCCTGACCGGTGTCACGATCAACGCTGACGGCACACTGAACGTACCCGCGAACACGCCGGAAGCGACTTACACGGTCCGGTATCAAATTTGTGAGGCGCTCAATCCTACAAACTGCGATGATGCGACCGCGATTATCACTGTCGGGGCGCCAACGATCACGGCGAATCCGGATGACTTTACAGGGACCCCGATCAATGGCGCGGATGGCGGCTCGACGGCGAGTGTGTTCCCCGATGACCGGTTGAACAATGTGCCCTTCGCTGATGCTTTGGTCATCCCGACCATTATTTCCGATGATGGGCTAACCGGCGTTACAATTAATTCTGACGGCACGCTTGATGTCCCGGCGGGTACACCTGCGGGCACGTATAATGTGGTCTATCAAATCTGTGAGGCGCTCAATACTGGGAATTGCGATACAGCGATTGCGGCCATTCTTATTGAGCCGCCGCTCATCGAAGCCAATCCTAATGACTTTACTTCGACGCCATTCAACGGCGCGACCGGAGGAACGACCGGCAGCGTGTTCCCGGATGACAGATTGAACAATCTTCCCTTCGCTGATGCCGATGTGATCCCGACAATCGATTCCGATGGCGGGCTAACCGGTGTCTCGATCAATCCTGATGGAACGCTGACGGTGCCAACCGGAACACCGGCTGGAACCTATTTGGTATCCTACCAGATTTGCGAAACGCTGAACCCGACGAATTGTGATGATGCCATCGCAACGATCGTCGTCGAAGCCTCGCCGATTGTGGCGAACGACAATGATTTCACATCTGTGCCGATTATAGGTGCGAGTGGTGGACCAACCCCAAGTGTCTTCCCGGATGATACGCTCAATGGAGCAAGTTTCGCCGACAGTGATGTCGTCGTCTCGATCACCGATAATGACGGATTGTCTGGTGCAACTATCGGGGCTGATGGCGTCATCAACGTGCCCGCCGGAACGCCAGCTGGTACCTATATGATCGGGTATCAAATCTGCGAAGCGCTCAATCCGAGCAATTGTGACCCGGCGGTCGCCACGGTCGTCGTTGGCGCCGCTGCGATTAACGCCGAAGATGATGACTTCACCTCGACGCCGGTCAACGGCGCGGATGGCGGCCCGGTTGGGAACGTACTTCCCAACGATACGTTGAACGGCACCCCGGTCAGCCTGACGGACATTTCGATTACCGTCATCGATGCGGATCCTGAGCTCGATTTCGATCCGGCAACCGGCGACATCAGCGTCCCGCCTGGAACACCGGCTGGGACCTATACGATCGAGTATGAGATCTGCGAGACCATCAACCCAACCAATTGCGATACAGCGATTGCGATTATCCAAGTCGATGCGCCTGCTATTATCGCGGAGAATGATGACTATACAGACACGTCAATCAATGGTGCAGATGGCGCGACGCTGCCAAGCATATTTGGCAATGATACGCTAAATGGTGACCCGTTCGATCCAGCCGATGTCATCGCTACGATTACAGATGATAACGGCCTCACGGGCATTGCTATCAATGACGATGGCTCTGTCTCAATCCCTCCGGGCGCTCCTGCTGGGACTTACACCGTCGAATATCAAATCTGTGAGGCGTTGAACCCAATCAATTGTGACACCGCAACGATTACGTTCACGATTGTCACGGACTCTAGCCTTTCCGGAACCGTATTTTTGGACGGAAACGGGGATGAAACCCTTCAAAACGGCGAAACACTGCTGCCGGGATACACGGTTGAATTGAGATCCAATGGCGTTCTGATCGCGACAACGACGACAGACGCAAATGGCGCATACTCGTTCGAGGGCTTGGATCCGGATTCGACTTACGAAGTCGTGTTCATTGAGACGGACACTGGAACGGTCATCGACACGATCGAGATGATTGATCTGATGCCGGGTGAAAACCGAACTGGCCTCGACCAACCCATCGCGCCAACAGGGACGGTCTATGACCTATCGACAAACGAGCCTGTGGTCGGTGCGATCGTCACGGTTGTTGATGAGAACGGTCAGCCTTTACCTCCGGCTTGTTTCAGTGACCCGAGTCAACAAGGCCAAGTGACGGGCAGCGAAGGGTTCTACTTCTTCGACTTTGTTCCTGGCGGCGCCGCAGCTTGCCCAGCCTCTGGTGGAACATATCGGATCGAAGTCACGCTGCCGAATGGATTGACCGCCGTTTATGGCGCTGCACCAGCCGATGTCGCCAATGGCGCGCTTGATCCAGGTCTGTGCCCGGATGATGCTGTTAGCGGCCCAATCTGCGAAGTGTCTGGTGAGCCAACGCGTCCGGATGCGAGCAATGTCCCACCATTCTACGCTGAGTTTACGATTGCTGAGGGTGACCCGGAGTTCGTGAACAACCACCTGCCGATTGATACATCGATCAGTCTTTCACCGCTGAGCGCGACCAAGCGCACACTGTCAGCCACGGCGTCTATCGGCTCGGTTGTTGTCTACACGATTACGATCACCAACCCACATCATGTCCCTCAGTTCAATATTGATGTCGTCGATCAACTGCCTGCAGGCTTGGTCTATATTGATGGTTCGGCTCGCATTGGCGGCGTTGAAGTGGAGCCAGTACGAGATGGCCGCACGCTGACCTGGTCGGGTCAGAGCGTGCCCGCGCGCGGATCGCTGGACGTAACCCTCGGCGTCGCGGTCGGCGCGGGTGTGACGGTCGGAGAGTACGTGAACCTCGCGTATGCTGATAATGGCCCGCAAGACATTCGGATTACAAACATCGCAGAAGCCACGGTCCGCGTGACCCCGGACGAAGTCTTCGATTGCTCAGAAGTCATTGGCAAAGTCTTCGAAGACAAAAACCGGAATGGCATTCAAGATGACGGCGAAGACGGACTGCCAGGCGTGCGACTGGCAACGGTCAAAGGCTTGCTCGTCACCACGGATGAATTTGGGCGCTATCACATCGCCTGCGCTGCGACCCCGAAGGTCGGCATCGGTTCAAACTTCATCCTCAAGCTTGATGATCGCACACTTCCTACAGGCTTCACGGTCACGACGGAGAACCCACGTGTGGTCCGTCTGACACAGGGTAAGATGGGACAGCTGAACTTTGGCGTCGGCGCGCTTCGTCCGGTGGAGTTCCAGGTCCGCGCAAATGCATTTGAGGCCGGCAGCGCGGAACTAACCGAAGCGACACTGATTGAAGTCGACGAGCTCACGCAAACTCTGTCGGAAGAGGCATCCGTCTTGACGATCGTCTTT
>Ga0256829_1001937_pt1 | contig 16024 bp, 13 predicted proteins | sample 131447metaG_FD_185979 | JGI IMG/M metagenome (GOLD analysis project Ga0256829, IMG submission 185979) | Hydrothermal vent microbial communities from Lau Basin, Pacific Ocean - 131-447 | ecosystem: Environmental > Aquatic > Marine > Hydrothermal vents | place: Pacific Ocean: Lau Basin | collected...
GGTTTTTTCGGCAGGTTTTTGCAGTTGGCGTTTTTTTTGTCCTGCTTTTTTGCGAATGGCGAGACGGCTAGGGGGGATTTGGGCAGCGGTGTTAACTTTGTCAAGAATCTCTTGTTCTTGGCGTTCTAGCTCAAGTGTGATGGTGCCTGGTTTGGCGACATAATCAACTGCACCCGCATCAAGTGCTTCAAAGGTGATGTCGGCTTCGTCTTGGGTCAGAGAGCTGATCATCACGATGGGGGTCGGTTTGATTTTCATAATCTCTTTCACCGCCGTCAACCCATCCATCACCGGCATATTGATGTCCATGGTGATGACATCAAAGTCAATGTGTTGGATAAACTCTAGTGCATCCTGCCCGTTCTTTGCGAGGCCAACATCGTAGCCCGCTTTGTCAAAAAGTTCGCCAAGTTGTTTACGAATCAAGGCGCTGTCATCAACGACAAGAACTTTTTTGGTCATTTTTTTCCCCTGTTAAGATTGTAAGCGCTTAAGCTTTCGTCACTGAGAGCTGTTTTAAAGCGTCTTCCGAAAGCAGTTTCCTTAAGCGTAACCGAAGAATAACTCTTTTGCCATCGTCTAAAGTGAGCGTGGCGGCAATCAGACTGTGTGGATCTTCGGAGAGGGTTTCTGCCTCGTGTTCGATAAACAGAATCTCTTCCACTTCATCCACCATAAAGCCAACCAGATAGCCGCTATGGTGGCAGACAATAATCTTCTGTTTCTCTTTAGGGTTGCGCGCTTGTAAATTCAAGCGTTCAGGGAGATTGACCACGGGGATAATACTCCCTCTGAGGTTGATCACCCCTTCGACACAAGCGGGCGGTTCAGGCACAGGGGTGATGGGTTGGTATTTGATAATTTCTTGAACTTCTTCGATGTCAAAGGCGTACTCTTCATCGCCAATTGAGAAAACGGCCATTTCTGCCATGTTGCTTCCTTCTGTTTGGGCTTGTTGTTCGGTTGAGGTCTCGGCATCGCTCAGAGCTTTTTGCGCTAAATGATCACGAATAAACTGGTTGGATAGAATCGAGACAACCGTTTCGGTATCTTTCTGATAGAGCCCTTTGATGCCAGCGGTCGTCAATTGATTTTGGACAGCTTCAATTTGCGTCAATGAGACCTCTACGGCCTCTTCTACCTGTTCAACGGCTAATGCCAGTCGTTTTTCACCCTGCTCAATGACTAAGTAGCGGGTGTTCTCACTGGATGTTTGGGGAGCAAAACCGAGCAGTTGGTTGAGGTCAACCACGATGATGAGTTTGCCGCGCAATTGCATGACCCCCATCACTTCAGGCTGACCTTCCGTTTGGATAGGGGTAAGCTGCTCAGGCGGAAAGACCAGTTCTCGTACTTGATCCGCTTGGAGGCCGAACAGTTCACCGCCCACATTAAAAAAGAGGAAGAGTTCTTGATTGCCCTGTTGGGGGTCGGTTATCTCTTGTTTATGCTCTTTATTGGGGAGGGGGACTTTCACCTGCGTTGGTTGAAATTCAAAGCTAGATGCAAGATGCGGCAGCTTCTCCGAGTCAATGATCTGCAGCAGGTTATGATCTGTTTGAAAGGTGCCTAATAAGAGTTTGGGCTGTTCTTGGTTTTGGGCGAATTGCGCCTCTTTAAAAGGGTACACTTCTCGAATGGCTTCGGTAACAATAGAGAGGTGCTGATCTGCTACCTTCAGGTTGATTAGTCTTGCACTTTCCAGTGAGGTATCGGTCGCTGGATTGTCCAGAGCCTGAGCAATATCGAGTACGGTGCAGGTTTTGCCGTCCACGACCGCTACGCCCAGAATAGCTGGGTGGGCAATGGGGACGGGGGCGATGGGTGGAATGCGTTGAATATTTTCCACCTGATCGCTGTCCACCGCAAACGCCTGTTGTCCGATGGTAAAGCTGAGCAGGGTTTCCATAGGCGCCTCTTTTAAATATGGCTTTGTAACTCGTCAGCAATGACAGCGAGCTCTTCCACTTTAATGCTCACCTCTTGCACCGAATCTTGAATCAGCTGGGCAGCCGTTTTACTTTCTGATACATTGTTATACGAAAGAGCGGCCGCTTCTTTAATCTGCTCACTGCCCTGCTGGGCTTGGTTGAGCGCAGCGGCATTCTCTTCCACGGCGCGTTTTAAATCTTCAACCGTTTCTACCACGCCATCCAGATCTTTTTGAAGGTTGGTGAGGTCATTGACTAAGTTGGAAATTTGGGTAGCATTATCACCAATATCATCCAGTCCTGCTTCCCAAGCGCGAGAGATATAGTCGGACTCTTCTCTTAAATTCATTAGCGTGTTTTCTATTTTCTCAAGGTTTGCGCCCGCATCTTGGGCTAGGTTGCGAATGTCATTACTTACCACGGCAAAGCCTTTACCTTTTTCGCCCGCTCTGGCGGCTTCAATCGAACCACTGACGGAAAGCATCATGGTCTGGATGACGACATTGTCAATGGCGCGTAAGACCATGCTGATGCGGTTGATTTGTGAAGCAGTTTGCTGCAGGGTGTCATTTAATTGTTGTCCCTCTTTGACGCCTGATTGCAAGTTATCTCTTACAGAGGCGAGTGCTTGGATAAGGGTATTAAGTGCTTCGACAGTTTCTCCCAATTCGTCAAAAGTTTGATTGAGCGCATCAGCCGCATCGTTGACATGCTGAAGACTTTCTCTCGCCACTTCGGTATTTTTTTCAGCGTCTTCCGTTGATAATTGGCTCGCTTTTTCAATCTGTTCTAGGGCGGTGACGACCTGTCCCATGCTACCAACGATCTGTTCCACGGCACTGCTGAGCTGTTCGGCCATGCTAGCGATCTCTTCAGCATCTTTGGCAAGGTCTGTGGAGTTTTTCAGCTCTTCGGCTAAGGCATCTAAGCTGGCAGCGGCTTGTTCCGACTCTAAAAGCGCAGTTTGTTGCATTTCGATGGTTTGATTGGCTTGGCTGACGGCGCTGGCTTGTTGTTGAGCCGCGCTGGCAATACTTTCTGAGCCTTTTTGTAGTTGTTCAATTTCTGTAACGAGGAGTGCCATGGTGTGGTTCAGATTTTGAATATTCTGAGCAATGCTGTCTCCATGCTCTCCAATCTGGTTGGCCACTTCAATAGAAGTTTCTGTGCTGTCAACTTGTGATTTGAGGGTATCTGAAACTTGGTTGATCCCTTGCATTAAGGCGGTGACATTTCCTTGAACGCCCGAGACAATTTCATGAGTGCGTTCAGCCTGTTCTGAGGAGAGGGCTGCCAGCCCACGCGTTTCGCTGGCAACGACAGCAAAGCCTTTTCCATCCTCTTTGGCGCGAGCCGCTTCGATGGCGGCATTAAGTGCCAGTAGATTGATCTCTTCGGCAACCTGTCCGATTAAAGACACAGACTCCCCAATGCCATCACTCGCTTTTTGGAATTGTTCAGCTTTTTCCAACAGGGTGCTACTGTCTTCAATGGTTGTCTTAATGCTGTTTGCGGTGGTGGTCACTTCTCTTTGTGCCATGCGGCTGAGTTCGAGCATACCATTGACTTGTGCGGTGGCTTGTTCTGCATTGCGCTGAATCATGGCTGAGTTTTTGGTGATTTCATTGACCGCACTTAAGCTCTCTTCGGCAGCTCCAGCACTCTCCTCACTGGCCGCAGCAACCGAGTCCATGGCGCTTTTAAGTTGCTCAATGGCAGTCACCCCTTCTTGGACATTTTCCAGTAGCTGTGCGGCGATATGAGCAATGTTTTCGCTCATCTGCTGTTGGCGAGCAAGGGTGCGACGGTTGGCAGTATTGCTTTGTCGGGATACCTTGGCTTTTGCCGTTGCACTGGGGCGTGGAGTAGGACGGCTTGCACTGGTTGCAGTCTGCCTTGGTTGCGGGGCTGGGGTTTCTGGGGCTTGTGGTTTTTGAATAAATGCCATGATATTTTCTCCTAAAATTTGTTTACTTTAATTGTATAAGTGTGATTTAAGGTTGCGTATCGGTTAATCTCCAAAAAGATGCTTAATGGAGAGGACAAAGAGTGGAGAGCCATCACCAAGGAGGGCGACACCGCTGATAAAGGGGTGGTATTTAAGAGGTCCTTCAAGCGGTTTTTGCACCACATCCAGTTGATCCACAAAGTCATCGACCACAAAGGCGACTTTGCCAATGGGGGTGTGGAGGATGAGAAGATTCTCTTCTTCCTTAAACTCAGTGCGGTTGAGCAGTTGTGGATTGAGAATCAGCGGAATGACCTCTCCTCGTAGCTGAATAATAGGCTGGTGGTTAGCTGTTTTGATCTCTTGTTTTGAGACTTTTTCCGTTTCCACAATCTGTTCCATATTGATGGCGTAGTTATTGCCACCCATGGCAATTTGGAAGACATTGGTCAGCGCTGCACTGACAGGTAGGTCAAGCAGAATGGTGGTGCCTTTGCCCGCTTGGCTTTTGATAATGACTTGTCCACCTAAGCTTTCGACGGTGGTCTTGACGGCATCGGCACCCACACCTCGTCCGGAAAGGTCGCTAATCTCTTCTTTGGTGGAGAGGCCTGGCATAAAGATAAGAGCGAGTCGTTCGCTTTCTGACATGGCTTCGAGTTCTTCTGGCGTGATCAGTCCTTTTTCTAGTGCCTTATTGATGACCTTTTGCTCATCAATGCCTCGTCCATCATCGGTGATTTCAATCACTACTCGGTCGCCTTCACTTTTGGCGCCGACAGTGAGATGTCCCACTTCGGGTTTACCTGCTGCAAGGCGCTCTTCTGGGGGTTCAATTCCGTGATCGAGAGAGTTGCGGATGATGTGAATCATGGGATCAGCCAGCTTTTCAATCATCATCTTATCGAGTTTGGTATCGCCACCATATTCGTTGTATTCGATTTTCTTGTGAAGGGTTTTAGACAGATCACGAATCATTTTAGGGTAACGGCTGAAGATGTAGTCTAGTGGTAGCAGACGCATCCCCATCACTCTGTCTTGGAGCTGTTGCACTAGACGACTGATCTGTTCATATTTATTGGTTAAATCTCGTTTGATATTGCTTTGGGTTTCGTTATCCAGCTTTTCGGCAATAAAAGGCAGAGCATTTTTCAGCACCAGTAGCTCACCAACGGTGTCCATGATAAAGTCAATCTCTTCGGGATCGACTTTAATGGTTTTGGGCATGGCGGTATGCACCTTGGTAGGGGCAGCAGGTTTGGCCGCTGTTTTTTCAGGGGTGGCAATTTTTGCCGCTGTTTTTGAAGCTGGCGTTGAGGTTGTATCGCCTGATTGCGTTTTTTCAGATGATTTTGAAGGGGTTGCCGAGGGCTGAGCGGAAGTGCTTTCAGCCGGTTGTTCGCCGCTGAGAGATTGGGTCAACTGTTCAATGGCTTGCATCGCCTGTTCAGCCGTTTCAGCAGGCAGTTGAGGGGGTTGAGGGCTAAATCTAGCCAGTTTGGTTAATACCAAATTAACAGCATTGATCCCATTTGGGCTATTGAGTACTGCTTTTTGCGTTTGAAGCAGTTCAATGGCCATTTTGGTTTCTTCAGGGTTGAGTTCTAGTGCTGTTTTGTTGGTTTTTTCAGCCTCTTCAGCTGGCAGGACTGGAGATTCTGACAATTTTTGCCGATTTTCCTCGTGCTCTTTTTGAGGCGTTGTCAGGGCTTCTGTACTAGGAAGCAGTGTGTTGAGCCAGTCCGTTTGGTTGAGGAGGTGGAGTTGTCCAACTCTGAGTAGGTAATAATAAAGAGGAGATTGTGAATCAACCGCTTCGAGTTTATTTAGGGTTTTAAGTAGCTTTTTCTCGCTTTTCGCTGCCAATACTTCTTCTAGATAGGGCTGTGCTGCATCGGCGAGGGCGGTATCGGGTAGCAGGCAGGCTGCTGATAGCGGTGCACCTTCTATTTCATAGAGTACATTATAAAAGGCATCTTCTATGACATCAGTTTCGGCGGTGGTGACGATTTTGAGTTGGGTGAGCCACTGGTTTGGGTCTTGTTGAAGTTGCTCACAGTGGTGAACCAGGGTCTCAATGGCGATCACATTTTCTTCACCGAGTAGTTCGATAAAGTAGAAAGGATCATTGCCCAAACTGAGGGTATCGGTGTCTAAATCGAGATTGAGTACCCAAGCAGCTTGTTGTCGATTGAGGATGTCTAGGGTGCGTTCGATCTGGTTGAGGTTGAAATGTACTAGCGGAATGGCTTGGACGACTTCAAAAGGTGCGTTGGGGAGGCTATCTTCTTTGCTGGTTGGGGCAGATGCTTCTGGTGTGTCTTGTTCAAGGAAGCTGCGAATATGGTCTTTTATTTGATCAATTTTCTCCTCGTCAATGACCAAGGCGTCAATACTGCCTTCGGTTTCACAGGCATCAATCAACTCAACCACTTCATCAAAGGCATCATAAAGTGCATCAAGCAGGGCTTCGGAGTATTCGATTTTGTGGTTGCGGAAAGCATCAAGCAGATCTTCAGCCGCATGGGTGATGTTTTTGACAGCATCAAAGCCAACTAAGCCCGCTCCGCCTTTTAGGGTGTGGGCGGCTCGAAAGAGGGCGTTGATCTGTTCGGCATCACCGCCTTCTAGATCTTTGAGGTTGGCATCTAGATAGGCGAGATTGTCTTGTGCTTCGGAGAGGAATTGTTCGAGTAGTGGATCCATATCGCTTCCTTTTTCGACTGACTTTAGGTTAGCAGTTTGAGATAGGTCAGCAGGGTGTCAGCCTGCACGGGCTTGGTGAGGTGCATATTGGCCCCATTTTCATAGGAGGTGGTTTTATCCTTGTCTTCCGACTCGGTGGAGACCATAATCACGGGAGCAGGTAAGCCTTCTCCCGCACGAAAACGGCGAACAAAACTGTAACCATCCAAGACGGGCATATTGATATCGACCAGACAGAGGTCGTATTGGGTGGTTTGCACTTTTTCAAGCGCCTCCATTCCATTCTCTGCTTCATCACACGCCACGCCTGCTTGGGTGAGAATGTGTTTGTGATACATTCGGATGGTGAGGGAGTCATCGACAATCAGCACTTTTTTGGCCATTTTATTTCTCCTTAGCGGATACGAAGCACTCTTTTGACTGCCATTTGGAGTTTTTGAGGGGTGAATGGCTTGACCACCCAGCCTGTCAGCCCAATTTCTTTCCCTTTTTGCACCATTTCGGGGGCATTTTCTGTGGTGAAAGCCAAAATCGGTTTGGCTTTGACACTGGGCATGGTTTTGAGGCGTTTCGCTAACTCTAAGCCATTCATTTGAGGCATATTGATATCGGTGAGCAGGAGATCATAATCGCCTCCTTGTTCAATATGGGCTAAAAATTCGGTTGGGTCTTCAAAGGTTTCAACGGCAATGGTGCCAGCGTCGGTCAGGGGTTTTAGGGCGATTTGCGCCGTCATCAGGACGGTGGCGGAATCATCAACAAGTATAACTTTCTTCATTTAATTTTTGCTCCTTTTTGAGAGGGGGTCATAGGTTTTCTTTTATTTCGTAAGCATAAACTGTGCCAAATAATGTATATTTAATAATGGTTTATAATGTACTAGTTTACTCTTGTGGTTTTAAGGAAAGTTGGGTAGTGATGATGTTATTGATTTTAATCAAATAATTTATCGAATTTTGTCAGGAATTTTTAATGTTGTGATAATATCGCCTTCTTTCTATTTAATGGAGGTCAATGTGTTTGATTACCTCAATAGTGCGTTGATTCAGAGTCAGTTTAAAAGGGAAGAGGCAGAAAATTTAATTAATGATGTCATTTTGCCTGTCACTTATGCCATTTATGAATTGCCCGATGTTGAACATTATTTTGAAGATGAAGTGAGTTTGAAAAATCATCGTCTGCTGGTGTCTCGCTTTGCATTGACGATTTATTTCTTTCCCGATGAGGCGGAAAATGTTTTTTATAGGATGCAGGATAAGCATGCTCAGGAAGCAGTGCCTAAGTCTTTACTGTTGCCCATGTTTACCCAGTTTTTTCAAAGTTTTTCGCAATGGTTGGAAGAATCCTCTTCTGCAAATGAGGAGCAGAAATCTAAAGTTCAAACGGTTTTAAAGCGCATGGACAATCAGTTAGAGGCAACTTATCCAGATGATGTTGAACCGTCTAAGGAGAAAGAAGATGAGCCATCAGAAGAGGCTGCGTTAAATGATGATGAATTTTTGTTTACAGAAAATGCACCTGTAGATGAGGCGATCAATCAGATGCATAATATCACCCATCAGCAAGCGGCGGTGCACAAGCTTATATGCAATCACACCCGATGGATGAGGATGTGATTTTGGAGTTAAAAGAAGAGTTGAAAGAGTTGGCAGATCTATTTTTTGAGCATCCGCAGTTCGATGTGGCGTTTGCAAAAATATTTGCTCAAAAACTGCAGTATTTAGCCAATCTTTTATATGACTCCATGGAGTTTGAAAATATTGGTGCGAGTTTAATTAAGTTGAATGATATGTTGTCCGCCGCGGAAGAGGCTGATGAGCTTTCGCCTGAAACATTGCAGATGGTGCATGATCTACTTGAGCAGTTGATTAAAGATTTAACGGCTTGGGTGTATCATATTTTTATTGATGAAGATGCAGTTGATATTCACTATTTGGATGCAGCACTGTTTGCTTCTATTGCTCAAATAGAGATGATGTTGCAGGCGGAGTCATCAAGTGATGAAGTTGAAGGCGAAGACGATTTTATGTTTTAGCAGAATCCGGTGTCAGCTATTTTGATTGAATCAATTTAAAAAAATGCCAGCGTTAATGCTGGCATTTTTATGAAAGACCTTTTATTGAGCAGGCCGCTGTGGTGGGGCTGGAGGCGGTGGTGGCATATAGCCTGGCGGTGGACCATAAGCTCCTGCGGGTGGAGGAGGTGGTGATGCGTACCCAGGAGGAGGACCATATGCAGGAGGCGGTGGCATATAGCCAGGAGGGGGGCCATACCCAGGAGGAGGTGGGGGATAACCATAGCCGTAAGCAGGTGGTGGCGGTGGAGGAGGGTAATACCCTGGAGGTGGACCATAGTAATGGTCATTATTATCATCCCAGTTATCTGACATTTCTTTCATCCAGTACATGGGTGTCCATTCTGGCCAATCGTTATCGTCGTATGGATCGTCATTCCACCCACAGCAACTCGCTTGTACTTGGCTAGCACCAAGCATTAGCGCACCTGCTGCAAAAAGTGTGATCAATCTTTTCATGTGTATACTCCTTTAAGCTTTGTGTGCTATGTCACACAATTTCATTATAAAGAGCTTGTTTTGAATAAAATAATCAAAAATATTTGTGGTCTTGATTAGTGGAGTTTATTAGAGGGTACTGGAAAAACACAGGGACAGGTTTTGAAGTATTATGGTGGCGATGGGAATTGGTCAGTTTTAAAGTGGTGGTAGAAACACCGCAGAAACAGGGTTGATTTGTTAGAATTGTGGCGGAAAAACAATAGGAGTATAAAAAATGGCATTAGCAACCGCAAGACATATTTTGGTGGACAGTGAAGAGCAGTGTTTGGATTTGAAAAAGCAGATTGAGGAAGGAGCGGATTTTGCAGCGTTGGCAAAAGCGTATTCGCAATGTCCCTCTGCGCGTTCAGGTGGGGATTTGGGGCAATTTGGGCCTGGGATGATGGTGCCTGAGTTTGATAAAGTCTGTTTTTCTGCGCCTGTGGGAGAGGTGCAAGGGCCTGTGAAGACCGCTTTTGGCTATCACTTGGTGGAAGTGACGGATCGCACTGAGTAAATTTTTTTAATCCTCTTGCGATTATATTAAGCCTGCTTTTTAGCAGGCTTTTTTGTGGATTGTGCTTTTATTGTGCTCGGATTGAGAAGGTGTCGGTGGCTTTGAGTTTGGTGAGGTTAGGGTTGGGCGTTTGGTGGTCGAGCAGCCAAGCGAGCTCGGCTTCTTGTTCCGCCGCGGGAATCACTTTTTGCCAGACTTTTTCGCTATTATTCCAACGATAACCGCGTTTTTTGAGGTTATCTTTGACATCAAATGGTGCTCCCGTGGCTTTTACCATCACTTTGGCTTGGCGGACATTTTGTAATAAAAAATGGAAGGCGGGGAGCTGCTGTTCTGAGATGGGTTGAGCCAGTAGGTGGGTCAGTGCTTGAACATCATCTAATGCACGATGGGCATCGTAGAAAAATTTGCCGACTTTCCAACAGAGAAATTCTTGACTGCGAGAGCTGACTTTGGCGAGATGAAACCAGTCAATCTGACTGGCGGAGCAACCCCAAACTTTTTCAATAAAAATGGGGTGGTAGCGCTCGAGGATAGGGCGGTCAAAGCCCGCATTGTGGGCGACAAAGAGGTCGACATCTGCCAATTCTTGTTCAACTTGCTCCCAAGGAATATGATGACCTTGAACATCTGCGAGGGTGAGTCCGGTCACTTGGGTAACTTCTTCTGAGATGCCGCCTTCGGGTTCGTTTAAAAAGTCTTGGGCAGAAAGGATCTGGTAGAAGTTGCCTGCTGAATCGAATTCAACAATCTGATAGCCCAGCTCAATGATTTCACAATTTTCTGTGTCAAGCCCTGTGGTTTCGGTATCGATAATGCAGGCCTTAAACAGTTTAGCTGGTTGTTGGGTGTGATAGTGGGTAAGAGGCTTGAAGCGCTGGAGGACTTGGTAGTCTCCACTGGCTTCAAGTGCTTGTTTGCAGGCGTCTAAATTCATCTTTGTTCCGTTATATGTCCATAAAAACGCTATTTTACAGTTTCCTCAACAGTAGGTGCATTTAAACGGAAATGCCGCGTTTTCTCATCACATGGTAGGTGGCCATTTTAACGGTATCGTTAAAGAGGAACCAGACAAAAGCATAGAGCCAAGTCCACCCAGCAAATTCCCAGCTAATCGGGGTAATCATGAAGCCATAGACTGCAATAAATGTTGCCGCCAATGCAGAAAGTAGGCTTGCCCAGAAAAGGGGGGCAGAAGGCAAGGGGGCTTTAAAGAACCAGTCGGTTTGGCGGGTGGAGAAGAGGGTGAGGTGACCTGCGACGACCAGTTTTAAGAAAATAATCGTTTGAATCACATCTTGGGCAAACCCCATCTTTTCCAAAATAAAGAAAATCAAGAAGGAGGAGATAACGCCTGCCACGCCTAAGATCGTAGAGATGCTCAGGAGTTCGCCCATATGCCAGCGCACGGGCTCTTTGGGAAGTCGGGTATTGTCATAGGCGATGGTGAGAATGGGCAGGTCATTGAGTAGCGCCAACATAATAATCATAATTGCGGTGACGGGATAGAAGTTAAAGACAATAATGGAGAGTCCCATAAAGAGGATGACACGGATGGTTTCGGCAATGCGGTAGATGGCATAGGATTTCATTCGCTCAAAGGTGATGCGAGCTTGTTGAATGGCATCGTTAATCACGCCGATTCCAGGTGCGGTAAGGATGATGTCGGCGGCAGCACGCGCAGCATCGGTTGCATTGGGCACAGCAATCCCGCAATCGGCTTTTTTCAAGGCGGGCGCATCATTAACGCCATCGCCTGTCATGCCGACAATGTGTCCTGCTTTTTGCAAGGTGTGCACAATGTTGTATTTGTCTTCTGGCACCACTTCGGCAAAGATATCGACCGATTCAATCATCTCTAGAATTGAAGATTCATGGGTGTGAAGCAGGGATTTGTCTAGGAAGGAGGTGTCGAACTCTCTTTCTAAATCATCAATGACCTTTTGTGCAAAATCATGAGCTGCATGCTTGTCTGCTTGACCTTCAAGGTGTTGATAGATTTTTTCAGTGAGTAGCTCTAAAAGGGATTTTAGGGTGCTTTCGGTGGCGCCTGAGAGCTGTTTGGCACGAATGGCTTGATGCGGAAAGCCTAGGATGCGGCCAATTTCTCGTGCAATTGCAAGGTTGTCCCCTGTGATCATTTTAGGATGGACGCCATGCGCTCGCATATTGTCGAGGACTTCTTTTGAGTCTTCGCGCGGCGGATCGTACATCGGGATGAGACCTAGGAATAGGTAGGGGTTTGGCTTATCGAGCGTGTTTAGAAGGTCATCTTTAGAGGGGTAAAGGGCGGTTTTGGCAATGGCGAGAGTGCGATAGCCTTTATGTGCCAGCTCTTCGACCTTTTGTTCAATTTCTTGTTGCTGTTCGGGGGTGAGCTGACTGAGTGAAAGGATGACTTGTGCAGCACCTTTGGTTACTGCTTGCCAACCTTGATCGGTTTGAATAATTGCTTCGGTGCGTTTGCGAACGGGGTCAAAGGGGATAAATTTGATTTGTTGTGCATGATCGACGACGGCATCGGGATAGTGTTTTGCGAGATATTTGAAAATGGGTAGTTCAATGGGATCATTGTTTTCGGGTTTGGAGGCGAGAGAGGCGACCTCAAATAACTCTTTTTCGGTGGTGCCGTCAAAGGTGAGGGGGTTGGTGACGGTCATTTTATTTTGGGTGAGGGTACCCGTTTTGTCTAAACAGAAGACATCCACCCCCGCTAACTCTTCAATGGCAACGAGTTTACTGACAATAGCTTGTTTGCGGGCAAGGTTCATTGCCCCGACGGCCATGGTGACGGATAGGACGGCGGGGAGTGCCACAGGGATAGCGGCAACTGTCAGTACAAGCGCAAAGCGGATGATTTCCATCATGTCTTCATGGCGCTGGTAGGCGACGATTAGGATGACGGCAATGACGGCTAGGGTGACATAGATGAGGAAGTTCCCGATTTGCACGACCATTTTTTGGAAATGACTGACTTCGTGCAGTTCAGCATTGGCCACGAGCTCAACCACTTTATGGAAGTTGGTGTGGATGCCGGTATTGACGACCACAGCAAGCATTTCGCCCTGTTTGACAATGGTGTTGGCATAGGCCACATCGCCTACTTTTTTATTGACGGGGAGCGATTCACCGGTGAGGGCGGATTCATCAATGGCAAGATAGTCGCCTTCCAATAGTTGCACATCGGCTGGGATGATATCGCCTATTTTGAGTTTGATAATATCGCCTGGGACGAGATCTTTAAATGGGACTTCGATAAATTGGCCATGACGACGGGCAATAATACTGTTTTCGAGCTTTTGTTTGAGCGCCTTGAGGGCATTGAGTGCTTTATGCTCTTGCATAAAGTCGAGAATGGCGTTCACCAATAACATCATCATTATGATGGTGAAGTCTTCCCATTTGTTAACGGCAGCAGACATGGCGGCTGCGGCTTCAATCATCCATGGAATGGGTCCCCAGAAACGACGGAAGATGCGATGCCAAAGCGGCTCTTCTTTTTCTTTGATTTCATTGTCACCAAAGAGTGTGCGGCGTTTTTCAACTTCTTCGGTCATGAGGCCTTGTTGAGGATCGACTTGAAGGGCTTCTAAAGTGGAAGAAGTGGGGTGGTTTTTATAGTCGTCGGTCTTTTTTTGTAGGGCTTGCTGAAGGGCACTTGACATGATCGTCTCCAAGGTAAGATTGATAGAGAGCTTTGCACGAGATGGCTACATGGATAAAAAAGGCTAAAATTCCTCGACTCTTCGTTGAAAAACTTGGAAATAGCTGGCTATTTCCTGCGTTTTCCGCCTTGATTCGAGAAATTTTATCTCTTTTTTCTCTTGCGCCCCACTCATGCAAAGCTCTCTAATATTTTAATCTTAAGGCGGGACTGGGGATTTTACAAGCGAAGCTTTTGTGTTAAATCACTTTTTAAAAAGATTTAGTGTAACGACTCATATTTCAGGAGTGAGCTGAGTAGTTGCGATTTAGTGTCGATCATATTGTGGACGGTTTTGATACATTTCCCGTTGGTCATTCAGCTGTTGAGTTTGTTGTTGCTGTTCTTGTAGTTGTTGCATTTGCTGATTTTGTTGTTGCTGTTCTTGTAGTTGTTGCATCTGCTGATTTTGTTGTTGCTGCTCTTGTAGCTGTTGCATTTGCTGATTTTGTTGTTGCTGCTCTTGTAGTTGTTGCATCTGCTGATTTTGTTGTTGCTGTTCTTGTAGTTGTTGCATTTGCTCTTGTTGTTCTTTCATGGTTTGAGCACGATCACTTTGTTCATGCATTTGCTGCATCATGTCTACCTGTTCTTGTTGGTCATGTTGTTGCCAGAGTTGTTCCCTCATTTCACTGGGGGTGATTGTTCGATGCACTTCTGGACGAGGCATGGGGCGACTTTGGGTGGGGGGCGTGAAATGATATTGCTCCATTTTTTGGGGGAGGAAGTGCTGCCCTTGCCAGCTGCCTTTTAGAAGAATGGCTTTCGCTTTGTGCTTTTGGTGTGCCTGCTTGAGTTGGTTTAGCCACTGTTGGTTTTGCTGGATGCCTTGAATCATGGGCAGTAACGCAGGTTGGATAATCAGTTTATGCACGACTGGACTGAAGTCTAAGGGCAGTTGTGGTTTGACCCAAGATTTCTGCTCTGGATTGAGGTTGATGCGAGTTGCTTGCCATCTGTTTGAGGCAGTTCGATAACCATTGATGGCCACATAATCTCCGGTGTTCAGTGAGAGGTTGTCATCTAATAGGGTGCTTCCTTGAATCTGTACTTTTTGTTGATTGATCGTAAGCCAGTTCCCTTCCCGTTGAGAGATTTTTCCTGCTAAGGGGATAAAGACTTTAATCTGTTTGGCCAAGGTTGCTTGGTCATTGGGTAAAGTTTCTACCACGACTTGTTGCCCCAGTTTTAGGGGAGATTTTTCGGTGTTGAGAGGGTTTTCAATGGGCGTTTTGGCATCATATTCTATTTCTATACCATTGACCCAGATGCTGCCAAAGGCGGAGATAGTACCGATAATGCCAGTCCCGCCAAAGCCTTTGCTAGAATGCCCAGTCCCGCCAAAGCCTTGAGTACCGTGCCCCGTACCTCCAAAGCCGCTGCCCCCTTGTTCTTCGCCTTGGAAGCTGTGACCCGTGCCGCCCAATCCAGAATTCGAAGCGACTTCTCTGGTCGTTTGTTGTGCACAGGCGGAGAGGATGAGAAAGGTGAAGGTGAGTAGGGTTGAGATAATCAGGAGGGCATTTTTTTGAAAGGGCATATCAAGGCTCCTAAGCGTGAGGATTTTCAGCGGGCTTTTCTTCCAGTGGCTGACGATAGAAGTAGGCCCCTAGGTGCATAGAGGCATTGGCTTCAGGATGATTTTTATCGTTTTCTTGAAGCTGGCTAGCGGTCTGGTTGACTTCTGTTAGCACTTGCATCATTTTCTCTTTAGAGAGGGTTTCGAGCTGTTGGACCGAGTCTTGCGTCAACCCTTGGTAATACACTGCTCGATCAAATAGGGGCGGTTGCCCTCCATTGAGGTTGTGAGCCACCACGGCGAGGTGATCGCCAATATTTTTGCCCGCAAAAAAGAGCTTTTCTTCAAAGTCTTCCGCAGGGACATAGCCTTTTTCATTCAGGCAGATTTTGCCTTCTCCATCAATGATGACTACGCCTTGGTGTAACCATTCGTCCAGCACGGAGCGAGGATGTTTGTCTTTGCTGACGGAGTGGACGAGCTCTTCAAAGGAGGGAGCGCCATCGGTGGCATTGCGATAAAGCGGTTGAGGGTTTCCGTTCTCATCGAGAAAAGCTTGATGCCCTGTCCAGAGCGCCATCATTTGAGCACTTTTGCTCGCTTTGATCTCTTGTTCACTCATGGGGATGTCGAGTTCGGAACGGATGCGTTTGACCTCTTTGCGGTGAACGCCGGTCAATAGACTGATACGACTGTCTGTTTGGCGTTTATTTTCTAGCACAAATGACTCTTCAGCGACTTCCACATAGGTACGCTTGAGCATCTCTAGCAAACCAATATAGGTAATGCCTTGAGAGATGAGGAGCTTAACCAAGGGCTTGAGCATGGTTTTAATTGCCTTGGCCAAGGCTTTTTCTTTTTTCTGAAGAGGGTCGTTTGTCATAATCGTATTATAGTTGATAACTGAAGGTAATGCCTATACTCGCTGTGTCAGTATTGTCATAGCCGCCAAAAATAGCGGTGTGTAGCTTGGAGGTGAGCTTTTTATCTAGAAAGAGTGACGCACCGATTTGGTCATCTAGCGTGGTATAGGTGGCTTGACGATAGTCTAAAGAAGCCCCTAGGCTAAGACCTGGCATGGGTAGATAGCCACCGCCGATACTGGCATAGGCGGTATCTTGCATCGATTTACCACTCACTTTACCA
>Ga0256829_1001938_pt1 | contig 16015 bp, 44 predicted proteins | sample 131447metaG_FD_185979 | JGI IMG/M metagenome (GOLD analysis project Ga0256829, IMG submission 185979) | Hydrothermal vent microbial communities from Lau Basin, Pacific Ocean - 131-447 | ecosystem: Environmental > Aquatic > Marine > Hydrothermal vents | place: Pacific Ocean: Lau Basin | collected...
TTCTACTTTTTTCATATTGTATTTTCCCTTAATTTTTATTGTTGTAAACTACGCTAAATTAGATAAGGAGCTAAAAACGCCTCTAAACTTTTTAACCCACAAGGTAAAAACTCTTTAGTAAAAGTAAATTTTAAAGGTGTCAGGCTGTTAGTGAAATTTACCGTTGTAGGGCTGTAATCCTCGCCTACACTACTAAACACTCTAAATACTTTTTCTGCTAGTCTGGCGTCTACTCCATAGTCGTTAACGTATCTACGACCTTTCCCGCCAGCGCTATTTACTTTTATCTCTAATTTTCTCCAATCTGGAAATACAGCTTGGCATAGTTCTAAATCACAGTATCTATCTTCACCTTTGCTCGATATTTTAAGTTTAAAATCACCTTTATTTTTTACGAAAGTAATATTGTCGTTTACTTTTGCATTTTTTAGTGCATTTTTTACACTAGAAATATTAAATAGCACTGACTCTCCTAATGAAAATTCATTATTAAAGATGCTAGGATCTAGGGATAGTTTTATAAGATACGCCCCTGTGGTTATTATACAAAGTATAGTATCACCTGTATTTTCTTTAGCGTATTCAAAATACATGGTGTTAATTTGATACCTTACATCGTTTGTTGGCGCAGCAGCAGTCATAGCTTTTAGCAATTTTACTATTTTCATTTTGTACTCTTACACTTTATACTAAATATTTCTTTAAAGTTTCTTTATATAATTCATTTAAATCTTTAACCGTTTTCATTCCCAACATTATCTCGTAGGTAACTAGCTCTAAATCCTGATGATCTATACTTTCGCTTACATCTAACAAGCTTAAGTCAAAACCTTTTAATCCAATATCTCCTAAAATTAAATGATCAATCAGATTTTCTGCATCTAGATCAAACTGATCCATATAGCATTGAATATTATATTTATGGCTTGCTGTTAACTTGTCTAAACGCATGATTAATTACCTCTATTTAATTAAAATTTACACATAACCGCTGTTACCAAAGGTTAGTGTGATTATCTTTTTAATTAGTGCCACAGCCAATTTCAAATATTTCATAACCAAATTGCTCGCCTAAAACGGATTCTAAAGCTCCAACTCTAGTAGCCTCTATAGTGTTAAATTTTGCAATCTCTGCCGTGTCATTATTTATGCAATTCATCAATGCAGTTATGCAAGCTATGCGTTTCGTATCCAGTCTCAACACATAACAATGGTATTAACTCAGATTCCTCTCTTCGCTGTGCTTCATTCGTCACCGGTTATGCCTTGTCATTATGTTACCAATCCGAGATTGGTTTATTCACCCAAACAAAATCAACTTCCTCTCCGTAATATCCATTTGACTCACCAAGCCAACGCATCCATAAACCACCTTTCGATGTTTCTATTTTGTAGAATGTCCATGTGCCACTATCTACGCATTCAGATTCTTCATCGTGATCATCTTCTACTATTTCCGCAGTAGTGATTAATCCACCAATTAAATCTTCTGCATCACCTTCGTAATCATTTAAATCAACAGATTCGCAACAATCCTGCTGATGGTAAAACAGGTACTCTTGACCGCACTCTGTAAAAATACGAACTTTCTCAGAGCCTTTTTTTAACCCTGTAATATTTTTAATTACTTTTCCTACTAATTCTTTTAGTTCAACTTCTTTGCCACAATACATAATACTTTCTCCTAGTTAATTTCAGTGTTTACTTCACGCAACATAACAACAAATTAATTGAGGAAAAATACTCGCTACGTTAAAATCTATTTTCCTCTGAATTAAAAGGTTATATTGCTTATTGTTTAACTTTAAAATCCAAACAATAAAAACTACCATCTTTGTTTTTTATATAATCATTAATGGGTATATGATTTGTGTTATCTTGATCCATTTTACACGCGCTATCTTTTCTTGGTTTAGTCCATCTTGCGCAATTTGCACACTGTACTGAAATCACTTTTTTACTCTCCTATTTGTTCGCAACATAACAACCAATTAAACGTGACCAAGCAAGCTGTCTACGTTTAATTAAAAGGTTATGTTTGGCGACTGTATCGTCAATTTCGCGCCCCAAACAGCGCGGATAAGAGGCAGATTATTTCGTGTGGCTCTTTTCATCTTCCATCAATCCCATAATTCAGTGTGCATTATCTACTTACGGCTGCATCTGTGCTTACGGTGTGCAGCATTCTCACCGTTTTACTATCGCCATTACAGCGATTCAAGCCAAGCACTAGCTAGTAAAATTATAAATCTTTCATTTCTTTAATATTCATAATAGCTCCTATTAACATACCAGCCAATTAAGCGTAGCTAGTAACAAATGTTAGCAGAGTCAGCCTAGTTCGTAATGTTCAATATCTGAAATTGCTATGTAATCAATAAAGCCATCTTCGTACTCAACAATATACACAGGGCGTTCTGGTAAATTTACTGGTTTACGCATTTGCGTACCTATAATTTCAGCCCATTCACCAGAACGAAATGAATAACTATGAGTTCCTCTAATTCTTAGCGTTCTGCTAACAACTGGTTCAACGTGATCACTAACAGTTGGTTGGTTTTTAAAGTTATCTTTATCTGACATTGTATTTTCTCCGTTATCTCGTGACAGCGTTAACCTAAAGGTTATGAGGATTCACCTAGTAAGCGTTCAATTTCACGGTTTGCTGTCTCTACAAAATATTCTGCCAAATCTACATTTGAGTCTTTTAATTCCATAATTGTGAATCGTTGCTCATACTCATATTTTTGTTCTAAGTACCACTTAACTCTCAACACTAGATCGCTATTTGCATTTGGCACTATAGTAATCCAGCCGTTGTGTTTAATTTTATTCTTTATATTTAGCAACTTTAAAAGTAAATCGTTCATCGTATAATCTCCATAAAACTTTTTCATTGCCAAGTATAATTCTCTAGTTTTATCTTTGTCTAAATCATTATCTACTATATAATCATGGTATTCGACAGTTGAGCCTAAAGTTCCATCGCTCCATAGCTTAAATCACCATTATCTGTAATAAGTATTTTTAATTTATCTAATCTCATATTTATACCATTAAGTTACCGTTTAACAAGTTAATTAAATCGTAGCGTAGTGTATTTGTTATGCTCCTCTGTTCTTAGCGTTAACACTCGTTTATTGTGTGGTTATGTTACTAAATCAAGTTATCAGCTTTTGATATTAAGTCTTTAGCCAGTCCGTTGAAAAAATCTTCTATACTATCTATATCAAGCACACTACCGTATTTGTACCTTAATTTCTCTCCAACTTCAAAAAAAGGCTTCTGCCTTAATTTTCAAATCTCTTTTTTGTGGATTTTTATCTGTTTGTTTAATATCACTCATTATTTAAGCCAATACCTTAAGTAAAAGGTTAACTGTCTTTATTCATATCTTCTAGGTCTTCCCATATTCCGCCATTACAAACAGTGGTTATTTTCTTTTTATCTTTCGGCATCTCAAATGGTTTAGAATAAGCCCAACATTCAGATCCATCATATTCATGTCGCCACATCTTAGAGCCATCAGAAAATACAATAATTAGATCACTAGCTATTTCTTGCGCACCAAATCCATTATCGTACTCTATATTTGCTATAACTTCATACTCTTTCCAGTCGCAGCAGTAACCTGATTTTTCAGACCCAATATAAATTATATCGTTAATCACATGCCCCGATTTTTCTATATTTTCTATTGTTTCTTTTAGTAAATTCATTTTCACACACCTTTTTTAAATTCTTCTATTTCTGCTATCAACGCTTTAAGCTCTGGCAACGACAAATTTATAGTCTTGCAACAAGCAGGATATATTTCGACTCCGTAGGTGTTTATTTTCGCCATACTTACATTAGATTCATTATCTTCTTCTATAGTTATAATGCTTTTACAGTTTACTTGTCTCATAAGTTCACCCAACAATCTCAATAGAAATAAAATCTTTTTTAGATTTTTCTTTTATTTCTTCTCTGAATTTTGAATCACCAAACTCATAAAAATGCACTGCTCTGTTCAATAATTTCATAGTGTATTCATGAAAATAGCTAATCTCACCAACTAATACTCCAGTGTATGCACTTATAATTGCAGCTTCTTGTTTAGTCATAATGTATTCCTTGATTAATTTTGTGTATGATATTTTTACTTTTAACATACACAAGCTACCATATATGTAAGTTAAAACCAGTAAACTTACATATAGATTTTTGTATGTAAACAAACCACTATCTACTATACATTCGCTAACATAGTATTGATCTTATTTTTAAGTCCAACATCTACTAAAGCTGTATTAGTTTTTAGCTCAGGAAATTTAAAGAATTTAACAAGATTAGGTAATTCTTTTTCTAAGACTTTTTTAGTCTTTATTACATCTAGTGCTTTAGTTAAATCAGCAATAAAACCATTAATTTTTTTAGTTAATTTATCGTATTCTTTTTGTAGGTTTTCAGCTTCTTTACTTTCTATTGCCTCATTATTCACTAGAATAACTGGCTTACCATAAGCTACGCCGCTTAAACTCCTTAAATGACCAAATACAGGCATATTATTAATACCATACGGCACATACGCCTGCACCTTGGTGTAGAACGAGTAAAGTCTTTTAATGTCATTTTCTCCCTTAATTTTATATGAACACAAGTCACCGCTCTTAGCGTGAATGTAGCGTTTATATTCGTCTGGCACACTGTTGTACCATTCAATAGCTTTTTTATTTTCTGGATCATTCAAGTAGTAATCTAAAACAAAGTTTTTTAGTTTCTTTTCTAAAGTTTCCACTTCATCTTTAAATTTAACTTGTGTAGCTTTAATAATTGCGTCAACTTTCATCTTTTTGTTAAGTTTCATAATGTTTCCTTAATTGTTTTCTAATAAATCTGGTAATTTTGGTAAAGACATCCAGTGAGTAGCATTTACCCAGCCATTAGCAAATCATTCAACTGTACCTACTGATATTTCACCATTTTTAACCAGTAACACGTCAATACTGACGTACATAGTCGATATGCTTTTGCCACCTACTGTCATTGGTTCATCTAACATTTTAATAACTTAGGAAAATTATCTTTAGTGCTAATCCACTTCATTATTAAAATCTCTAATAATATTTTCTATATCTTCACCATCATAAACTTTTTCACCGTTTACATAGAAATGAGTGTCTAAACAGTTGATATAGTAAGTACATGTAACACCATATTTTTCGCATAATTTTTCAGACAGTTCCTTAAATATTTGTCCTGCTAGCATATTGCCTAAATGAATATTTGAATCTCTTTCGTGCTTTAAAATTTCAGCAGCGTCAATAAGTACATCAGACTCTGTTATTTCTACATCAAATTCACTTTCCACATATGTTAATAAACTCCAAACACAGCTTGGTAAATCATAATAAGTATCAAATAAACTCATGACTAATCCCATCCGTTAGGTTTGTGTTTATTAAGCCATTCAATGAATTTATACCCATTTTCTTTTGTCATATAAACTCTATTTTCTTCAAGAGAGTAGCTAGAAACTAGAATCCAACATTTATCATTATGATCGTAAGCTACGCTTATATTCTCATCACCCTCCCGAAATTTATAGCCATCTGCAAACTCTAAAGCTTTACGTGTGAACCAGATATTTGAGAATAGATGTTTTGACACTCTCATAGCTTCGTTTTGTGTCATAGCTAAATTAGCATTATTTAACGTTTCTATAATTTTTTCAGTATGCCAATCATCCACAGAAACTTCACCCTCATAATTAATACAAGGCATATAACATGTAATAGAAACATACGGAAATGGTGGTTTATTAATTTCTTGCTTTAACTCAGCTTTCATTTTAATTAACTCAGCTTCCATTTTTTCAATACGTGCTTTTAGCTTTTCAGTTTTCATTTTTAATTTATTCCAAATATTAATTTAAGTTCTTTTTTCATATTATTTATGATCCAGATAAGAGCTTTTTCATCAGTTGTATAAAAATCTGCATCTGTTGCTTGTTCAAACATGGTATAATGGCAAACAAATTTAGCTGTACGGTAATTAAAAGTAATAAAATATTTTTTCTGATCTTGTTTATTCCATGAAATTTTTTCATAACTTTCGATTTCTCGTAATTTGTCAATAACTTTTTGTTTAGCGATTACCCTTTTACTAGCAAGAATAGCTTCTTCTTTTGTTTTAAATACATTACCTAAAGCGAATTTACTACGGTCAACTTCACTTCCATCCCAATAGTAGGTATATATGTCACAATTATCACTATAAAACCAGTAAACATCACCATTCTTAGGTTTCCATCTGCCTTTACTTTTAGCCTCAGATGCTTTCACGTAACCAGCTTTTAATAAATCTTCTTCATTAATTTGTACATTGTTAATCGTTACAGTTTTCATTATTTTATTCCTTAGTAATACATTCTACGGCAGTATTTATCTTTTTTAGCTTTATACCAAGTGAGTAATAATCCATCAGGTTTTGATTTTCTATTCTCACTATATTTTTCAATAAATTTAGAATAAGGTACAGCCATAAAAATTACTAATACGACAAGAGTATTCATTGCTATCCATACAAGATTGTTACCAGCAAAAAACCTAAACGATGGTACAGGTGCAAATAACAATTCAAACCAACCAGCAAAGTAATACCCTAGTAATATACCAATAATTGCCACAACAACAGGTATCACTATTAATAGCTTCCATAGAAAGAACCACATATAAGAACAAAAATTGCGGTGTTTATTTCCATATCCAACATAACCTTCAAACATTAATTCAGGAAAGTGTGTTACTTCGTGATGCCACTTATAATCGTTTTTACTTAATGTGCTTTTCATTTCCTACTCTTCTTTTAAATGTTCTGTTAACATAGTAAATTCATTATGTGCTTTTTCTAAATTCATAAGTAAATCTGAAATACATTCTCTAACTATTTTAAGTGTTTCAGGTTCATCTGTAGTTATAACAAATTGTTCATAGAGGAAATCTTGAACACTATCTTTATTATCTATGTAGGTAGTTACTAGATTATTTAATTTCTTTTCTACTTTATTTAAAGTGTGTAATTCTAATGTTGATAGTTTCATTTCTTAACCCTTCTATATTTAATACCTAATTTCTGGCATTAAGTTTTAATGGAGCTTTCTGGTTTCCCAGTCAATTTAGCTAATTCTTTAAGTGTTAACTCGCCATTAGCGTTTAATAATATTCTCCATTGATCATCAGTCCATGCAACCTTATAAAAAGACTTAGGATGTTTTATAGCAATATTTGCTACTATCATCATCTACCCTTAGTATTTTCTCTAACCAAATAAGCGGCTATCAAAAACACGCAAGAAATTGCAAATGTTCCTGCTAGAATTCTGTTTCTTTCAAAATTACCACCGCCTAACCAATAAACGATTATTGGGGTTATGAACCATGTAAAATAGTATAAATATTTCATAATAAAGCCCTTAATGAACCAAAGTCTTTAACAGACCCTTTAAACAAAGTATGTTGTGGTTCTACATCAACACCTTTAGTTTCATCAAGCAGTAACTTGCCTGTTTTAGCGTGATAAAATTTACCTAATCCTAAACCATTACTGGTTTTAAAACGGTAGTTAAGCACTTGTGTTGTAGGTAATAGTGGTTGTTCCATTATAATGTACTCCCATCTTCAAAAGTGAGTGTTCCGTAGATATTAGGCTTTTCTGGATTAGCTATATATTCAGCAGCTCTATCTGTGATTGATGATAATGTCTTAGCGTACTTTAACATCTTGTAACATAATTAATCTTTATTCAACTAATATAAATCTGGATAAATGGCAAGATAGTTTTTTACCATCATCATCTATTACAGTTACAAATGGTCTGGTTTCAAATATGCCTTGCTCTACTCCATATATAGCAGTATATATTTTACCTTTAGTTAATGTAGGCATGTCTCTAGTGCCTATTGCTATAATAGAAGAGCCTTCAACTACTCTACTTTTATGATTATCTGCAAACTGCATAGTTTACTCCAATACCCATAAGTTATTTTTAGCTGTGTCATCTAAAACTTCATTAATAATATTTTCAACAATATTCCAGTTACCACCATCTAAACCACAACCAATTAAAGGGAAATGTATGTCTCTACCATCACGTATATTATTAAGTTTTGTAAACACATTTCTAACAGCATCATAATCTACATACTGTTTCTTGGCTCTACCGTAGGTTTGTTATGTAATTGCATTAGCAATAGTAAGATTCTTAGTTACTTGTACTAAAGTCATTGAATCAGGAGCTAATGGACTATTCTTATAAACTCTATAAATTAATGGATATTTATTATATAAGGATTTAGCTACTTCTGTTCCCATAACGCCTTTATTTGTATTTATCATTTTAAGCTCTCTTATTTAAATAGACTGAATGATAGGCTAATATTGAGAAAAGCTCTTAGAATGCTTCTGAGAGCTTCTGAGAGGATATTTTGAAGTATTATATGATTATGTATGTAAAAATAGTTAAACCAAATATAAATAAAGTAATTAATATTACTTTTCTGATTAATATTTTTTTATCAAAATAATTCATAAGGTATTTTTAGTATGCCCTAAGTCAATCATTTGCTGGTTCACAGAAATAGGATTGTCAGGTAAAAACACCTCACCCAACCAACGATATTTACCAAACTTATTAGATTTAATAATAATTGTTTTGCCGCTTATTAAGTTTTCTAAAGCTTTAGTAGCCTTCTTGCCCAAAGCTCTCTCTTCTTCTGATTTAGGTCGCCAAGTTTCAGGTGCATCATACCCGATCATTCTGAAACGAATGTTCATATCGACGTTAAAACCTAAGTCTACTCTAGCGTCTATAGTGTCTCCATCCACTACACGTAGCACCTGAGCTTTATAAGTATAATTAATCACTAACTTACTCCTTGATTAAAATCAATAGCCATTTGTTTTGCATCTGATAAAGTTTTAGCTGTCCATTCCCCATGTCCTAATGGAGTTATATAATGCTCAACAGAACCGATAGTTCCGTGTAAATTTTTATTTTCACATTTATCATTATATTCCCAAGTAATATTAAAATATCTGTTATCATCTTTTTCAATAATACCTGTACATTTAACATTTATGTAACTCTCATCAGACCAAAATTGTATAGCCGCATCTTCTTGAGCTTTTAATGAGTCACCTACGTAAGCACAATCACCTTTCTTAACTTCTGAACCGATACCGAAACCATATATTGCTCTATGACTCCACCCATACCATTTATGTTCGGTTGGACTAAATCCTACCCCATGGGTAAGTTCATCTACTACATCATGTTCTGCTAAGAACTTTAATAGCTTATTATCCTTTTCCATACCTACATGTGTAATATAACTACCATCAAACTTACTTTTATATACTTTAGATTCTAAATTACTATCTTTATAATCTTCTATATATGCCACTTTTTCCAGCCATTCTTTAACATTCATTATTTATCCTTGCATCAATTTTATAACAATAATTATTAAGCATACTGTTGAAATATATTTGAGGGTTTTACACATTCTGTTATAAGCTAAAGAATGCTTATCTGATATGCGCTTATTCATGTAAATTTCCCTTAAGATTTTCTATTACGTAGCTTAATAGAAGTTCTCTAAAGCATCCTAAGCAACAAACAACTACTAGAGCTATAGATTCATAACTAAAATTAGTTAAGCTCGTAGTATTAAATACAGAGCCAATTACGAGTAATACCCAAAGTACATATATCATAGAATACTCCTTTATTTTTTATAAACCAGTGTTGGTGTGCGATCTTCTTCATACCAGTAATAGCCAATACATTCACCTTCATACGCTTCTAAATAGGGGTTAACCCAATCAAAGAATAGTTGTATTTCTTTATTATAATTTTTTAAGCCAATATGAGAAAATATATAGTTATCTGAAAATTTACTATCAGCCCAAGGAATATGACAATAAGAATTACTGCAACCTATTTGCTGCCATCTGGGTGTATTAAAGAATTCATGCTCTGGCAATTCTTCTGGCATAGGCATTTCACCATTATTATTAAATATATAATTTAAAACATCATACACCTCATTAGGTATCTCTTCTTTAACTTTTTCTTTAATTAGAATTTCTGTATACATTCCCATGAGTTTACCCTTATTAAGTGTTAGCGAACAGGCATCATGCCTTGTTTATATAAATAGTTAATACAATCTTTAAGCCCGTTATGATCAAAGGCTGAAAATACTGTCTCTATCCCGCTTGGGCTTACCTTTTTCACGGCAAACTTAGGCGTGACCTTCATCCCTACGTTAAATTTAAGATCAACAGTGATAAAGTGATCCTCTACCATTTCCGTTAAATAAATTGTGCCGAACATATCATCCGCAGAAAAATAATTAGAAAAGTACGCTCTATCTTCTAACACCTTTGAACAATATGCGCTTACATTTTGTGCATTGTGATCGTTATGGATTGCAGGTGTATATAACAATTCTGCGTCTTGTACTATTTTCTTTAATCCACACTTATCCGCTAGTTCCGCTAAAGTGTAGTTACAAAAATCTATTGAAAGTGCCATCATTTTTTCCTTTAAAATTTTAGGTTTTTGTTGCAAATAATAGGTAAATTTGATTAAATATACTTGTTCCTTGTATCATGTGCTACCTTGCCTTATCTATTTATTTGATGAGGCTTTTTTATATCTTTAAATCTTTTCTAAGGTAGTAAGAATAGACAATTCTACCTCTTACAACATTTTCGTTTCTTACTAAGTAACATTTCTTGTAAAGTCTGTTAAGTCTTTGTTGAATACTCGCAAAGTCTATATCCAATTCATCAGATATTTGCCGAGTAGTTACTTCACGATCGCCTATAGTGCGTAACATATTGTACTGTGTTTTAGTTAGTTTATAGTAATTAACTTCTTCGTAGTTACTTAACATAAACTGTAAAAATTCTGTTTTATTCATTACTTAATTCTTTAATTTGTACTGTTTCGTTACCATTCTTTCTATCAGCACTCTGCCAAGTTTGAACGTATCTCCCCAAATAGAAATACCCATAAAGTTTGAATAATCAATGTCTTTTTTATTAACTGTTCTGAATTGGTTTTGAAACTTAATCACATCGCCATGCTTTATTTGTGATATATGTACTAATTCAGTTTTCATTTTCTTTTTACCTTTTTATATTTAATGCCTAGCTTCTGACACTGTCGTCTTGTAGATTCAATAGGTCTACCTACCTTTTTTGCTAACTCCTCTATAGTCAACTCTCCGTTAGCTTTAAGTAGTGTACGTCTGTCATCATCAGACCATAAATATTTTTGATGAACTTTAGGTTGTTTTAAAGCTAATGAACTTACTATCATTACTATCTACTCATTAATTTATTTTCAAAGTCTTCCATTAATTTAATTGATTTTATTTCTTCTGATGATTTTAGATTTAGGATTTAAGTCTTTTATTTCTTTAATAAGGCTTATTAATTCATATAAATCTTTCATCATTTTTTCCTTTAAAATACTTATTTGTGCGATTTAGTAACTGATTATTTAGTCATAATTAGTGCTGCTTCATCAAAGGTTAGATCATATTTACTACTAAAAAACTCAACTTTACCATTTATTGTGCTTACGTTAGTTACTACATAAGGTTTATTTTCAAATACAGGATCTAATTTCTCCAGTATTACTCTATTTCTAAGAACACCTACAACCTCAGCTTGATGTTCCTTAGCTTTTTCAATTATGTCTATTAAATTCATTTAAACTTTTTCCTCATTGGTCTATCTAATTTAACTTTATATATTAAAGCTACGTTAAACCAAGTAAATATGGACGCTGTACCGCCTACTTGAATAAAATTCTCATACTTTTCTAATATATAAGGATTTTCTTTACCTATAATTTCTAATTCACCTGTTACTACTGAGTATCCTAAAACTACTCTCATACGTGTAAATATAGGTATTAAGAAAAGCAATAAATTAGACATTAGATCACCTATAAATATTTAACTAATACTTGATATTCTTCGTAAGGTATTTCTGTAATTTTAATTACCTTATATCTAAAAACATCTACGTCTGTACACACAGTTCGGCTATCGTCTTCATAAACTAAATCACCATGCGATTGATCTTCTAAAGCTTACCATACTGCATCTTCAGAGTTATCTGCTCGTACTGCATGTAATACATCTTTTTCATATTCACCAAAACCTATCTCAATAGTTACTGCGTAATAATTAGACATTATATTTTTCCTTTAAGCATTTTATTAAATTGATAGCTTCATTAGCTTGATTTAACCATATAGGCTTCAACTCTTCTACAGTATCAACAAGTCGTTCCTTTGTGTAAGTATTTACTATTTCTTTAGCATAGGTTAAAGGTATTCTTAAATGCTCTGCTAATATCCTTGTGTACTCTTGTTTATCATTAGGTTTAACTTCATGCCATTTAGCATCACCTCTGGCTATTTCTATAAAGTACCACCCATTAGCTACTGTGTACATAGGTTCACCGTTACCATAGGATAAGTGTAAAGGTTTTAACGTGCCTATAAGCGTTTTATAGTCGTCTCCTAAGACTTCTTTAATTCTCTTACTCTCAACACAGCTAAAGTAATTAAATTTGTTACTTTCTAATTTGATTAGCCCTAGTTTATCTATAAGAGTCTTATTGTATTTATCCAAATATTCTACAGAAACACATAATTCATCTTTAAGTTGATTGAACATTGTGATCTCCTTTAACATGATCAAGTTTAATCATTTTATCGCTTACTGATTCAGTATCATCAGGCAGGTAAACTTCACCTAATCATCTACAACTCTGGTGACCAAAGCATTATAATAGTAAAAATTTATTATTATTTATCTTATCTAAATAGTGGTAATAACTCACTTTCAATTAAGTTAACATATTCACGAATTTCTTTTGCTACAGACTTTACTTTATTTAGGTTTTCCCAACTACTGCCAATATAAGAGGAATCACCTGAATTAAAAAATCTAAAAGTGCTGTAATAAGAATATTCGTATAATTTTACTTTATAATTATTATTTTCTACTTCTACAATTTCTTCTACATTTTTAGGCATTTCTGCTAATAAGCGAGATAGTGTAGCAGTAAGTTTATCATTATCTAATTCATTTAATGAGCTAGACTGTTTTACTTTAACTTCGCACTCTCTTCCTACATATCTTATTTCGTGATTATTAAAAGCGCTTACCTTAAAGTCGATAATTTGTTTAGTTTTACTGATATTGTTTAAAGTTAATGTAGCCATTTTAATGTTCCTTTTGTTTAGTTTTAGTTAAAAATTCGGCATATTTGCCTTAGTTATAATTTTTCCTAACCATTAGTTAATTAACAGCAATAAACCCTCTAGGAAAATATTTCATTGAAGTAAAATCAAAATATTCTTCTGGATATTCAAAACAAAATTTATTACCAAAATATTTAAAAGCTAACTCTCTACCTTGTTCTGCATTAGTGCATTCAATAATAGCCACACAATCTTTATTAAATACTTTTTCGCCTATTGTATGGGTATGGTTTTGCCCAAAAGTTACATAAGTTTTCATGCCTGTTCTCCTTTTGATTTTGTTTCAAAATACTTTCTTAATATTAATAATTTGTTAGCGAGAAATTCTACTCTGGCATGATTAGGATTTTTTCTGCTTAATTCCTTTTTAAGCCTTAATTCAGTAGCTTGAATAGATATAGGTTTGTTTCTAGTTAATTTATCTAAGTATTTTAATGGAATATCTATATTAATTCCGTTTTTATGCAGTTTTTTAAGGTGATTGATGTATTCTTCCATGTATACCTCTTTCTATTCTGTAAATAGTTTGCGTATTTCATCAAGTTTTTCAAATGATTTTTTACCTACTCCGCCTAGCAGTTTTACATCTTTATCTGTTAATGCTAATAAATCTTCAAGTGTTACTACACCTTGCGATTTAAGGTCGTTTATCAATTTTGTATCATTTACTGAGGTTAATAAGTGTTTTAATTTTAATACACTCATATTATTCCCAACCTCCATACTTTTTGAATAAATTAAAAAGCTGTTCTGGCGTTAATTCTTTACCTGATAATTTAGCTACCCATCCTACAAAAGATATTTTTACATTTTTATCTAACATTTGTTGAATGAATTCTTTATGCTGTTCATTAAGATAATCTACTAAATCCTTTTGGTAGTATTCTTGCTTCATTACTACGGTATCTATTTTTAACTCTTCTTCCCCTTTTGAGTTGTAGCATCCTACTACCATATAAATAGTCCACTTATACCTAAAGTTAGATAATGCGTTATTTATTTTTTGTGTTACTTTAAGTTCTTTACCTGAGTCTGTTAAAAGTTTTACATAGGATGGATTTTTACTGTTAATAATAAAAAACATACAAGTATTTTTAAATATTTGACGATTAGCCGCCAATACAGCTTTTATACGCATGGTAGTATTTCCAATAAATTATAAATAATCTTTATTTATTTTTTCGTCTTCTATATCCGCTAATTTTTTATCTAATTTTGCTTTTATATCTGCTTGTTTTTCTTCTTGTACTTTTTTATATACTATTTTTAATCTTTCAATATTTAATTTTCTTTGAATATTATCATTAATATCGTTGATCATTTATTATTATTCCGAATCTACTTCTAATGTCATTGGGCATAAATCTACAGAACGTACTACTATAACTATTTCATTAGATAAATAGCTGTATACACAAATTTTATTATTACCTTTAATATACTCATCTTTGTAAAAAGCTGTACCTGCTATAGCGAATGTACTAAATAATAGTATTACAAATAAAAACATTATTAAAAATTTTTGCATTATGTTCACCTTTAAATTAAGTTAAATTGGCACACCCTGTAGGATTCGAACCTACGACCTACGGATTAGAAATCCGTTGCTCTATCCAACTGAGCTAAGGGTGCATAATACTATTTACTATTTTCCTTCCATAAATAAAATATATAGTAATTTTTTTTTTTTAAATTTCATAGTCTGTCGTTATATAAATGCCTTTACCCTATCTGTGCTTTTTTTAAACTAATACTAAATCCTGCTGCTTGAGCATGACCACCACCACCATACAATTTAGCTACCTGTGATACGTCTATACCATCCTCTCTGCTACGTAAAGAGTAAATTCTATCCGTAGGTGTATCAAAGTAAGTAATCGCGAATGGATGCTTCTCAGCTAACTTACCACATATTTCACTAATGAGTGTTGTGGTATTTAACATAGGTACTTTATACCCATTTACATTAACCATTTTAATCTTACTTGATTCAATAGCTCTTAGTATTTGTTGTTCTTGATAAGCTAAAATGACTGAACCAGAATCGAATAATAAGTTACTTGCTTCATTATTTAGTAAGTGTTCCCAGCGTTCAAAACTCATTTCCAGTAATTGCAATCCTGCTGAGAATTCCTTGCTCTTAGGTAGTTCCCATTTCCACAAATCTCTATCTTGAATATATTTAATTAAATCAGGCACTGGTTTGTCAGGATGAAAATACTCCCAAGCCATCATTGCACCTGAACGATTCATATCAAATATACAGAAATCTAAACCTTTTAAATTTTCTTCTGCTGATTTGTGATGATCTAATACAAGTAAAGAATTAGCTTGTTCTTTCATTTTAATAAGTATATCTCTTCGATAAGAGAAATCTACTATAATAACATTCTTACCTGTTACATCTGGAATACTATCTCTATAGTGTGCAGGTAAGAAATCACAATGCTGCGATTTATTATCAAAATGTTTTTTAACTGCTAAAGCTGCACCAAAACCATCTGCACATGCTTTGTGATATATACATAAATTACTCATCATTTTTCCTTTAAATTTTATAATCACCCCTTGAAAGAGGTAGGTATAAGTGGTCTTAGAGTGCAGTATTAATTAGTTAGTTAATCTACTAAGCATTAGATTATATGTATTACTATAATAAATATGGTGGTCCTCAAAGGACT
>Ga0256829_1001940_pt1 | contig 16008 bp, 16 predicted proteins | sample 131447metaG_FD_185979 | JGI IMG/M metagenome (GOLD analysis project Ga0256829, IMG submission 185979) | Hydrothermal vent microbial communities from Lau Basin, Pacific Ocean - 131-447 | ecosystem: Environmental > Aquatic > Marine > Hydrothermal vents | place: Pacific Ocean: Lau Basin | collected...
CGATTATTCCCACGAATGGATTTTGGGTAGATGCGAACTTCAAAGAGACACAACTTCGCCATATAAAAGTAGATCAAAATGTAAAACTTTACTCTGATTTGTATGGAAAAGATGTTGTCTATCATGGTAAAGTCGTTGGAATATCAGCAGGAACCGGAGCTGTTTTTTCACTTTTACCTCCACAAAATGCCACAGGAAACTGGATTAAAATTCTACAGCGTATTCCTATTCGTATCGCATTAAATGCAAAAGAGCTTCAAAAATATCCACTTCATGTAGGAAATTCAATGGTTGCTACAGTAAACATACATAAACAAAATACAGCTCCACTTTCAAAGAAAAAAATTACTAAAAATAAAAATCTATCAGCACTGCTTTATAAAAATGCTATGCAAGAAGCAACAGCCATGGCTCATGAAATTATAAGGAAAAATATTTGAGTAAGGAGGAGACTCTCAGCTCTTTTTCAACACTACAACTAACAATTGCTACCTTAGCACTTGCGCTTGCTACTTTTATGCAGGTGCTTGATACTACCATAGCCAATGTCTCCATCCCTGCCATTGCAGGGGATTTAGGAGTTACACCAGATCAAGGAACATGGGTCATCACTGCGTTTGCAGCAGCTAATGCCATCTTTATGCCCCTTACTGGATGGTTAGCAAAACGCTTTGGAGAGGTACATCTTTTTGTACTCTCTACCTTTTTGTTTTCTCTTGTCTCTTGGCTATGTGGACTCGCACCTGATTACAATCTGCTCATAGTCGCAAGGGTTTTACAGGGAATTGTAGCGGCTCCTATGATGTCGCTCTCACAAAGTCTTCTGCTCTCAATCTATCCAAAACACAAACAGGGTCTTGCTCTTGCTTTTTGGGCAATGACTGCTACTGTTGGACCTATTGTTGGACCTCTTCTAGGTGGATACATTACAGATAATTTTTCATGGTCATGGATTTTTTACATCAATATTCCCATAGGCTTTCTAAGTGCATTTATTGTTTGGAATATGCTAAAAGATCGTGAAACAACCATCTTAAAACTACCAATAGATTTTACAGGTTTAGCCCTGCTCATCGTTGGTGTCGCCAGCTTACAAATTATGCTCGATAAAGGAAATAATCTTGACTGGTTCAACTCTCCAACCATCATTATCTTGGCCATTACTGCAGTAGTAACACTCTCCATCTTCATAGTATGGGAGATTTTTGATGAACATCCTGTTGTTGATTTAACACTCTTTACAAACCGTAACTTCTCTGTAGGAACCATCGCCATAAGTCTAGGCTACACCATCTTTTTAGGTGGTGGTGTTATCTTTCCTCTATGGTTGCAAACGCAGCTAGGCTACTCTGCTTTTTGGGCTGGATTTGCCTCTGCCGGTGTAGGCGTATTTGCCTTTTTACTCTCTCCTATTGTCGGCAGTAACCTCCATCGCTTAAATCTTCGTGTACTTGTGAGCATCAGTTTTATTATTTTTGCCGCAAGTTACTACTGGATGGCACAGTTTACCGTCAATATCACGCTTATGGATGCCTTTTTACCTCGACTTCTTATGGGTGCAGGAATGGCGATGTTTTTTGTTCCTCTTACAAGTATCATCATCTCTGAAATCGCCATTACCCGTGTTGCTTCTGCTATGGGACTTGTAAACTTTCTTAGAATTTTAGGTGGTAGTTTTGGGACTTCCATAGCTACAACAATGTGGGAGAGACAAGGTGATATTCACCACGCAGTTTATAGCGAAAATATTACAAGATTTTCTCATGCTACGCAAGAGTTTATGGACTCTTTGCATCATATTGGCATCCCTGCCCTGCCTACCATCAAGCATATCATAGAGCAACAAGCCTCAACAAGAGCAAATGATGATATTTTACTTATTTCAAGCTACATTAGCATTGCACTTATTCTTTTAATTTGGTTTGCAAAACCACCATTTATGTCTAAAAAACCAAAAATAGTTGTTTTAGAGGAGTAAGTTTTTTATTTTTAAGCAATAATTTACTTTTTAAATAGTACAAATAACTAATCAATTAGTTAATTAATAAAGGTGGGGGACACCATGAAGAGAAAAATTCTTAGCAATATTTTACTTATATCAGCTTCTCTGTATGCTGATAGTGTCTCGTTCACCATCTACAATGATTTCTTTGTGGGACATGATATGCACTTTACTAGTGCTTCTTCTTTAATTTGGGTTGAGAATAACTCTATGCAAAAAAATCCTTATAGTGATACTCTTGCTTCCCTGTTAGAAAAAATTTCCATTCCCCTTGACACTACAAAACATCATAATGCAGGAATAAATCTTGAACAAATGATTGTAACACCCGAAAACACACGCCTAAAAACGCCTCAGTATAATGACTTTCCTTATGCTGGATATCTCTCTCTTTCTACTTTTTTACTTGAATGGAATCAGAGCAGCTTTACTGAATATAATATAGAATTTGGTGTTATTGGTAAAGACTCAGGGGCAGAGTTTATTCAAAATAATTTTCATAAAATCATAGGTAATGAACAACCTAGAGGTTGGAATACACAAATAAATACTCACATTAGCATAAATTTACTTTACCAGCGTGGAGTAAAGTCTTGGCAGGGTACTTTTTTTAATTCAGCAAAAGCTGATTGGTTTAACCATTACGGTGTCAGTATGGGAACATTTAATGTTTCTGCTTTTGGTGGTACAACCATTCGTATTGGACATAATTATATTCAAAACTTCAATACACATTATCCTTATTTAAAAGGGGAAGCGAATTTACTTCACACTAATGATTTAACACATGGTTTTGGTTGGTCAGTAAGTACAGGTTTAGAAACAAAAGCACTCTTATACTCCGCTATTTTAGATGGAGCTCTCAGCGAAGGCTATCAAACTCATAAGCATATTTTTAATGCCTTAGCCTGTTTTTCCACTAGTTTGTATTATGATAAACATCAATTAAGACTTTTTTATGAAATTCCTACGCCATATATAGAAGAAGAGAATAAAATAAATATTTTTGGAGGATTGGCATATAGTTATAGATTTTAGGATTCTTTAATCTTTGAAGATGTACAATTAACTAACCAATTAGTTAAAGGATATAAAATGAAAAGACGTAATTTTTTAAAAGGTGCTGCTCTTGCAGCAGGTTCTATGACGGTGTTGCCTTCTATGGCAAGTGCGAGTATGATTACACCTAAAAAAGGGGAAAAAGCTCCTTTGGGTGCGGTGACACTCTATTTTGAATTTACTCTTGTGGAAAAATTTAAAGATAATATGCTTTTGCATATAAATGAGTATGCAAAAACACTCCACAGAAGAAAAGGTTTTTTATCTTTAGAACTTAAAAATATGGTTGGTGATTCTACAATGGTTCACAATTACCCTACAAATCTTAAAGGTGTTTTGAGTTCTGCTTATTTTGATGCGAGTAAAGAGGGAAGTATGCCTCTGTTTTATTCACTATTTGTTCGTTTTGAAAACTATCATGATTTATTGGCTTCAAATACAACAAAATGGTTTAAAAAAGTTATTTCAGAATATGGAATGCTCAGTAAAAATTATCATGAAGGTGTTTATAAAACTGTTGCAGCAGGCGATAGAGAACATATTTATACTTCACATAGTGAAATTACAAGATTTTTGAAAAATCAAAAAGATAGAATAACAAATAGATACATAACAGTAAACAATCATGTCAGTATTTTCACAAAAGATGCAGCTGTATTTAACAAGAAAAGCACATCACTACTAAAAGTGGCACAAAATACTTTCCGCCCAGCAAAAGGAGATTATGATTATAATCCAAAATTTCCTGTAGGAATAGCAGGATCATATCAAAATCTTCACTACAGAAAAGCGATTTCAACAGAAATTTTACAAAGTGCTTTCTCTGATGGAAATAACAAAACACATTATCTTTTCCATGGTGTTTGGGAGAGCGTATATGATCATGAAAACTCTCATACTGATCCACGTTTTAGAGCCGATGTTATGAAAATCTTTCCATACATCGTTGAAGGACCAGTTGAACCGTTCTATGAGACAATTATTTTAGATAATAATGCTTAATTAAATAATCAATAGGAAAAAAAATGCAAAATAAAACAATAGATTTCGATACATATTTAAAAGGTTTTGATTACCAAGAGCGTCAAGATATGAAGATACAGATGCCTGAACTCTTTGAGCTCTACGCAAAAGGTGAAGCACAGGTGATAGACATTCGTTTTAACGAAGAGTATGAAGCGTGGCATGTTGGTTTTGGAGACCATATTCCACTCAATGAACTTCCAGATAGACTTGATGAAATAGATAAAAGTAAAACAATTGTCACTATGTGTCCACACTATGACAGATCAGAAATAGCGCGCCTTTTTTTAAAACTCAAAGGTTACAATGCTCGCTACTTAAATGATGGAATGTTGAAAGTTGTTGACTATCTTCGAGGGGATAAAGCACGAGATTATATGAAAAAACTTCAAGGAGCAAAATAATGCAAGCGTTTATAAAAAATGTAATTCCAAGTGAAATGAACAATATGCGTATAGAGATTGATGAGTTTATAGAGCTCTATAACGCGGGAAAATGTGAACTCGTTGATATTCGTGTACCAATGGAGACAAAAGTTTGGCAAGTGAACTTTGGGCTTAAAATTCCTGCCCCTGAACTACCGGAGCGTTTAAATGAACTCCCAAAAGATAAGCTTATTGTCGTTGCATGCCCAAAATCAGACCGCTCAAATATGGCACGAATGTGGTTAGCAACACAAGGTTTTGAGGTAAAATATTTGAGTGGCGGGTTACTAGGACTAATGGAACACCTAAAAGGTGGCAAAGCAAAAACAATAAAGATATAAAAGATGAGTCCTGAACTTATACATTATGCCATCTACTTCTTTTTAACGCTAGGTCTTTCTACCCTTTTTTCAATGGGTGGGGTTGGCTCGGCCATTGGTCTTGTGCCCATCTTTTCGATGATGGGAATGCCCATAAATTTGGCAAAGGCCATCGGGCTTTTCATAAACTCTGCTTCAACAATAACAGCTTCATTTATGAACTTTTTTCGTGGAGTTTTAGATATAAAATTTGCTATTCCACTTATAATTTCAATTATGATTGCAACACCTATTGGCGCGTGGATGAGCCAGTATGTGCAAAAAGAGGTTGTTGAATGGATACTTGTGGCATTTTTACTTGTAAGTGCCATACTTCTACTCTTTAGTAACCGTGAACAAAAAGTTGTTTATGACAAAGCTTGGGTGCTCTATGTCATCGGTGCAGTTGTTGGTCTTATCTCTGGAACTATTGGAGTAGGTGGTGGCTCACTCATAATGCCACTGCTTATTTTACTCGGATTTGATGCGAAAAAAGCGGCGTATGCCATTAGTTTTGTCATCCCGTTTTCAACACTTGGAGCATTTGCAACTTATCTTTCATTTGTAGATATGGATTGGATACTACTTGGCGTCGTGACCGTAGCAGCCATCATCGGCGGTTATATTGGTGACTTTATTATGCACTATCGTTTAACACCGCAGCAGGTTAAAAAACTTATTGCCGTAGTGCTATTACTACTGAGCGCAAAAATGATATATAAACTTTTAGGATTATAAAATGATACATATAATGAAAAAAATTGCAGACTGGATTGTTGAAAATGAAAAAAAAGAAGCAGCAGATTGTTCAATTCCTGATACTGTCATAGATGAGTGGCTTCAAACTATTGAAGAGCGTAAGAAACACATGCAAGAGAACGGAAAAGAAAAAAGTGAGCAGTATGTAATGCTTGAAGATCTTGATAAGCGTGTCAAAGAGATAGAAGCTATACGACAAAAGAAGTGCCACACTAATACGCAATGAAAAAGCTAAACTTTAGTCTCGCAACTGCGTTTATACTCTTTTATACTCTCTTTTTGCTTATAGCTTCAGAGATAATGGTCTTAATTGAACCCAAAAATTACGAATCATTTTTTGATGGTTTATGGTGGGCTATAGTCACTGCGACTACTGTGGGCTATGGCGACATGGTTCCCCACAGTGAAGCGGGAAAACTTCTCGCTGTTTTTATAATCATAGGTGGTGTTATTGCTGTTGCTGCGTTTACCGCACTTATGACCACACAACTTATAGAGAGAAAAATTTTTTCAAAGAAAGGATATGAGATGTTGGATTCTTTAGAAAACCATCTAGTCATCTGTGGTTACAAAAGCCCCAGAATTGAAGTGCTAAAAAGCTTTAAAAGACACTACAAAGAGAACATAGTCATCATATACCCTGAGTTGACACCTGAACTTAAAAATCTTCTCGAAGAACATAATCTTAAATTTGTACAAGGTGAATATAATGATGAAGCCACACTCAAAACTGCAAAAGTAGAAAAAGCAGATAAAGTTATGATACTCAATATGCACCAAGATTATGCTGATGCAAAGGTTCTTGAGACTGTTATCGTTATCCGCTCTTTAAACCATAAAGTCTATATAATTGCGGAAATAAATGAATCTAAATATGAGAATTATCTCACAAAAAGTAAGTGTAATGAGATTATTATGAGTGAGGAGTACAACCGTTTTTTACTTTCAAAGTCCGTATCAGAACCAGGAATGTCGAAGGTTGTACGAAATCTTTTACGAACACAGAACTTTCATATTGTAACTGAGCACCCCTATGTAAATAAAACATACAAAGAGGCATTTGAAGAGAGCATAGCTAAAGGGGAGATACTTCTTGGTGTTATTCAAAACTATATCACAGAAGAGAAACTTAAAAAAATTGTTCTTCAAAAAATTCGTTTTGGTGCTGATGCACAAAAATATAAAAAACTACTCAGTGAGATAAAGAGTAACGAAGTAGAACTCGATGTCATTATAAATCCTAAAAATGAGATGGTTATTCAAGAGTTCTCAGCAATTATATCTATGGAGAGAAATAATGGATAGTAAATTATTCAAAGGTCTAAACCAAAAGGAAAAAGCGTCATTTTTAGCTATTTTTACCCAAATAAGCATAGCTAAAGGTGAAACTATAAAAAAAGAGGGAGAAGCACTTAAAAAAGCTTTTTTCCTTACCGAAGGTGAAATAACACTAAGAAAAACATCTTCAGAAGAGGAGATGGATGTAGGCATTATCAAAGGTGGTGAAGATATATTTTTCTCACTCTCTTGTATGTTACTCTCTGGAAAGAGTCTCACAACTGTCGTTACGACAACAGAGTCGAAAATATTAGAAATTGCACAACATGATTTTTACAATTTTTGTCAGAAAAATGAGAAAATTGGAGTAAAAATATTACAAAACACCACAGAAATGTTAACATCATTTTTACAAAAAAGTGATATTAAAATAGCAGAAATGTACAAAACTTTAGAGGAGGTTCTGTAATGAATACAAAAATAGCACTAATTCAAGAGATATATAAACTTGATGAAAATGACTTACAACTCAGAAAAGAGGCACTTAAAAAAATAGCACCTTATGTAGATGAGATAATGGATACTTTTTATGAAAAACTTCTACAAAAAGAGGAATTTGCACACTTTATTCCCCTTGATATAATTTCAGAACTAAAACAAAAACAGATTAAATTTATAGAAGTACTGCTCTCCACTCCATTTGATGAGACTATGTATAAAAAAATCGTAAAAGTCGGTGTTGTCCACTACCATATAAAACTTGATCCTATCTATATGTCTTATGGCTACCACCTTCTCTCGGAGCTCATTCTGACTCAATCAAAAAAAGACCCGACACTACTGCCTTATCTTAAACTTGTCATTAAATATCTCAAAGTAGCTGATGCTATTATGAGCCATGAATATTTTTCACAAAAATCTCTTACAGAGTCCCCATATAAAGCAAATAATCTCTTTATTGCAATCAACAAACTTCAAAGTGCATTTATTACTTACAGAAACTCTCTAGTAGATTTTCAAGCCTCAGCAGAGAGTGAATCCTCTTTTCAAGAGACACTTGATGTTCTCAATGAATATAGAGAAGAACTTGCAGAAATAAATATTAACCTCAACACTATCAAGCGTTTTCATACTGAATTTAGACATCAAAAAGATGAAAAAACTTTTTTAACACTACAAAATACGCTCCAGAGACCTCTTAATGATTTAAGTGTAACAACATATCTCACAACAGGAAGTGCTTTAGCCCTTATTCGTGCTATGAGCGATACAATTTATAACAAAATAATCATTAATAAAGAAGAACTCGCTCTAAATGATGTTAAACAAAATATCTTTACAATGCTTACGCAAAATTTTGCATGGGCAGTTGAAAATATATCTTTCTTTGACGAAGAGCCACAGGAATCTTATGAGATTTTAAAGCATCTCATGCATGAGCAAAAAGTCTTTTTTCTTGGCGTTAATATTAAAGATATTTCCAACAAACTTTATGTTGCAGAGATGATTGACCTACTATGTGAAACTATAAAAATTACACTCTATCTTAACTCAAAAGAACTATGAAAAAAGTACTCAAACTAAGCTTATTGCTTTCAGTATTAACACCTCTATATGCATCTTCTCTTTCCTTGAACGCTGGTGTGAGAGAGCGATTTGAATCTTTAGATGGGATGAATAAAAAGGCATATGGGGATGATGCATCACTCATTGGTCGCCCTGATGACACCCTTCTTGTAAGTAGGCTAAAACTCGGCTTTATTTACAAACAGACACCTAACATTATCTATACAGCTATAGGCTACTTTGCAAGTGTCTATGGTTGGTCATTGGATTATAATGACTTTAAAAAAATAAGTGGCAATGAAACCTACTGGATGAATCCGCAAGAAGATTTTGACTTTGCAGCGCTCAATGTAAAAGTAAAAAATTTAGTAAACGTCAGTGGACTCTCTTTACAACTTGGACGAGAATCTAACAGATACGGAGACAAAAGAGTTTTAGGGCCTGGTAGCTGGGGTAACTCCTACGGTTGGCTTTGGGATCTTGCCAAGTTCTCTTACAGGTTTGATGGTAATTTCATAGATACCTTTTACGGTCAAACTAAAGACAAAGACAAAAACCGTCTCTCACTCTTTCGCAAGCATGTTTATGAAGGTGCAGGAATCTACACGCACTTTAAAACGGACAATAAAGGAGCAGTTGAGCCCTTTGTTATTTACAAAAAAGGTCTTTATAACGGCGAAGGAAATGGTCAGAATACCCAAGAGAACTACACATATGGATTACGAGCTTACGATAATGATTTGCATAGTTTCAATTACGACTTCACCTATGCTAAAGCTAATGGAACGATTAAAGAGAAAAAATATGATGCTTATGGGTATGTCGCAAAAATAGGCTATAGATTTAAAAACATAACGCTTAAACCTAACATTGTTGTTGGACGAATTTATGCAAGCGGAGATAATAACCCGCACGACAATACAGTCAAAACATTTCGTACCCCTTTTGGAGGGACAGATGGTTCACTCTATGGGCGTATGGATATCATGAAATGGAGCAATCTTATTGAAAATGTTGTAGAGCTGCATCTTGTGCCACAAAAAAATATGCAACTTAAACTCTCCTACCATGACTTCTCACTTGCCGATGCAAATGATGCGTGGAGCTACTATAAAAAATACAACATCAATGGCAATCACGAAAGTAAACTTGGTGATGAATATGACCTTGAGTACAGATGGCACTACAATAAAGCACTGGAGTATCAAGCAATTTATGCCTATTTTAATGCAGGAGCATTTGTTACAAAAAATGTTGCTGACAATAATGCGCAGCGATTGTTTTTACAATTAGAGTATAATTTCTAAAAGGATCAGGACTTATGATCAAAATATTACTCTTAGAAGATGATCTTGTTTTACTCGAATCACTCTCTGAAGAACTTGAAGATGAGGGCTACAGTATCGATAGAGCAAAACACGGCAAAGAGCTGTTGGACTTGACCTATAAAAACAGATATGATCTTTATATTTTAGATGTTCATGTTCCTTACATTGATGGTGTGACACTTTTACAAGAGCTACGTAGCGCAGGAGATACTACACCTGCAATCTTTTTAACTTCAAAAAACAAAGAGTCTGACAAGATCGCAGGATTTCAAGCGGGATGTGATGACTACCTTGTCAAACCTTTTTCTTTATCTGAACTCAAATTGCGTCTACAAGCACTCTTACGGCGTACAAGCAAAGCAAAACTTTTAGAATTTGATGATATATCTATAGACACACAACATCATGTACTCAAAATTAACGATAAATCTCGGCTGCTTGACCAAAAGGCTTTGGAAATTCTCACACTCTTTATTGCACAGCCAAACGCAGTACTTACAATAGAGCAGATTATAGAAGAAGTATATGCCGATAAAGTACCCAGCAATACAGTAATACGCGTACATATCAGCAAAATAAATGCACTTTTTCTGCAAAAGCGTATAGTAAACATACGAGGAGTCGGTTACCGTTATGAGAATTTCTGAAAAACAGACATTTATCCGATTTTTACTCATATATATGAGTATCTCTGCGCTGCTTTTTATCATTACATCTTTATATTATTACTACGATCAGACAAAACAGATAGAAGATACGATAGCAAAAGAGATGAGCGCCTATGGCAATTACTACCGAGCCAACAAGGAGGAAAAACCCTCTACAGAGTATGGTATAAAACTACTGCAAAAAGGCACACTGCCATATCCTGCATTTTTAGATATAAACGGTTCATACATAAGTACCTCATGTGGAGGAATGGATTTTCCACATAAAATCGTTACAGTCTATGCAAAACCTGAAGCAATTACGGCAAAAAAAGAGCTTATAAAAGAGAAGATTTTTATTTTTATGTTTCTTGCGTTTATCGTAAACCTTTTCATTGCTTTTTTTCTTGCCTGGATTTCTATGCAGCCTATCAGAGCGAAGAACAAAGAGTTTGAAGAGTTTGTCGATGATGTCATCCATGACCTCAACGCTCCCATATCCGCCATTAGTATCAATCTAGAGAGTCTTGCGCAAAAATGTCAAGAAAAGCAGGTGCTGCCTATTGGAAAGTCAGTCGATACCATCCGCAACCTCTACTCAAATCTTGAGGTTATTCTCAAAAACAGCTACAAAAGTAACCCGCAAACACTTAACCTCCAAGAGTACACACAAAACATTGTAGAGCAACTTCAGCCACTCTATCCAGAAATAGAGTTCATCGTAAAAGTGCCTCAGTTACATATAAATATAGACCCTTTTGCCTTTGAAAGAATACTTGTGAACCTCATTCAAAATGCTTCAAAATATACAAAAGAGGAACCTCGCGTCATTTTAGGCATTGATAACAAAAATCGCTTTTTTATTCAAGACAATGGCGTAGGCATTACAGATACAAAACTTCTTGAGCGTGCAAGACAGTCAGAGAGATTTAACACAGGCTATGGCTTAGGACTCAACATAGTAAAAAAACTTAGCGAAGATTGTCATATAGCATTTGAAATAGACTCCACCCCCAGCAAAGGAACGACCTTTTATTTTGATATTTCTCAACAGCTTGTGAACACTTAATAAACAAACTTTTTATAAGATGCTGCTATGAATTTACATATCAAACTTATATGCGGCACACTGTTTACACTACTATTTTTAAGTGCTTGCGGCAGTTCAAATACAAAAAGTACTAAACGCAGCGATACAAACAACACAACAAACCAGGAGCTAAACGCGACACCCTACTCGTATGAGCAAGACATCTATCCTATTCTCACTCTAAAATGTCTGCGTTGTCATGGAAAAAATGGCAACTTTAGAATTAATTCCAAAAATGAAACCTACCAACTCCTTTTACACACTGCACCGAGGGCATCTACTGGCTATACACATTTCATCGAAAAAGGCAGCCTTGCAAAATCACTCATCTACCAAAAAGCTTTAAATATAGAACTCCACGGTGGGGGAGAAATATTGCATTATGACTCTCCACAGGCAAAAATACTCAAATCATGGATTCTTCAGGGTGCTCAAAGAGATAACAATAAGACACGCCACTATACACTTCTTGCATGGAATGACCTAGGCATGCACTGCATGGATGGTAAAGACTTCTCTGTTTTTTCAATTCTTCCACCATACAATAATCTTCAGGCACAACTCATCAACAATGATCTATCTCAATATAAACTTATAAACTCAAATATTACAATAAACTACACAGCAGCAAAAAGTCTTGATGAGAAGTACAACACAACAAGCCTACTCGATACAAATGCAACGCTTAAAACAAATTTTTGGAACTATGTGCAAAAACTCTTCTTGAGTTCTCCTGCACAAAACAGAGGTCTTAGCGGTAATGCTGTACCTAGTTTACAGCCCCAAGCACTTGAGTATAATGCAACACGCAACTGGTGGGAAGCAACGGCACTCCCTATCACACCATATAACGATGATGGCACAAAGAATTACTATCCTATGGTTACAGTAAGTGCAAAAGATAGTAATGGTACACTTTTGGCACGAACAACCGTAGTCTTGCCCGTAAGTGATGAGATGAACTGTAAAGTATGTCACAGTTCGAATGACAACTACACTGCCACTAAACCCTCAGCAGGCTGGGAATATGACCCTGATATTGAAAAAGACTACAAGTATAACATTCTTAAACTCCATGACGACAGGTTTCCAAACGCAGTCTCAGATAATCAAACAACGCTAAAAACTGCTGGATACAATAACTATGACAATGCAGGACTTTATAGCAGTGTCAAAAATGGCAATCCTATTCTTTGTGCTACATGTCACGCAAGTAATGCACTACCTGGAACTGGAATAGTAGGAATAAAACCACTAACAGAGGCTATTCATTTTCTACACGCAAATGCGACAGATCCAACAAATGGTAAAATACTTGCCTCTTTGACAAATAGAAGTGCATGTTACAGATGCCATCCAGGTGCTACAACTCAATGTCTCAGAGGTGCTATGGGTAGCAAAAGCATCATTCAATGTCAAAGTTGCCATGGAGATATGAATGCCGTCGGTAAACATGGTCGTGTAGGTTGGTTGGATGAACCAAACTGTCAAGCATGTCATCAAGATGGACAAAGATACACAACTGCAGTAACCAACACAACAACAGGAATACTCAGAACAGCAATAGATACAAGATTTGCAACAACACCCAACACACCACAAAATGATATGAGTATATATAAATTTTCTACAGGTCACGGAAATATGCAATGTTCAGCGTGCCATGGTTCTACCCATGCTATCTATCCAAGTTCACATACAGAGGACAATTTACAAAGCATCGCTGCGCAAGGACATAATGGAACTGTAGCAGAGTGCAATAGCTGTCATTCACAGACTCCTCGAACCATTGCAGGCGGTCCACATGGTATGCATACTGTTGGAGCTTCATGGATTACAGACCATCAAGATGCTGCAAAAAATGACAAAACAGAGTGTAAAGCCTGTCACGGAGATGACTATAAAGGGACATTCTTATCGAAGACTTCGATGCCAAGAGATTTAGTTCGTCACTATAGTGCCAAAGAGCTTGTAAGCTGTTATGATTGTCATAATGGTCCTAATGGTCACTAATGAACACTATTTGAACACTTTTAGTATATATTTTGCTAATTAAAAAAAGGAAGATGAAATGAATAGAAGAGAATTCTTTACAACGGCAGGAATACTTTCTGCAACAACTTATATGAGTGCTTGTGGAAGCAGTACATCTACAGCACAAGAACAAACACAAGCAAAACCAACGGGAGCAGTAAGCCTTTATTACGAGTTCAAAATTGCAGGTCCTGAGATTCGAAACCTTATGTCAAATGTTTCAAATCAGGCAACGGCACTTGATTCAAAAACTGGATTTTTAAGTCTTTCATTGAAACAGATGATTGGTGATTCTACTATGGTAAATAACTTTGATCCATCACTGAAAGGTGTGCTGCGTTCTGCTTATGTAGATGCTGCTCAAGCTGGAAGAAGACCATTTATTTACACACTTCTTATTCGTTTTAACAGTTATGACAATCTTATCGCTTCAAGTGCAAAAGATTGGTTTATAAATACAATTCAACCACAACTTTTTGCTTATACAAAAGATGCAAGTGGCAACCCTGTAAAAACACAACTTCCACTTGATTACTATCAGGGAATTTATCAAACAGTGGCGGCTGGTGATGCTAATGGTGTTTATACAACGCAAACAGATATTTTAACTTTCTTAAAAAATCAAAAAGATATTGCAAATGCGCAGTATCAGACCATTCCTACAGATGGAACGACAAGTGGTGCAAGTATTAGTGTTGAAAATCATGTCTCAATTGATGATACAAATACTGCAACAGTCAATGACAAGGCGACAGCACTTTTAACTGTAGCGCAGCAAACATACCAACCAAGTTCAAATGCTACAGATGGAGATTCAGGGACACTTAGTGACAGTAACTACCAAAAAGCTGTAACTACAGAGATCATGCAAAATGCTTACGCAAGCGGTGATACGAGAGATTATCTTTTCCATGGTGTATGGAAATCAGTTGCAGACCATGAGAACTCTCATGTTGACCCTCGCTTTATGAAAGCAGCAGGACCTGTTGGTGCTTATGTAGTTGCAGGACCATGGGAACCATTCTATCAAACTATGATTGTGCATAATAAATCTTAATGAATAAAAGTTTTTAGTCTCAAGAGAAGCCCTTTATGAGCTTCTCTCTTCTTCAAATATACATAAAGATTTTCTCCTCTGTTTCCATATTCTAAAGTATAATGTTACAAACAGACTAAGGATTTTGTATGCAACATCTATTAAGTGAAGTTACACCTCTCGTTAGTGAGTACGGACTTTGGATTGTCTTTTTTGGAATGATGGTTGAAGGAACTTCGATGATTATCGCTACGGGAATTCTCTGTTATCTTGGTATGCTCTCCTTCCCTTCGGCTTTTTTTGTTGCCATTCTTGGCGCAGTTGCAGGTGATCAGTTATGGTACTTTCTTGGACAAAGATATGCCCTTAAACTCTTAAATTATTTTCCTTCATTCAAGCCACGTGTAGAAAAGCTTGAAGATTCAGTACAACATAAAGGAGCACTGCTCGCTTTTAGTGGGCGCTTTATCTACAGTGGTGCTATTCTTTTTCCGATGACTTTAGGCATTTACAAATACGACCATAAAACATTTACTATTTTCGACACACTTGGTGTCGTGCTTTGGAGTTTTCTAGGTATTTCTCTGGGCTATGTTTTAGGAACAAGTGCAGAGCTACTCTTTGGAAAACTTGAAAAAGTATGGCATTTTATACTTATTCTAGCACTTATTATCTTCATTGCATGGGTAATAAAAAAGTATCTGCTTATTAAAAAGCATTAGGAGAAACAGATGAAAAAAAGAACAAAAATAGTAGCCACCATCGGTCCTGCGTCTGACTCCCAAGAGAGTATAGAGAAGCTGATATATGCCGGTGTAAATGTTTTTCGTCTGAACTTTAGTCACGGTACACATGCGTACCACTCCAAAATTCTCGCGCGCATACGCGCTGCTATACAAAAAACAGGACTTATTACCGGTATTTTACAAGATATAAGCGGTCCAAAAGTACGCATTGGAGAGCTTGAAAAAGAGTTCTTTCTAAAAATAGGCGACATTTTAGAGTTTGTCAAAGAGGAGATCATTGGAACGCAGATAAATGAGAAGACTTACAGACTGACACTCAACCAAAAACAGATACTCGACAAACTCAAAGTAGGAGAGTATATCTACCTCTATGATGGTCTTATCCGCTCAAAGGTCATAGAAGTAGCTCCAGACAAAGTTAGAGTCGTTGTTCAAAATGACGGCATACTCAGTTCTAAAAAAGGCATCAACTTTCCAAATACAAAACTTGGACTCGATGTTCTAACAAAAAAAGACAAAGAAGATATGCTCTGGGGTATTCAAAACGATGTTGATTTTATGGCAATCTCATTTGTGCAAAACGCAGACGATATGAAAAATGCCCGCGCCATCGTAGAAAAAGAGGGTGCAAGCATAGAACTTTTTGCCAAAATAGA
>Ga0256829_1001941_pt1 | contig 15990 bp, 15 predicted proteins | sample 131447metaG_FD_185979 | JGI IMG/M metagenome (GOLD analysis project Ga0256829, IMG submission 185979) | Hydrothermal vent microbial communities from Lau Basin, Pacific Ocean - 131-447 | ecosystem: Environmental > Aquatic > Marine > Hydrothermal vents | place: Pacific Ocean: Lau Basin | collected...
GCCATCGGTGTCCTGCAGGGTCGGGATGGTACCCAGGGTGAACTCATCGATATTCAGCAGACCGTCATTGTCGAAATCTCCGCTGCCGGTTTCTGCCAGGGTGCCGAAATTGGAGAACTCCCAGTTGTCGGCCAGGCCATCGGCATCGGTATCGCTGCTGCCGTAGCTTGTCACCGTCAGGGTCGCGCTGCCGGTTCTGCCGAGGCTGTCGGTCGCCGTCGCCGTAATGGTATGTACGCCCTCTAGCAGCGTCGTTGTGAGGCTTGCACCGCTGCCCAGCGCGCCGGAAAGACTCGATGACCAGGTCAGTGAAGCACTCACATCCCCGTCTTCCACATCGCTTGCACTGGCCTGCAGGCTGACCAGGTCGGTATCCAGCACCATGGTGTTGTTGGGCGGACTGGTGAGGGTCACGACCGGGGGATTGTTCAGTGTAACCGTCAGCGGGAAGTTCTCGCTTGCGCTGCTGTTACCGTCCGACACGGTGACCGTTATGGTGACATTCCCCGCGCTCCCCACGAGTGGCGTAACAGACAGCGTACGCTGACTGCCGGTGCCGCTGAACACCAGCCCGGTAGCGTCAACGAGAGTTGTATCGGAAGACACGGCGCTGAGTACGAGATTTCCCAGCGGCGTGTCGTTATCCTGGACCAGCACGGTGACCGGGATGGTCTCACCGTCCATCGCGCTCCGGGCGCCCAGTTTTGCAATGACCGGCGTGGCGTTGGCAAACGTCGACCAGCCGATATCCTGCATCAGGGCCAAGGCCAGACCGGGACCTGACTTTGGCCCGGTATCAATTGGCTCCATCAACTCGTTGGGGCTGAGTGCATTACTGAAATGTGAAACCGAGGAGCCTGAACTCAGTGTTGCCGGCGCATACATACGGATGTGTCCCTGGTTAACACCGCCGGTGAAGTTACCAACCAACGCCGTCACATTCGGGCCGACCCAGTGAAGATCACCCGTGTCGGTGGACGAGGCAACGCGTTCCGCATCGGTCAGCTTGTCCCATGTCTTCGCCAGGCTGTGATCTTCCAGGTCGAGCAGAAAGACATCGTTCACCCCGTTGAATTTCGCGCCGGTACTGAGATTTACAAACGTCTGGAAACCCAGGCCATGTGCAATTTCATGCAGCACCACGGTCAGCAGTTCAATGGTGCCACTCGGCCGGTTTCCATCCAGACCGTAATACCAGTTGGTGCCGTTGAGGCAGTTATTGTTATTGTCGATATCGGAATTGAATGTGGCTGTAATTTCAGTCCTGGTCGTATCGAGATCTGATCCCGCCAGACTGTTGGCAAGCGCCGCCGGGTACCAGGTATTCCGGATGGGTGCATGCACGAAGTTCCCATGGATTGTGGTTGTACCGGCAGAGCCCAGCACGGCCTGGCTGGCACTACAGGTCAGTGGGTTGAATTGCGCACCCACAATAATCGGCACATTACTGCCTAACACGGATTCCCATATTTTGGCAGCCTGCTCAAACACATTGAGGCGTTGTTGACCCAGTGTCGTACCCGGGTTACCACCCACCGGTGCAACCGGTGTAGCATCATTGAAACCTTCACCGGCCCCGTCCAGATTCGAGATAATGATTTGTGTCGCCCAGGTGTTCAGGCTGAACAGGGCCAGTAACAAGGCCAGTATGCCCGGTCTTATTCCGGCCATCTTCTTCATGGCTGCTTCGCCTTACCAGGCAGGTGGGAGTAATCCGTAATCTGGATGTTCCCGTCCTTGTCGATGGTAGCAACCGGCGCGGTCTGGAAACGTCCCTCCAGGTCGACGCTGGTAGCGCCATTCCGGGTTTCCTCAACCAGTCCTTCCGATGAAGTGTTGAGGATTTTCCCAAGGGCTTTTCGAATCTTCGGCTCAAGCGCAGGCACCTGTGGCGAGGAAGCCGAATCCGTGGAAACGACATGCTCGCGTTGCTGTTCCGGTGAAATTTTCTCTGCCTGCAGAGGCGCCGAAGCTTCCGGGGTAACAGCAGGCGTATCGACAGCGGCATGATCAGGCGCAACCGGGGTGCCATCCGGTTTCGTCGTAGATAACAGGGCGATAACCAGTACACCAACCAGTGCGATACCCAGTAAAACAAGGACTGCTCTCTTCTTCACTTTGCTTTTATTACCCGACCGCCAGCATCGGGCACCTGCGCTTATTTACCCGTAAATGGGACTATATCACCAAAATAAAACAAGGGTATTAGCATATAACGATAAGACTATAGTTTATTAAGTAAGCGCTCACGTGATTAGCCAGCGAAGCATGCAATCTCTAACAGACTGATTTAACCAAATAAATCTGTCCCCTTTAAATCAAGTGCGAAGAGCAATGCATCCTCCCGCCCGTCCGCAGCCGGATAGTAGTTCCGCCGACACCCGATCTCATTAAACCCCATCGCGTCATACAGCCGTATCGCTGCCGTGTTTGAAGGTCTGACTTCCAGCATCAGGGTTTCGGCGCCGTGACGCCGCGCCAGCCGGATAAAATGTTTCAACAATTTGCGGCCAATGCCCTGACGCTGCGATTCCGGACGTACGGTCAGGTTAAGGATATGTGATTCACCCGCGGCAACACTCATCACACCGTAGCCAGTCAGCGTATCGCCTTCCTCACAACACCAGCAGCAATAACCTACCCGCAGGCAGTCACGGAAGATGCCCTCGCTCCAGGGAAATTCGTAGGCGCGTGGTTCGATTTCCATCACCCTGTCGAGGTCGGCCACGCTCATGGGGCGTAGTCGTTCGCCCTGGTCGGATAAGATGGCGCTCATGCGGGCGGCTCGTCCACGGTGCGCATGGCAAGTTGCAGGTCCTGCCAGGCTTTGCGTTTTTCTGCCGGGGAGCGCAGCAAGTAGGCCGGGTGATAGGTCGCGACCAGCGGTATGCCTGTATCACGAAACCGGTGGACCTGGCCGCGCAACTTGCCAATGGGCGTATCACACTGCAACAGGTTCTGCGCGGCGATACGACCGACGGCCAGAATAAGCTTCGGCTGAATCAATGCAATCTGGCGCATCAGGTAAGCTTCGCAGCTGATCACTTCCTCGGGCCGCGGATCGCGGTTATTCGGCGGACGGCATTTCAGGATATTCGCAATATATACCTGCTCGCGTTTGAGTCCGCACGCCAGCAGCATGGCATTCAGCAACTGGCCGGCGCGGCCGACGAAAGGCTCGCCCTGCTTGTCCTCGTCGGCCCCCGGTGCTTCACCGATCACCAGCCAGTCCGCCGAAGGGTTACCCACGCCAAACACGGTCTGTGTACGACTGGTGTGTAACGCACAGGCTGTGCAGGCACTGACACGCGAGCGCAGGGCCTCCCAGTCCAGCGTAGCAATATCCGAACCCGGCTGTGCTGGCGCCTCAGTAACAGGCGCCGTCACAGCGGCATCCTGGTTCCCGGACTGCGGCTGATCTGCCAGAACCCGGGCGCCGTCAGACATATCCGGTGATGCCACCCTGTCCCTGCGCTGCCAGCGCAATATGCCCATGGCGTCGAGGTACTGCTGTTGCCGAACCTCTCGACCTGTATCCCCGCGACGGTTCATTTCAGCTACACATCGGCACGTTGCGGATGCTCACGTCCCTCAGGTTCAATGATCTTGTTCAGGGCGTTGACATAGGCACGCGCCGAAGCGATGACGATATCGGTATCCGCCCCCTGGCCATTGACGATACGCCCGGCTTTTTCCAGGCGAACGGTCACTTCGCCCTGGGCATCGGTACCATTGGTAATGTTGTTGACCGAATACAACTGTAATTCCGTGCCACTACCGACTATCGACTCAATCGCCTTGAAGGCCGCATCCACCGGCCCGCTGCCGGCGGCGCTGGACTGCTGTTCCTCACCGTTGATATTCAGCGTGATATTCGCATTCGGTGTTTCACCGGTTTCAGAACACACACGCAGGGCGACCAGTTTGAACTGCTCGTTCTCTGCCGCCTGGCTGGCCTCTGTCACCAGCGCCTGCAAGTCCTCGTCGTAAATCTCGTGTTTCTTGTCCGCAAGCTCCTTGAATCGGCTGAAGGCTTCGTTCAGGGCTTCCTCGGACTCAAAATTGATGCCCAGGTCTTCCAGCCGGGTACGGAACGCATTACGCCCTGAATGTTTGCCGAGCACGATACGGTTTGCCGACCAGCCCACATCCTGGGCGCGCATGATTTCGTAGGTCTCGCGGCTCTTGAGTACGCCGTCCTGGTGAATACCCGATTCATGCGCAAAAGCATTGGCCCCGACGATCGCCTTGTTCGGTTGCACCGCGAAACCGGTAATACCCGAAACCAGCCGCGAGCAGGTCATGATCTCCGGCGTTTCCAGGCGGGTATCACAGCTGAAAATATCGCGCCGGGTACGTACCGCCATCACCACTTCCTCAAGCGAGGCATTGCCGGCCCGTTCGCCCAGACCGTTGATGGTACATTCCACCTGACGCGCGCCGTTAAGCACCGCAGACAGGGAGTTGGCAACTGCCAGGCCAAGGTCATTGTGACAATGCACCGAGAAAACCGCCTTGTCCGAGTTCGGCACACGCTCCCGCAACTGGCGGATCAACTCACCGAACTGGTGCGGCAGATTGTAGCCCACGGTATCCGGTATATTCACCGTGGTGGCGCCGGCGTCTATCACGGCTTCCAGCACGCGGCAAAGGAAATCCAGCTCCGAACGGCCGGCATCCTCCGGTGAAAATTCAATGTTGTCGGTGTATTTACCGGCACGCTTGACGGCTTTCACCGCCTGCTCGACCACCTGCTCGGGCTCCATGCGCAGCTTCATCTTCATGTGAATCGGTGAAGTCGCTATGAAAGTATGGATACGCGCGGAGTTTGCATCGGCCAGGGCTTTCCCCGCACCATCAATATCCCGGTCCAGCGCCCGTGCCAGTCCGCACACGGTGGAATCCTTTACCGCACGGGCCACTGCCTGCACGGCGTCAAAATCACCGGGACTGGCCACGGGGAAACCCGCTTCGATCACGTCAACGCGCAGGCGTTCCAGCGCCCTGGCGATACGCACTTTCTCGTCTTTGGTCATGGACGCGCCGGGGCTCTGCTCACCGTCGCGCAAGGTTGTGTCAAAAATAATTAATTGATCGCTGCTCATGTTCTGCTCCCGCGCGGCGTCGGCCGCGTTCCGCGCACGCAGCATACCAAAACGGGCGCTGCCTGCGCATCAAGTTCAGTGTCATTTCCGGGTGTTGCGTTTGGCCTCGCCAGGCAAAGTATTAGCCGCGCAGCGGCAGCAGCAGTCGTGCAGGCAGCGACGGGCCGCGGAGATCCCGGGCCGGGGAGAAGATCGGATTGTCGCTGAAATGTGCCATAAATTCGCTAACGGTCGATTCGGGTAAAACTATAGGCAAACCGGTGCGGGACTGCAACGGGTTTTTTCTGTTAGCCTCCGGCCAGTTTGGCCGGGTATTCATAGTACGCCAGCCGGCCGGCATCATTATGCACTGCCTGCCAGTCATCGAGATCGAAGTGGATCACGGCAATGGCGCAGGTCGACATTTCAACGGATTCCCCCGTCAGCGACTGGCACAACCAGCTGATACCCGGGTTGTGCGCCACCAGCGCAAGGCGCTGGCATGCCGGGTCGGTACGCTGCACTTCCGCCAGCAGCGTATCGGCGTTCGCATTGTATAAGGCTTCGATCTCGCGAATATCATCCACGGGATAACCGACTTCCCCGGCAATCAGCCGCGCAGTCTGAACCGCGCGCCGGGCCGGACTGGACAACATCCGGTCGAAAGACAAATGCTGCTCCGCCAGCCAGTGCCCCATGCGCGGCGCATCCTGCTCACCACGAGAACTCAGGGGGCGATCGAAGTCGGCGAAACCCTGCCCGGGGGGATGTGTTTTGGCGTGTCGGATCAGGAACAGTTCAAGCATGCCACACAGTATAGCCCCCGCGAAAACAAAACGGGGCGCGAGGCCCCGTTTTTACGTCCCTTGTCAGGGTCAGTCTTAACGCTTGCGTCGTGCGACACCGGCAAGTCCGAGGAGACCGGAACCGAATAGCCATACGGCGGCGGGGACGGGGACTGACGAAATCGTACCTGCCAGGGCAAAACTGGCTCCACCCCTGGTCAGGCCAATATCAATTGATGACACTGCAGCACCATCAGCAACGCCAAAAGACGAAAGGTCGATCACCGCTGCATTCAACTGTGCGTTCGCAGACGTTTTCAATCCTGTATCCGCAGTTAGAGCTGTCATAGTCTGGTTATTAATCGTCACGGTGAATGCATCCGGCGAGCCAATATCAAACAGCACCAGATCATTCAGAGCCCCGTTCACGAGCGTATTTGAAGCGAATCCCAGTGTCAGGGTAATACTGCCAGCTGTTGCAGTACTCGGCAGTTGAGCATAGGTATCAACTGATTGATCAGTCGTCACACCCGCCAGTGTCCCACCCGTTGTTATAATATCCCCTGCCAGTAATGCTGGTGTAACCGCGTCCAGGCTTGTAGCGTAGGAAACAACATCAAAGCCACCTACCAATGCAGCCTGCGCTGAACCAAGCCCCCCGAAAACTGACAGAATAGAAAAAATGGTTAATTGTCTTATTTTCACCGTGCTTCTCCTTCGATATTTCTATTAACCAGATCGGTAGAAAAAACACCCACCTGAGAACCGTTATTGACACCACCTGACGCATTGAAACCGCCATTAAAAAAGCTGCCATTTACCGTTTTCCCGGCATCCGAGGCGCCAAAATTCACCCCGTTGACAGCACCATTGATCTGGAAACCGTTAAACCCGTTGGCCGTAGCAAAATTCCCGTTAAAGGTATTAGTACCAAAATTGAATGTCAGCTTGACCGGTGAGTCGTAGTCAAGAACCAGACCGGAATAACTCGCGGAAACATGCCCTGCTGCAAAAGATTGCATTTGCTCCACTGTCGGTGTCATGCCGGTAACAAAATAACCATCCGAATCATTCAAAGTGCGTGTTGTGCCTTTATCCGACAGTAGATTGGCTACACGCTGTTCGGCAAGATGTCGCCAGTAACCGGCATTAACTCCGTTAAAACTGAATACCGTACCTGTATCCTGGTTTGTGTGACTAAGTGTTGAAGTATCCAGGTTTGTGGTTGCTTCCAGGGTCGATTCATCCAGCGAAACGATATGACCCTTTATTGTCTGGATATCCCCTGTCCCACCTGAGAAACCACCCTCTATCTGGACAGAATTAACGTCAGGTAACGCTTCAGGGCTATCTGTACCCGTCACTTTAAATTGGGTCACATTAAATGGCGTACCACCGGGATTGTTATTATTCGGGTCAGTGATCTGCTTCGATTTCAATTCAAAACCGGTCAAAACCGGTCCTGCCTTCCCATCTGTCCCGCCACTGGTACGTGAATAAGTCGCATAACCACAGTTTGCACCCGCATCACAAAATCCGCTGACTTCTACCACTTTAGGCTGGAATTCGTCAGCCTCACCCGGCCGCTTGTTGTTCGCGGCATCAGGTTCAAGGGCGGCAACATAAGGCTCACCACCCGCGGCCGGACTGAGCACTGCCCAACGGCCCCATTTGTAGACAGAGTCTTCTTCCTTTTGTTTGGCAGCGTTGGCGGCGGCACTCATACCCAGTGCAAGCGCCACGCCGACGACGGTCAGTTTCTTTGCTGTGTTCATAGCCCTGTTGATCCCCCGGTCTGAAGTCGTACATCCCTACGAGAATGAAACTCGAATAGTATAGCTCAAGCAACGATCGTGCCTATATTAAAAATCCTTTATGTGGCAGTAAGTTGCGTGCTTCCAGCTAAACCGCGACGACACCATGTTGTAAATTTTTCCGTCAAGCGGTACTGGAAGTTTACCGGCTATAGCTAATTTTATTTATTATATTTCAATGTGTTACAAGCTATCTTATGAGTGAGAAGTCGGTCACACTTTTATGTAAACAAAACCGACATATCTCAGAACCCCCGCGACAGGCTGGCTGTCCACTGGTTGCGTATGTAACTGTACAGGTCGCCGATATTCGAGTCATTGAATGTCCGCTCCCAGTACACATTGAACGCCCAGCCTTTCAGCAGGTCACCCTCGTCCTTGTACTGGTGTGACAGCCCCACCGTGGTGCGATATTCGACATCGTAACGGTCCTTGCTAAACAATGAATCCTGTCCGTCATAGCGGAACAGTGAAACGCGGCCACGCGCATAGACCGAACCGTTGTGCCAGGTATTCGTGTTGATGCCGGCATTGACCTGCCCGCCCAGGTAACCGTACTGGTCATCGTCTGCGAAGAACTTGATCAGCTTCGCACCGGCGGTAGTGATCACCTGGCGGTTGTTGAAATAGTGTCCCAGGTTGAGCCCGGTATCGAAATAGTCGCCTTCTCGTCCGGAATCGATATCACGGTTATAGGAACGCCGGGTATAGGTGGCATCCCAGTCAAGCTCACCATTATCAAACTGCCAGATGAATGACGGGTTAATGGAGTTGAACCAGCCCAGTTCGTGCCCACCCAGCCGCAGGTAATCGGAACGCAGTTGCAGCGAGGCGCGCCAGTGCCGCAGCATGAGTACGGCAGGCCCGGTATTTACGCTGGCCACCTGAAGGTTGAAATCGTGGAACTTGTTGTACTTGCGGGAGTAGAAGCTTGCCCCGCTCTGCCAGACCAGCATCCCGGTACGCTCGCCGAATTCGACACGCTTGCCGGACTGGTACAGGTGATCGACCCCGGCATTCACGATATAGGCGTTATCACTCTTCGCCGTCGCACCGGGCACCAGTGTCAGATCCACATCGCCGACACGAATAATGTTGTCCGACGGACCGACATTCACATTACTGTCGTGCATGACGCCGGCGGAAATAAACGGTTTGAGACTGTTTTTCTGGCCATACTGCGCAGAGTCACGCTTGACCTGGGCAAGGAAAGCCAGGATGGTCACGCGCACTTCGGGCGGCGTCGCCGGATTTTCCAGGACTTCGTTGGCAAGCTTCGCTGCATCTTCATAGCGCAAGGAGCGGTAGTACGCCAGCGCCAGTTCAAGCTTTGCACGGTGCAGCCGGGGGTTGATATCGAGGATCTTGCTGAAAGCGCGAATGGCTGTCTTCAGGCGTTCTTCCTGCAAGGCATCCAGCCCCTCGCGAAACTGCGCCTCAAGTGCCGGGTCCGCCTTGATATCCGCCGCCACAACCGGTGACTGCGCAGCAAACGCCAACATACAACCCACAAGACCAAACAGAACATTTCGACGGTATTTTATTGTTATGACTTGAACCATTTCTCTTCCCCAGTTAATTTGTTGCTTTGTCTCCGGCCCCTTTCCATGCTTCCGGAACCTTGGAATATTAGAAGAATTAACAGGCAAACACAATTGCACACGCGTCTCTCGCTGCTTCCCTCTTGCTTGCTGCTGCTTGTACTGGCGCTGTCCGGCCCCTCGGCAAACGCCTCGCCGGACGCTTTTCCCACCGATTTGTTCGGCTACCGGCAATCGCTGCAGAACGACACCACGATTTTCGGCCAGTGGATCCAAGTCCTTGAGCGACATATACTTCTTGATGTTCCGGAAGGCGACTGCTCAGCGAAAAAGCTCAACCGCTGCCACTTGCGCAACTGGCTGAGCTTTCTCGGAACACTGAAGCATCTTTCCCGCGCCGAACAGCTGGATGCCGTCAACCGCTACGCCAACCAGAAACCCTACATACTGGATATCGACAACTATGGCGTCGAGGACTACTGGGCGGTTCCGAAGGAATTTCTGTACAACAACGGTGACTGCGAGGACTACGCCATCACCAAAATGTTCTCTTTACGCTGGCTGGGCTTTGCGCCGGATGAACTGCGCATCGTGGTTTTACAGGATACCAACCTGCGTATTCCCCACGCCGTACTGGCGGTCGCCAGCCACAAGGACATCCTTATTCTGGATAACCAGATACAGGAGGTGATATCGCACCACAAAATCGTGCATTATGCGCCGGTATATTCGATCAACGAAAACCACTGGTGGATTCACTACACGAATTGATATGGATACCAGACCCATTCGTAACGGCATCCTGATCCTGGTCGCCATACTGCTGGTGGGCGGTTGGCTGATCAACACCTACGTGCAAAAAGAACGCCAGCGCGACCTGGACGACTGGGCCATCCGCCTTGGACTGGTCACCGAAACCCGGGTTGAAGCGATCGAAAGCTGGCTGGAAGCTCAACGCAAGGCACTGGGCGAACTGGCCAACAATGCTTCCGTACAGCTGTACCTGTGGCAACTGTCGCAGCGCAAGGGAAATCATGCGACGACCGAACCCGCGCAGCTGACCTATCTACGCAATCTGGTCATAGCCAGCGCCGAACGTTACGGTCTGACGCCCGAAACGGAACAACCGGAGATCCGCGCCAACCTGCCACAGCGCCACGACACCGGACTGGCCCTGTTCGATGACCAACAGCACCTTGTTGTCGCCACACAAGGCATGCCGGAAATCGGCAATGCCTTCCAGCAGGCGATTCGTGACGCCTTGCAAAGCGGTGAGATACGCTACAGCAAGCTGGTCACCGACCCGCATGATCGCATCCTGTTCGGTATTGCCGTGCCGGTGCCTGTGGTCATCGGCGCCGAGGCGAAGAAAAAGCATGGTGGCGTGGTGTTTGGCGTCTATAACGCCGCGCACAGCCTGTATCCGCTACTGAACCGTGGCGTACCGGTTGATCCCAGCGACGAATCCCTGCTGATCGCGAAGCAGGGCACACAGGTCGTTTACCTCTCCCCCACCAAGGCCGGTGATGTCCCGACACGCAAAACACTGCCACTCGACCGCAACGGACTGGCTGCCGCCGCGGCCGTTATGCAACCCGGGCAGTTTGGCGAATTTATCAATTACCGTGGCGAGCCGGTGCTGGCCACCAGCCGTCCGCTGCGCTCGCTCCCGTGGGTGCTGGTGCAGGAAGTGGACGCAAACCGTGCATTGCAGGAATCCAACCGTCACCGCCGCTCGTTGATTGTGAGTTTCTCGCTGTTGCTGTTCTTTATCGCTGCTATCCTGGTTGCCGCCTGGCGGCATGGCAGCAGCGTGCGCGCCTTGCAGGACGCCGATGAACTGCGCGCCAAGACGCACGAACTCCAGAACCAGACCGAGCTGCTGCACGCCGTCACCGACAACACCGAAGCGCATATCCTGTTACTGGATGCACAGCAACATGTGCTGTTTGCCAACACCCTTATTGCCCGTTCAACAGGCGCCGAGCCTGGGGAGCTGATCGGTAACACCCTGACCGGTGTACTGGGCCCGGCCAATGCCGCCCCGCTGGTCAAGGCTGTTGAACAGCTGCGCGATGACCACAAGACACACCACTGCACACTCACCCTGACACTGAACGAGGACACGCGGACCTTCCAGTGTTCGCTGGTACCGGTGGATCGGGTCGGCAAACGCGACAATGCCGTGCTGCTGGTGCTGCACGACATCACCCGACTGCAACAGGCGCAACAAAAGCATGCCGAACTGCTGCGCCGGCTGGTCGCCACCCTCATGCACGTCGTTGACCTGCACGACCCCTACTCCGCCGATCACACGGCGCGCATGGTGGAAGTCGCCAACAGCGTGGGACGCGAACTCAAGCTGGACGAACCACAGCAAAAATCACTCGACCTGGCCGCCAGCCTGGCCAACCTGGGCAAGATTTTTGTCCCGCGTGAAATCCTCACCAAGGTGGAACCGCTCACCGAAGCCGAACAGACCCTGCTGCAACGTCACGTCCAGTTCGGCGTGGAGTTGCTGGAAGACCTCGACTTTGACGGCCCCGTGCTCGACACCATTCGCCAGAAGCAGGAGCACATGGATGGCAGTGGCTACCCTGCCGGCCTGCGTGATGGTGAGATCATCCTCACTGCCCGCATACTTGCCGTCGCCAATGCATTTGTCGCGCTGGTCAGTCCGCGCGCCTACCGGCAGGCTGTCACCATTGAACAGGCGCTCGACCAGTTACTGAACGAAGCCGGCAGCAAGTACGACCGGCACGTCGTGGCGGCACTGTTCCACGTGGCGGAAAATCGCAGTGACTGGTCGGAGTGGAGTAACGAACCCGGATAATTCGTTACGGCGCCCACCGTCATTGCGAGGCACGTGGCGCCGTGGCAATCTCAGTCCGGATAGCGCCCGACTCGAAGAGATTGCCGCGCTTCGCTCGCAATGACGGGGTATGATCAGCTTCCAGCCAGCCTCTGTAATCGCGTTTGCATATCACGGTGAATCGTCACCAGCCGTTCACGGTTCTCGGCAGGCAAGGCATCGAGCGCATCAACACGCTCACCGTAATCCCTCGTCACAGCCAACAGACGTTCGATACAGGCGCCGAGGTCGGTACGCCGCAAGCCGAGGTTTTGCGCAAACTGTACGCATGCTGCCTGCAAGGGATCGTCCACCCCGGTATGTTCGCCATACTCACCGAAGGGTACGGCGCACACCATGTTGTGCATACTGTAGGCGCGCATCGGCGTAGGGTCATAGACCGGGGAAAAATGCGCCTCACCCATTGCGCCGATCAGCGACAGGTTCTCCAGGTGCAAATCGCCGTTGCCGGTCAACAGGGCCAGCAACACTCGCTCCAGCAGGTGGATACGCGCTGCTTTTTTGTCTGCAACGAGTAACGGATCGGCCAGGTCGATGACCTTGCCGATGCGGTCCAGCGAACCGTCCGTATGCCGGACGATATCCTTTGCGCCGGATGCCAGCAGCGAATACAGACTTTCCATCGGCAGCGGTGCGCCATCGGCGTCGCGATCGAAGCGCTCCACGGCCAGCGCCGGCAGACCGCCCACTTCGGCGTGCCAGTAACGCGGTGTTTCAAACCCGGCTTCACGGTGTATATCGAGGGCCAGCGCTTCAAGTGCCGCCAGCCCGGGATAGGCCTGGGTGCGTTCGATTTTAAGCACCACGTCGATACGGTCATCGCGCGCGGTACGATTCGGCAGGCTGATACGACCGTCCCAGCCTTCCGCCGGTATCGCCACCAGCAACTTGGGAATCGCGCCACCCACGGACGGCGTCGGACCGAGGCTTTCGAGAATAAAACGCGCGTCGGCGTCCAGCCACGAAATCATATCCTTGAGCGAAAACCCGAAGCGGTCTCCAATCGGCACCAGCGGGCCGCTGTCGTCACTGGCATACCAGTGCTGGGCCGCCTCATCATCGGCAAACACATCGATGTGACCGATCCCGCCATGACCGGTCTGCGCCAGCAACGCCAGGTCCGCCTCGAACCCGCTACCCGGCTCGACGCCCTTCTCGCGCAGGAACGCCAGCATCAGCTTGCGCTGGAAGTTCTGCTCGTCGGCGGGGGGAATCAGGGCGCGAAAGCGCGGGTGCAGGGAACCGCTTTGATGGTGAACGATGGTGGTTTCAGCAAATAACGGCGGGGGATAGACAAGGCTCAGGCCGGGAATATGGCGATCGACAAACTCCTGTGCATAGGAAAAACGCGCCTCGGTGTCCGTCACATACAGGCTGCCCATCTTCACGGCCTGCCCGCCGGCGCGCGTCCAGATACTGAGTTGCACGTCCTGCATCAGAACAGGTCGCCCCGTGACAGTTTTTCGGTGAAATCGCTGTCCGGCAACAGCGTCAGCCTCAGTCCCACGGCGCCCGCGAGGCTGGCCAGTGTGCCGAGGTCTGCACGGCCGGTACGCTTGATGCGGGAAATACTGGATTCCGGGACCGAGGCCCGCTCGGCCAGCTCACCCTGCGACCAGCCACGCTCCTGCGCCTGGTGCAGGATATCGCGCATCAGGCCCGCAGCAATAGAATCATGTTTGTCGGCAGGTATTGTCATCACTGACAAGTATAGCGCAAATCAATCCTTGTCAGATACGCTAAATATTGAGATATTATTGTTATTTTTGACGTAACTGCTAATTTTTTAGGCTTTACTGGGATAAACGCCGTTCGCGCCGCCGCTGACGAATCTTGTACAGCGTCAGTACCGGGCCGGAGACCACATATAAAAGGAAGCCAAAAAACAGCACGCTGGGCGGGTGACTGGAGATCACCACAAACACCGCCACGGTAAAAACCAGCGCCACGAACGGCACACGGTTCTTGAAATCGATTTCCTTGAAACTGTAGTAACGCACGTTGCTGACCATCAGCGCGCCCATGGTCGCTGCCAGTGCGGCGCCGATCATCCACATCTCCTCACCGCTGAAACCGTTGTCCTCGCTGAACCAGACCAGCCCGGCCAGCACGCCCGCCGCCGAGGGACTTGGCAGGCCCTGGAAATAACGCTTGTCCGCGCTACCGACCTGGGTATTGAAACGCGCCAGGCGTAGCGCCGCACCAGCGGTATACACAAAAGCCGACAGCCAGCCGAGTTTGTTCCAGATCCAGCCCTGCTCGATCATGCTGCGCAGGGCCCATTCGAAAACAATGAGCGAAGGCGCAAGCCCGAAGCACACCATGTCCGACAGGCTGTCGTACTGCACACCGAATTCACTCTGGGTGTTGGTCAGGCGCGCGACACGGCCGTCGATACCATCCATCACCATGGCGACAAAAATCGCAATGGCGGCAGACTCGAAGTTACTGCTCATGGCCGCCACAATGGCATAGAAACCCGCAAACAGGCCGGCTGTGGTAAACAGGTTGGGCAGGAGGTAGATACCCCGGCGACGGGGACGGGCTTGCTGTTCTTCGTCCATACGGATACCCGGGCGAAACGCCTATTTGTGGACCAGGAGCGCTATTACATCAGATCCGGCCCTGACGCGCGAGCCGACATCCACCTGGATACGACTGTTACACGGCAGGTAAATCTCGACCTGCCCGCCCAGCGGAATATAACCACAACGCTGGCCCTGCCCGACACGCTCGCCGAATTCCACGTAGCAATGCGGCAGATTATGCAGCGGGCCACGGTGCATCACAATCACCAGGTCATCGTCTTCATCGGTCTTCAGCCAGACTCCGTGCGGCTGGTCTGCGCCACCATCGTGCGGCGGCTGCAACACCTTCCCCTCGACCGGGCTGCGGGTGCTGTACACGCCGGCATGACTCATGTCGATCAACACGCGTTTCGCGTCACGGTTCAGGTAGCCATCCCGGATTTCTTCCACTGCACTGATCACGCCATCGGCGGGACTCACCACCGCGCGCGGACTGGCAGGAATCTCCCGGACGGGATCACGGTACAGGTAGGCAATCAACAGGCACAGCAACCAGAATGGCGATGACCAGATCCAGCCTGCTGCATGGACAACAAACGCCCCGGCAACGGCGACAACCAGGAACGGCAGCCAGCCGGCGCGGGAAAAATAGGGATAGCGGCCTGTCGCCATGGCGTGGGGCTCGGAATAAACGGGGCTGCAACGCAGCCCCTGATTGTTATCGGTTAATTGACCTTCTTGTCAACGATCTTGTTATCGCTGATCCAGGACATCATGCTGCGCAGCTTCTGACCAACCTGTTCAATCGGGTGCTCACGGCCCAGGCGACGCTTGGCCTTCAGCGTAGCAGCGCCGGCCTGATTCTCCAGGATGAATTCGCGCGCGAACTCGCCATTCTGGATTTCCGTCAGGATACGCTTCATTTCCGCCTTGGTTTCTGCGGTAACGACACGCGGGCCGCGTGTCAGGTCGCCATACTCGGCCGTATTGGAAATCGAGTAACGCATGTTGGCGATACCGCCTTCGTACATCAGGTCGACGATCAGCTTGAGTTCATGCAGGCATTCGAAGTAGGCCATCTCCGGGGCGTAACCCGCTTCGGTCAGCGTTTCGAAACCGGCCTGCACCAGCGAAGTCGCACCGCCACACAGCACCGCCTGCTCGCCGAACAGGTCTGTCTCGGTCTCTTCCTTGAAAGTCGTCTCAATCACACCGGCACGACCGCCGCCATTGGCCGAGGCATAGGACAGGGCAATGTCCTTCGCCTTGCCGCTGGCATCCTGGAACACCGCGATCAATGACGGCACACCGGCGCCCTGCGTGTAGGTGGAGCGCACCAGGTGACCCGGACCCTTGGGCGCGATCA
>Ga0256829_1001942_pt1 | contig 15987 bp, 30 predicted proteins | sample 131447metaG_FD_185979 | JGI IMG/M metagenome (GOLD analysis project Ga0256829, IMG submission 185979) | Hydrothermal vent microbial communities from Lau Basin, Pacific Ocean - 131-447 | ecosystem: Environmental > Aquatic > Marine > Hydrothermal vents | place: Pacific Ocean: Lau Basin | collected...
GTTATACCTGCTAATATCAAGTATAACGCCTTCAAAACTATCCCTTTTTGAACCATCGGGAAATTTGAAAACTTGAGCTTGAGAAATAATCTGTATAGTAGGTAGTATAACATCTACTCCATCAGCCTCGTCGGTTATATCAAAAGTCTTTGTTAAACCAAGATACTCAACTATGCTCTTGTTTTTCTCAACCACTGCCAATTTTTCTTTCGCCATAATTAACTCCTTTTGGATTTTATTATTACCCTTTTTTTCAGGGTAAGGTTGAATAAAGAATCAGGTATAGCAGCATTGCTTCCATCCTCTTCCATCTTTTCTTTTAATACCGAGGTCAGTGACCTGGCATTAACCGTTTCTTTCACAATGTCTGAATAACCATTCTCAAATAACCATTTTTTAGCTTCCTCGAACTTGTCCCGCTTGACAGATGCATAAATATCATCTCTACGATAAGCCATTAAATTACCATGACTGAATGATTGAATATCGGCATCGTCAAGCAAAGTCCTTAATTCCTGTTCATAATCATAAGCCTCATCTTTCAACACATTCAATTCATATTCCACCTCCTTAATTCGTTGCCTTGTCTTATTAAGATTTTGCAACAACTCAATAATATTATCTACATTTCCCATGAATACCTCCTATAAATTTTGTATATAATTAACAACTGCATCAGACATCTTTTCTTTCCGATGTAATGCATTTAATATAACCGAATCGATTAAATTCTTGCCGTTAGATGAACCAAGAATATGGTAATATGAACATTTATTTTTCTGCCCTTTTCTGTATATCCTGTCCCTTGATTGATTGTATTCTTCGTAGGAATAAGATAATGAGTAATATACAGCATAACTACAATTTACAAATGTTGTTCCCATCCCAATACTTTTAGGATGTGCTACCATGTATTTGGCATCACCTTTCTGGAATGCTATCATGTTATCCCTTTTATTTTTGTATGGTACAGAACTATCACATAGAACCGCATTATCGAGCAAATCAATGATTTGCTCTGCCTCTTTCTTGAACTGGGTCCATATAATAACCTGATGATCACCTATATCCTCTATTAGCTGACCAAAAGTTTTTAGTTTGCTATTCCCAATAGAGATAGTATTTGAATCCTCATCTATTATAAAACCTGAAATTATCTGTCTCAACTTCATTATCTTTGAGACAGCCTGATTAACTGTAATTGTCTTATCTTCAATATCAACTATCAAATCATTAAGCATATCATTGTAAGCCGAAGCCTCATCTTTGCTTAATTCAAATCGTATGTTGGAATCTGTCCTTTCAGGCAGGTCAAGAACATCTTTCTTCTTTACAAATACAGATACAGATTTTATCTTGTTAAGAAATTCTTCCCTTTTATCATTCTTCATATACCAATGAAAACCTGAATAATCGGAGTAAAAATATTCATCTCTAAACCGATAAAACGAATTTCCGAACAAAGAAACATCCAAAGCCCTCATCTGAGTAAAATACTCCATCTCGTTATTAGGAGCAGGATTACCTGAGAGCAGATAAATATTAGGAATAGTATCTGCAAGTTTAATAATTGCTTTCGTAATTTTAGCCTTAGGATTCTTTATTCTGCTTGATTCATCAACGATAAGGGTATCAAAATTCATCTCAGTAAGAATATCATAATACTTTATAAACGACTCATAATTTATAAGGTACATCTTCCTGTCTTTTGGAAAAGATTTGTTATTGTATTTTCTTATATTGCAGTATGAAATATCAAGATTGAATTTTTTGACTCCGTTTATCCACGCATCCTCTATGACCTGTAACGGGCAAACAACAAGTGTCATATTAGACAGATTAGATATAATGTTTAATGCTGTAAGTGTTTTTCCAACACCTGTATCAAAGTATATTGCATATCTGTCTCTTTTTTCTGCTATCTTAACAGCATCAGATTGATGCTTCATCAAATATGATGGAACATTTATCAATTCTCTTCGTACATTATTAACAGGGATACTGTTTATTTGGAATATCGATTTAACAGCCTTCCTTGCAGCATAACTATCATATATCCACCATGTCCTCGTTTTAGGATTAAATCTCATACCTATAAACTTACATTTATTTATGATATCCTGATCATAATCGAATGTTACGTAAATTTTATTTTCCGATATATAGCAATTCAATTAACTAACCCCCTTATTTTCGATATACCTTATTATAAACCGAAAAAATCGGTTGTCAAGATAAAATTTGAAATTTATCAAATTTTTTTTAGCTATAAATAAATATAAGTATAATAACGAATTTTTCAAGTTTTTATAATATTTTATAAAAAACTTGACAATTCAATTTTAACGGTTATATTAACTATAAGACAATTTATAGAATTTTCAAGGAGGGGTTTTTATGTTACAAAAAAAAAGGTATAAATTAAACAAGCGAAAACTGCAAAAGATACTAAGCGAACGTGGAATTTTCAGAATTGAACTTGCAAGGATGATGGGCGTATCCAGACAACGTATCACACAACTATTAACAACAAATATGCTTATCAATGAAAGAACAGCTCGCAAAATAGCGGACACTTTAGATATTGACATTAATGATATAATCACTAAAACATATAAGCCAGTAAGTGAAGGTATTATACAAAAAAATATAATAAGATACCTCAAGGATAAAAAATACTGGTACGTCAAATATTCACCTACTAATTATGGTGGCAAAACTGGAACCAGTGATATTATATCATGCCAACCAGGAACCGGTAAACTTATTGCCATAGAAGTTAAACGACAAGGTTATAAACCAACAAAAAAACAACAAAGATTTATCGAAACAATCAGAAACCTCGGTGGTATAGCCTTTGTTGCAAGATCAGTTGAAGATGTAAAAAAAGAACTCGAATAAAAAGTTGAATAAAAACCTAATCGAAGCCATTACAAACACAGCAAGCGGATTTATTATCTCAAATCTAATCGCATATTTTATCCTTCCATGGTGGGGATTTCACAGAAGCGTTACCGCAAGTATAGAAGTTACTATTATATTTACTGTTGTAAGCATAGCAAGGAATTTTGCTGTTAGATCGGTTTTCGATAAAATAAATAGGAGGAAAAATGATAACCATCAATGAGAAAGTTGAATTATGTAAACTTAAAGGAGGCAAGTAATGGATAATTCGATAACTACCAACCAACAGAACAAACCAACAATGCTATCCTATGCCCTTGAATACAGAAAACTCGGTTGGAGTATTTTTCCTATTCAATTCAAAGGCAAGAAACCTATTGTAGAATGGCTCAAATTCCAACACATATTGCCCACTGATGACGAAATAAGAACTTGGTGGGGTAAATACCCCAATGCAAACATCGGGTTAGCCACAGGCAAAGTTTCGGGCGTTGTAGCATTCGATTTTGACAACGATCTTGCACTTGAAAAATTTAAGACATTGGTCTGCGATATTATTGATTACACAATAATATCTAAAACACCGAGAGGATACCATTGCATATTCAAATACAACGATGACTTCCCAATTACAAACAAAATAGGCGTTGAAGAACATGTAGATATTAGAGGTGACGGGGGATACATTGTTTTGCCTCCATCGATAAACAAGGATAATATTAAATACAAATGGTTCAATATAAATCCAATCAGAGACGGCTTGGAAGAGCTTGCGGATATTCCTGATGAAATAATAGATTACATGAAAAAGAAATCGATCCAAAAAGAAAACGGAACAAGTAATAATGATCGAGGATGGGTTGACAAATTAATGCAGGGCGTTGAACAAGGCAACAGGCATAACGCTTTAATTAAACTTGCTGGATACTTCCTTAGAGTGAATAATATGACCAAATCGACAGCAACATCGATATTAAAAAATTGGAATATGCTCAATAATCCGCCTCTTGATGACAATGATATTTTTGATACTGTTAATGATATATATGTTAGATACATAAAAGATAAAAAAGAAGAAATAGGAAAAATTAAAGGCACGCTCAAAGAAGCAAAGGCTAACAAGAAAAAAGAAGAAAAAGAAGAAGAAAAGCAAGCTATAGCTCAAGAAATTACAGATGAAATAAATAAATTTGTAAGTAGTATAAATATACTTCAGTATCCCGACAATGAGGATCAATATCAAGTTGTATCAATAAACGGAAGATCAGTAAATATACCGGCAAGCTCAATAACATCTCCAACTGACTTCTTTAGAAAAACAGCAAAGGTCATACATAGGGTGTTCCCGCCAATAAAAAGGGAAATATGGTCTATAGTAATGAATTCTTATTTAGATAATGCAAAGATCATTCATGTTGATGAAAACGAAACTGAAATAGCAAGGATAAAAGAAGTCCTTCTCAGGAAGGCAAAAGAATTTGTAGATAACGATATATTAAATAGCAAAGCAGAGATAGAATTTATATTGAAACGATATGTTTATGTATATGGCGACGGAACCGCAGTATTTAAGATGTCGAGCTTTATGCGATGGATTGAAGATGTAGCAGAGCTTAAAACTCTATCAAGAAAGGAAATATCCTCACTACTTAAAATAATAGGATTTAAGTTTGATAGAAAAACCCGAAGAATCAAGTCTCATGTTGGAAAATTCTGGGTTGGAAAGTATGACGATCTCGTTGAAAAATAAAAAGTTTGAATTTGCCCTTGACTTTGGATAAAAGGGATTTATAGTATAGCCATCAATTTTCATATTGATTCTTAAATGTGTCTATTTGTAAATCAAAAATCACCAAAATTGTATCTGTTTGGTTACACCCAAAAAGTCTATATATATCAACAAACTTTGCTGAAAAAGTTTTCAAAGAACCTATATATATAGGAAGATTTTTCTGACCAATTGCAAACTTTTTTTTCAAAAAAATCTTCTTGGTTACAGTTACATTTGACGAAAATATACCCATTTTTTGTTGATATATATAGGATTATTGATTGTAACTATCATATTTTTTTAAGGTTACACTTGTTGATATATATAGGATTATTTGTAACCCTTCTATTTTTAGTTTAGAATCACTTAACTTTAGTTTTATCGCAAAACTACGAAGCAAGATTGAAAAGACAAAAGTAAAACTTCACTCAAAAAAATCTTCCCTATATAATGGGGTAGTTGAAAGAAAGTTTGTTGATATATCGTCATTATCACTTAGTAATAGTTATTTAATCCTATATGATTTCAAGCACAAAAAGATAGACAAGAGTTAGAAAATTAACCAACAATATATAATCCTGTTTATCTTTTTCACTCATTCGTCTTATCGGTAGCTACTATCCCCCCAACTCCCCTCAAATTCGCACAGAAACGGGTCAATTTTGCGTTTTGACGGTATAGGTAAGGTAATATATCGTTTGAACCCCAAAAATCGCCTTAAATCGCCTTAAAACGACTTCTCAGTAAATTGGCTTTTTCTTGCCCCCTCTTTTTCCGTATCAGTCAGCCCTTAAATTTCCCCAAATCAACGAATAAACCGCTCATTTTTGCGTTATAACTGCCTTCAAGGTATAATCCCTTGCCTACCCCTCAAAAAACGCCTTAAAATGGCTTATTTTGCGTTCTTGACTTTTTCATATCTTGGTGTTATTATTCAAGATATGAATAAAAAAGATTTACTTGTTATAGCTGAAAAAAATTGTCCTGCATGCAATTTTTTTAAGAGCAAGGTTAATAGTGTTAAGGTATGCGATCTTGACAGCAAAGAATGTTTTGATCTTGCAGAAAAGATGGATATAAAAAAAGTTCCAACAATATTGTTGAAAGATGGAGGAAAATTTGAAAAGTGCGACATTGAATACAAAGAGGGGAGGTTTACCGCTGTATGCAAAAATCAAAGAATAGAGTTGAAATAAAGATACCTAATGGTTTGAATCCTGTTTATTGTAACAGTTGTCGTGCTTTTATAGGATATGAATTTATCAGAAAGGGTTATTCTATAATTTTATGCAAGAAATGCAAAGCATGGAATATCCTCATCGGCAGAAATACAGATATTGAAAAGGTTAAATCAAAGGTTGATAAATTTTTGGATGATCTTTATAAGATCAAAAATTCTTAATTTTTTGCTTGACTTTTACGGGAGTTTGATTATATTAAGTATATTGAAAGGCTGACAAAGAGTAAAAAAGTCCATTTTAGGAATACAAAGCTCATACAAAGCCACATATTTTTTTGAGGTGTTTTATGGCAACATTAGGTGATATTATTAAGGTTTATGTAAAACCTTCTATGGACGGAAGATTGATTATCAGGAAGAGGGGAGTCAACAGACTGTCAGATAGAGTAAGAGCGAGAAATGAAGTTTTTTCTAATGCAGCTCACTCTGGAAATCTTTCGACGGCATGTAAGGGTAAACCTTGGAAACAGTTTGTAAGTTGCTTGAGAAAGCAGGGTTCTCAGTATCTAAAGTAGTTTGAAAAAATTGCAAAGGTCAAGCTCACTAAACAGTGGGCTTGGCGCAACTGTTATTTATGAGTGAAAAGTTCAATCCATGTGATATATCCAAAGGTAAAGGTCTTTTATTGGGTGATACTAATATGACTATACCTGACGACATAGTAAGCAAACTCCCTAAAGAAATGATTACTATAGAAAAAGGTGAGTGCGGTTTAACAGAGCAAGGTATTTACGTAAAAAGAAAAGATGGCAAATTTGATAAAATTATTTAAGAGGTATTTATTATGGCTAATTATCAATTTTTATTCGATATAAATTCAAAAACAAAAGAACGAGCTAAAAAAGAGGCAGAAACACTTTTAAAGATATTGGAGAAGTATTTTCCTTTAGTACGTGACATGGATATCGATATAGTAAGCGAAGAAGAGATTAAAAAATACATTCCTACTGAAGGGAATAATGATAGCGACTTCTTTACATATTATGGGGTATATAACGATGAAAATAATAGATTTTCTTCTTACAAAGGAACAATAAACGAGATTGAACTTTTTGTAGTAGCATGGGATGAGGCTAAGGCTGCATATACTTCAAATGCCTACGGTTTAAAAGGTTGTTCATAATTACTATTGTTGATCTTCAGGTATAAGCTTTACGATTTTGCCTTTGGTCCAGTCAACGAAATATGAAACGGTTCTGTTTTTATTATGAAAGGTGAGAGTTTCATATTTTCCGTTCTGTAATTTTCTTCTTGTTTTAACATAATTTTCGTTTTGGTGGTTGTCTTTCACTTTTTTTCCTCCTTTATATTTTGCTGACATCTTTGATTTCTCCGTCATCGTAAATAGTATATATTTTATCATCAGTTTCAACGACCTTATACAGTTTCTTTTTTTTATTCTTTTTTACATTCTCCTCTTCCCCTTTAAGCGATACACCTGCCCATGCTTTACTAATCCGATCATTCCAATAGTGAGGCGGAGTTACCGCCCTATATATCATACCTTCAAACTTATTATCAAGTGTATCACAAGTAACATATACACTTGAGAACAGGTCTTTTTTGTCTGTTATCAGGTCGAATCTTGACTTTACATCTTGAAGGAATGTTCTCATTTCCTTTCTTTCAAACCGAACCTGATTGATAGATAATGCCTTAACGAGAAGCACCTCAATGCCTCTTACTATGTTAATATCTATACGTGCAGCTTCCTGCGTTATATAGATAATAAGCAAGTCTTTTTGCCTTGCAAGACCATTCAGGTTATCTATAAACTTATTATTCTGACTCATACCTCTCCTTGCAGAGAAGTTCATATATCCCTCATCAACAAGAACAACACTACCTTCTTCGAATTCAAGTTCATCTGTCGAGTGTATGTAAGAAGGCAACACATCTGACTGAGGAAAGTTATATACAAAGCATTTCCTACTAAAGTGCAGCTCTTCAAGTAAGGCATGAGCGAGAACGCTTTTACCTGCGCCTCGCCTACCTATAATAAGTATAATACCAGTTCTTGGTATTAGTTTCATTAATTCTGGTTTAACCATAAAAACTCCTTAATCTTTGAGTCTATGAAATTTATCATCCTTTAATGAATAATAACCCACTCCGTGCAATGTTCCAGTTTTATCTTTGGTAAACATAAATAATCTTTTGCCAAGAACCTTGTGGTTGCTTACCTTAACAATGATATTTGTATTGCCCCAGACACTTTTCCATTTTACATTTGCAGTATTCATTTTAACCTCCTTTTTATACGGTCTAATACCAAAACTCTGTTATCTTTATAAAATCATTATGATAATTTCCATCACAATATTGATCATGATAAACAATGAAAAGATGTTTGCCAGGATCTAAACCACTTTGCCCGCAATCCTCTATCCAAATTTCTGTTTCTGTTACAGTATCGTAAATATCATCTATCAGTCTGCCTCTGCTCCAATTTCCAACTTTGGCTCTAAATAGTTCTTCATCAACTTGTTTTTTAATTATCTTACAGCTTGTTTCGGATATACCCATTCCATTCCTCCTTCAGTTTCCAGACAGATGAGACCCTATTACTAAAACCCATCTGCTTGATTTTTTCTTTATCTGTTACATTCTCAACCAAGCCTCGTTTTACCAAGCCGTGTAATGCAGGTAAGACACACTTACTCCAGTGCGATCCATTATCGCACTTCTCAATTTGTATTTTACTGCTGTTCACCGCTCCGCCGAATTCTTTCAGCCATTCTAACACTTCCTTTTGCCTTTTTCCTAAATTGGTCATTAGCTCTTCTCCTTGTAAATTATCCATTATAGTTCATACACCAGTTATCAAATGATTCTAACTTCCTCCGTTTTTCGTTTTCTTCATCTGTAAACTTTGAACTGTTGATAAACTTATCTTCAATTATTCTTACTTCATCTTGACCAAAGTTTTCATAAATACCGTTCTGTGCCTTTTCAATCAGATAATTTTTTGCTCTTCTGATTGCAGTTTCAATTCTCTTGCAATTTGTTATGTAATTAGTCATTTTTACCTCCATGTCTATTTGACTGTTATTATGTATTTCGTGGCACTTTTCCATTACTAAATGATTTAATCGTTTTAATTCTATCCAGTCACTTTCTGACAAACGATAACCGTTTTGATATTGTTTCATCAAATTAAACCATTCGTTTACTGTCTGTCTTTTCATTGATCCTCCTTCATAAATTTTTTATCTATGTTCAATATTTTAATATTCTACTTCTAAATAAGTCCCATAAGATAATTCTATTAGGTAATAATTATCTAATGGATTTTTATAGCAGTTTGATTTTCTGACTTCCATTATTTTGGTTTTATCAAAAAAATAGCTTATCTTTTTTGGTATGCGTTTTAGTTTCCTGCAATTCTCCCAAGTTGCAGGTTTTTTGTCAGATTGCCATATTCCTGTAGGGAAGTACCCTGTATATTGCCCTGTTAATGTGTGTTTTAACCCTGTTATTGATTTCATCTCAAACCTCCTTAATACACTTCTACAGTTCCATCTTTCTTTAACAGATAAACATAGTTACCGGAGCCTTCATAATCCCTTTTTGCATAGTAAAGGCTTATTTTTATGACACCCCATCCTGTATGTCGAGAGTCGTCTAAATTATATTTCTCTGCATCCCTTGCAGAACTCCTTAACAACTGTGCAAATTCGTATTGTGGGTCCACGCCTCTGCGTTTGATAAAGTCCTTGTTAAAATCCTCAAGCCATTTCAATGTTGCTTCAGGATACCCGTCCCAGTGTTTATAAACTGCGACACCTTCAAAATCCTCAACGAAAATAATAGCATTTGTGCTCATACTACACCTCCTTAAAATGGACACATCCAAATTGTGAACCCGTTTTTAGTTTTATTACTAAACCAGTGTCATCGACCCATCTTTGCCACCATTTACAATTTTCACATACCTCTTTCATAAAACCTCCTTCTTGTTAGTAGTGATAATCATAAGTTTCTATTATTATAATTGCATCATTCTTTTTTATATCCTTAATATAATACTCATAAAGCCCTACTTCATTTATTAAATCATTACCTATAGCGAAATAGAACTCCATTCTCGGGTCCAATATCTCACTTATACGATACATATCTGCATAAGTTAAATGATCCTTCATAATATTTTTTCTTGCGTTTTTTATACGATTAGCGATGCTGTTTTTTAACTCATTTGACAATTTTTTTAATTGTTGATGTTTAATGATTCCAATTGATTCACCATTTATTTTAGCAACATTTATTTTAATATTATAAGTATGCTCTAACCATTGCAAATCATCTATAAGAAACTTTTTGTTATTCATAACATAATCAGCAAAACGCAGAGATTCATATAAACTTGTTTCATCCCAAAAAGATCCACCTGCCTTATCAAGATCGTTTTTAATGTTATTCATTAGTTCTGTTTCATTTTTACCATCCGCAATTGGTTGCATTATAAAAATTCTACTGTGCATAAAAACCTCCTTAGATTAAATGATTTCACTATCATCGTATTTGGTGCAAAGTGGTCTGTATAATAACCCATAAAAAACACCTCCTTAAATCATTGCGAGTTCTGGATTCTCGCTTAATATGTTATCTCTTATAATGCCCTTTTCTTCAGCTTCTCTTATTTTCAGTCTTAACTTTTCCCACTTGGTATCTTCATCGTAATCTTGCTCACACCATCCGTAAAAACATTGGTCTATGTCTTCGCACTTTTGATTCGTTAATGGATGTAGGTAGCAAATTTCAACAGTGTCCCAGTTACTATCATATATACATGCACAAGACATTATATTGTAACGTGGGTCTTCATTAAGATATATCTTCATATATAAAGTAGATGTCATAAAAAACCTCCTTTTGTAATCACTACCACAAAAAAACCCTCCTGCTATTTTCATAACAGGAGGGTGATTGCAGTTACTGCAATGAGCCTCTAATCGTTTATAATCTTTAGTATGGCTTTGATAAGTCCTACTAAATGCCTGAATACTTCAGGTAACCTTTCTCTGATTAGTATTAAATCCTTTTCAATTTTATTCATATTCCACTTAGGTCCTCCTTATCTTGTAAATAGTTCGCATAGTAGTCTAAATCTTTATTTTTTTTGTTCTTCTTTCGTCTTTTTCCTTTATAATTCCAATCATAACCTTCATAACCATAACCTCCATAAGGATAAAAGCCTATTTGCATCTTTTTCTCGCTTATGTTACTAATATCTATATTAGCATTGTCTGAGATGTAGATAGATGTATCTGCTTTTATCTGCAACTTTGCAGAATCACTTACTTGAATCGATATTGTAGCGGTTGTAAATTGACCTTCACTATACAATATACTGGCTTCGAAGTTAGTGTTTATCGTTTCTACATCTGACTGCGAGAAACTATTACTCACGAATGGATGTCTGTGAATAATTATGTTGTATCCTTGTTGTCTAAACGGTGTTATATCTTCGGTGAAGTCAACTGATACACCGGTAACTTCCTGTTTAGGTATAACGTAGTCATCTGATACAACATATCCTTCCTTGCTCCATCCACCTTTTAGTAATAAAGAGAACTCTTGACCTTTTAACTTCTGGCTTATGGCATTGCATATTACCAGTGTTTTGTAAGATACCAGAATCTTTGGACTTTCTATAATGGTTAGTTCACTATCAAACACCTCATTAGAATCGATGTTAGATGTTTGTATAACCACTTTTTTATGCTTCTTTTGACCGAACATTACCTTTTCCCTGATATTTTTCATAATTCCTCCTTAACAAATCATAAATTGAAAATGTGTTTATAACCTCTTCCTTTACTTTATGAGTATTAGGAGAAGTTATGTATGCAGTTACAAGTGCTGCAATTAACTGAGGTGGTGCTACAAAGCTTGGTGTTACTGTGTATCTTACAGGTTCATCTGTGGTTGAGAATATACTGTCATATTTTGGATTAATATGAATAGTAACGCTATCACCATCATACCCGCCTGTAATGAACTGTCTGTTTGCCATATCCGGTGGTATAGGCTCCACAGTATCCCTACAATCAACTACCACTGATTCTTTGAAGTTATCCAATACTGGTTGCAATACATCTTCAAGCCTTGATTGTAATGCAGTTAATGATATATCTGGTCTTCGTTCATATATTAACTCAGATATAGCACTAACTTTAGGTTCGCCTATCTGTGAAGTTTTGAATGGTGTTCTGTTCAGATTGCTCTCCTCAACCTCATCTGGGTCTATTAACAGCATATTTTTAACTCCTACAAGAGCTAAATCCAATACAACCCAACTACCTACTCCGCCTACACCTATTATCGTTACAGATTCAGGTATAGACAGATTTAGGTTTTTCTGTCTGTCATACAGTGTCATGCTGAAAATACCTCCAATCTGTTTTCTTCAATATCACTTGGCAAATCATTATAGAGATGTATCATTTCATCGGTCGCATAGTTATCGTATGCAGAATCCAAGTTTACTGTTTCCAATATCTTTGGCAAATTTTCAGCAACTGTGGATAAATCTTTGCCTTTGAGCGATCCAATACATACATTACAAAACTTCCCATATTCCAAAGAAGAATAATTCACGTTCGGGTGAAAAGTTCCTTTCCGATTTGCAAAAGCTTGAACTACAACAGGTTTAATAGGAATATACAAAGTGTTGATCTTGATTTTACTGGTATCAAAATCGTCTGGTATATCATAGACTCTATTATGATATTTAATTTTGTTTATTCTGATAACCTTCTTGTATTCCAGATACCCAGTCATTATTTTTGAAGGCTTCCATCCATTTTGATACACACTCTTAAAGGATTCAAGACCTTGAATGAAACCTTCTTGAGATGCTCTGTCAGCGTCAGCGATTAGCTTTTCGATTTGCGTTTCAAATACTTTAATCTTCTGTTTTAACTGTATCTGAAATGATGATTCGAGTTCTTTGTATATCGCTGCGGATGCGTCTCGAAGGTTCTTAATTCCATCAATCTTCTTAATTCCTATGGAATATGCACCGTCACTTGTAACAAGTATGTTACTACCATCATTAAATATGGTTGGAGCAGTAAATTTTGATAAACCTTTAAAATTGTTTGGATCGTTATTTAAGAATGATATGTTATCTTGAACTATGATTGCTTCGTTTAGATTATTAACTCTTTCGTATAATCTCTTTTTTATTGCATTGGATATTAAGATGAGAGTGCTTTTAGATAAGTATTTATAAGGTCTGGTTAAACTATCGGTGTTAAAAAAAGTTCTTGACCATTCAACAAATCCAGTACAACTACCGTTAAAATCATAATCGGAAACATGAAAATTCCGATTATGATCCTGGTAACCTTTAGGTTTGATTGTATTGTAGAACTCTCCTTGAGTCCTAAATACAACTCTCATAAGGTTATCGATGTGTATGTAATCAAAAATTCTTTTAACATCTCTCAGTTCCCTGGATTTGCTTAAAGCATTTGTGATTACTTTTTCTTCTGCAGAATTACAGGAAACTTTACCTTTAAGACAAAGATAAAGTTTACCATGTATTTCACAAGGCGCCTGTTTAATAAGTACTTTCATACACAAACCTCCTTGAAGGGGGGATGAAAGTGAATCCCCCCTTCATAATTGTTAATTTAAGAGACCTTCGGAGCATTATACTCCTTTATAACTACAGTGCTTCCTGATGGAAGTGGAAAATCGCTGCTATGGATCGGGTCTCCATTCTCTGTTTCAAGGGTGAACTTTTTGATTCCTGCCTCTGATGCCACCTTTTTGACATCAGTAACATTTATTTCGCCATTGATTTCTGTTACATTGCCGTTGTAAATAACCTTGCTAACTACTACACTATTTGTTTCAAATACTTCAGACATTTAATCCTCCAATAATAATTTATTTTTGTTTAATGGTTACGGAGTTTAACTTTACACCATACAGAACTCCTTAAAACCGTATGGATAAATACCCTAATAAAACAGGCATCACCTCCTTATCAGTTATTGACCTTCCTCATCAGTGGGGCATCGGTCAGCTTACCCCAGACCAGAGCAATGCTCTGGTTTCGGATTTATCTGTTTATGATAGATTGATACTCTTTATCAGTCATATCAATAGCAGTGCTTCTATACAGGTGATCGTCATTTGTATTGCTGAATCTGACAAAACCGCCTCTTTCCTTATCAAACAGCATTAGCATATTCATAAAGAAACCTCCAATATACTTCTTGCCATATAGGTTTATAACTGACAACCCGCCACTGTTTGCATCCAAACCTTTGAGTGCTTTTTCCTTGCACTCGTTCCACGCTTTACTGATGCTAACCATATATTCCATCCTTCTTTTGATTCAATAAAAAAACCCTGACTCAGTTTGCAGTAAACTGCAACCCAAGTCAGGGTTAAGTCGGAGTATCTATTATTTGTCTTTCAGGCTGGCTTGATACTCCCTGAAAGCCTGCCTGAGCTGTCCGATTGAAGCTTTCTTTTTCAGGAAAGCCTCGAGGATGGCGAGGAGTTGTTTTAGTTTCACGATATTATTTTTGCGGTGTAGAAGAACAAACCTTCTACACCCAAAATTTCAGGCATATCTTTGAGATATACCTTCTGGACGGGTTTCCCGTCCAGAAAGATATCTGCCTTCTCGCATATAGCTCCACCGCCGAGCCCGAGGGACTCGAGGAGGTATATACTGACATTTGGATTGCCAAGAGAGGCACAAACCTCCTTGGCAATTTCCTTTGCCTCGATTTTTCTTCCTGAATATAGCCAGGAAGAAAAATCGTACTCTATGTGGACGACGTGATCGTCGTCCAAAGTTACAACTGCGTCTTCCGGTGGTTCCTGGTATTGCCCACAGGTTTCGGACAATACAAGAAACGACTTGCATCCGCATACCACGTGGCGAGCCTGCAATGCCCGCCAGTTCTCTGTGTACCCCATACACCCTTCGAGGGTGTAATTCATCAACTTTTCCATTTTGCTACCTCCTGCCCCTGTTTTTAAGCTCACCCTGTCCGGGGCTATGACGGGTGAGTGGTCTACAATTACCTGATGCTTGACCACTTGCTATCAGATACAGATACTCCATATAGGAGTACCTGTATCTGATAGCACGAAAAAAAGGAGAGCCTAAATAGACCCTCCTTTATGGAAGTGTTTCCGTGCCGACCTTTTGGTCGGCACGGTGGCTGGATACTGTCCAGCCTTGAGAGAAATAGGACGGACTCCAGCCCGTCCTTTCTTGAATGTGCCTCGTGCCTTGCGGAGGGCACGAGCTGCTCTCTTCTGAGCGAATACATCTGATTGTTTCATAGATTCCCCCTACTTGCAAGGGAAGGATAGCGCCAAAAAATGGGCGCAGTTATCCCCTGTTTTTTGATATATATTTTTTTGCTATGTTATGGTTCAGTTAATAAAAAAAGGGGATCGGATGATCCCCTTTTGCTGTTACTCTAATGACAATGTGGCATGCACAGCACTGGCTATGCATGCCAACATGGTCATTTGATGCCCGGCCTTCGAGACCGAGGCACTTGACAAAGCGCTCTGTTGTAAGCGAACGAGTTTGTCCTTAGATTTTTTTATAATCTTCGGATCGGTTATCAATCCATTATCAAGTGCATACTGCAGCTTGATAATTTCAGGATCAGCACTCGAGTTCTTTATGTCCGAATATGTGTCATAGAGCCTTTTTGAGAGCTCAAAGAACTGTTCCCTTTGTTTCTGATCCAACGCTCTGAGTGCTATTTTTGCAATAGCAACCGCTGCTTGTGTTGTTGTGTCTTTTAATTTCATTTAACACCTCCAATCCAAATTTTTTTGTTACAAATATTTTATCAATTTTTTCAATTTTGTCAAATTTTTTTATTTTATTTGTATAAAATTACCGAATTCAGAAAAAATTCTTTTTTTATTATTGATTATCTTATAATGTTATATATATTTAATAATATTATTATTATAAGCCCTAAGCCCTAAGCCCTAAGCCCTAAGCCCTAAGCCCTAAGCCCTAAGCCCTAAGCCCTAAGCCCTAAGCCCTAAGCCCTAAGCCCTAAGTCCTAAG
>Ga0256829_1001943_pt1 | contig 15980 bp, 13 predicted proteins | sample 131447metaG_FD_185979 | JGI IMG/M metagenome (GOLD analysis project Ga0256829, IMG submission 185979) | Hydrothermal vent microbial communities from Lau Basin, Pacific Ocean - 131-447 | ecosystem: Environmental > Aquatic > Marine > Hydrothermal vents | place: Pacific Ocean: Lau Basin | collected...
CACCACAAGCCCATGTTTCACGCGTACATTTAGCGTCTTGCGTGTATCTTTATCCAGTTTAGCCAACGCCAAACCCAGTGTCGCCTTGCCTTTCTTGCCCGCAACACTGACAGAAACATCACCATCCATTTTTTCAACAACCACAGGAATCTTCAGATGTTTACCATCACGAACCAAACCTACAATCACCTTATCACCAGGATGATGGCGTGCAATCCGAATGGGCAAATCGTGTGCATTCTTAATCTTATGCCCATCAATGGACATAATCACATCACCTGCTTGAATACCAGCGTTGTCTGCTGCTGAACCAGATTGCACTTGTGGTACCAACGCACCACTTTTACTTTTTAATCCCAAGGCTTTCATACTTTCTTCATCGACATCACGAATCATGACACCCAATCTAGCTCGCTGCACACGCCCTGTTGTCCGCAATTCATCGAAAACGGAATGCACTAGGTTGATAGGAATAGCAAAACCAATACCATTATTACCACCACTGCGCGAATAGATTGCAGTATTAATACCTACAACTTCACCCTTGGTATTAAACAATGGTCCGCCCGAATTACCAGGGTTAATCGCCGCATCTGTTTGAATAAAATCATCATAAGGGCCTGAACCAATCACGCGTCCACGTGCTGAGACAATACCCGCTGTCACTGTTTGCTCCAAACCAAAAGGATTACCAATCGCAACCACCCAATCACCCACGCGCAATTTATCAGAATCCGCTAATTTTACCGCTTTCAAGCCTTTGGCCTTTATTTTAAGTAAAGCCACATCTAACTTGGCATCACTACCAATCAATTCAGCTTCAAACTCTTTTCCATCGCTGGTCTTGACAATAATCTCATCGGCTCCATCAATCACATGATTGTTGGTTACCACATAGCCCTTAGTCGAAAGAATAAAACCTGTGCCCAAAGCATGACGTTCCTGCTCAGGCATTTGACCAAAGAAGTCATGAAAAAACTGATTAAAAGGTGAATTTTTATCCAGCCCTTGCGGTAAACGGGGCTGCATTTTCATCATCTTTGTCGTGCTAATATTTACCACAGCATCACGCTGCTGGACAACCAAATCTGCAAAACTATTTGGCATCGCCTGTGCTGTCATTGACAGCATCAACATCATCGTTATTCCGATAAGCGGTTGGAAAATTTTCAAATCAAACTCCTTTTTATTCAATGTCATCATTCGCATCCATCATGGAAGGCATATATTGAAGGTACAAAGATGAAAATATTATGAAAAAACAGAACTTTTATTTTACAGCCTCGGTACGTTTCTCTTTTTTAGCACGAATCCGAGCTTTTTTATCATCAACAGCATGGGCATCACGCGGCTTGCGTGGTAACGAACGATAAATTTCTACCCGATCTCCATCTCGTAAAATTTGATTAAGCTTGGCAAGCTTGGCAAACACACCCACTTTATGAACAGATAAATCAATCTCTGGAAAGTGTTCCTGCACATGACTCATTTTAATTGCCTCTTCGACTGTAATCGCATCGGCAACATCCAATTCTTCTAAATATTGTTCTTGGGGCAGCGCATAAATCACACTTACTTTCATTGAACCACCTCACAGGCACGTTTCTCAAAAGCATGTACCATAGATTTGCATGCGGTTGTAAAAATAGGCGTTGCAACAACACCCAATAAGGCACTTTTAAAATCAAATTCAATTGAAAAATGCACCTTACAAGAAACATCACTTAACTGCTCAAAGCTCCAAAAGCTTTCCAAAAAACGAAATGGGCCATCGAGTAAACGCACTTCAATGCACTCATTGGCAACATAGCGATCCACGGTGGTAAAGCTTTGTTTTAAACCCGCAAAGTCTGCCACCAATTCAGCCGTAAGTTCACCCTGCTGGTCACTCAAAATACGAGCCCCTGCCACCCAAGGTAAAAAATCAGGGTATGCTTCAATATCCATCACAACATCAAACATCGCCGATGCTGAACACGCCAATACCCGTGTTTCTTCAAAGCTATGCATGATTAACGCTTGTTAGGCTTCGCACGCTTTGTTTTGCCGCGCTTGGAAGCATACGGATTTTCTTCTTTTTTCTGAATCGCATCCGAACCTACATAGGGATTATCACTGGAGGTAAAAATAAAACGAATAGGCACACCAGGAAGTCTAAAACGCTTACGAAATGACTGTTCCAAATAACGTAAATAGGATGCTTTAATACTACCTGGACGGTTGCAAAAAACTTTTAAACGTGGCGGTGTGCTGCCCACCTGTGAAATATATTTTAAGCGTACAATTGTCTTGCCATGATCACTGGGTGCACGTTGCTGATCTTGAGCTTCATTCATCCAACGGTTTAACTCACCTGTCCCTACCGTAAACGCATTGCGTTTCGAAGCTGCAACAGCTTCTTTTAACAAGGCTTTTGTACCCTTGGCTTTTTTAGCACTCATGCGAAAAACAGGCACATCTGCCAAACCGCGCATGCGATAGTTCAAACGCTCAGCATAATGTTTCCACTCTGCATCATCCAATAAATCTAGCTTATTGACTACTACAACCAAGGCACAACCTTCTTCATGGGCTAAGCTCATCAAACGCATATCCTGCTCAACGATGCCCTCTGAACCGTCCAAAACCATCACCGCAGTGTCGGCACGACGAAAGGCTTGCACAGCTTTTACACGCGCTACAAATTCAATCACATCTGAAATTCGGCCATGTTTTCGCTGCCCTGCCGTATCCACCAAGCGCACCACATCATTGCTATCAAATGCACCATAAGGCATATCCATATCAATGGCATCACGTGTGGTTCCAGCAATCGGACTTACCACCATACGATCATAACCCAACCAAGCATTGATCAAGGTTGATTTACCCACATTCGGGCGACCAATCACGGCAATACGCGCCAATGGTTCAACATCATTCTCAGAAATTACACCAAAATCTGGCAATACAGATTCTAGATGGGCAAGCATATCTCGCACACCATGACCATGCATCGCCGATACGGCATATGGCTCACCCAAACCCAATGAGAAAAAATCCATTTCAGCATCTGGATTTTCAGCTTTATTCACCACCAGAATAACATCCAATGATGCTCGCCGTAACTTATCCGCAATACCAACATCTACAGGAGTTGGTCCTGCTTGAGCATCGACAGCAAAAACAACCAAATCAGCAATATCCAAAGCTGCTTCTACCTGACTATCAATCGCTGGCTGCATCGTATTGTGCGCATCTTCGCCAATACCACCTGTATCAACAAGCACCACCGAGCTATCACCCAGCATACAGGCAACTTCAAGGCGATCCACCGTCACACCTGGTCGATCACCAACAATAGCCTTACGTTTGCCAACAATACGATTAAATAAAGTTGATTTACCAACATTGGGACGACCAACAATGGCGATAACAGGCAGCCTTTCAGACATATTTTAACACCTAAGGGTTAACGTAATAGATACAAGCCACCCAAGCTTGTATGCACCAGCACACCATTTGAAATTACGATTGGCGCACGATCAATAGAGCCTGGAAGCTCGATTGTGGCCTGCACATGCCCTGCTTGATCCAAACGGAACACAGAGCCTTGGGAATCAGCCAACCAAAGAGAATCATGCCACATCACAGGACCAACCAGCTCAGCACTTGATAATTGCTGCTGCCAAAACACAACACCCGTGCTTCGTTCGATAGCCTGCGATAGACCATGTGAATCAGCAGTATATAAACGCTCGCCTTTCACCAAGGGGGCTGACTTCAAAGAAATGGTATGTGATAATAAGGTCGCACCATCTGTAGCATCCAAGGCAAACGTCTCGCCTTGATAAAAAGAAAATAACACTAAATTTTTAGCAGTATTACCATCCCACGTCAATTCTGGCATCCAAACAGGCATAGCTTGTGGAGCCTTTAAATCTGACAAATGTGCAGCATCTGTATTCAATAACAATTGTTTGCGCCAAATTAAATCGCCTGTCTTGGCATCCAAAGCTACAGCATCACCCGTCGTCAATAGGGCATAAATACGACCATTATGAACCAGCGGTGAGGTGTTTAAATATAAGCCCAAACCACCGGCTTGCCCAGAAAAACTCCATAACTTTTTACCATGTGTATCAATACGATAAATCCGATTGTCTGTACATTGAAGTAAAATATCTTGCTCAATCGGCTGCGGCATACCTGTAACTGGTGATGACAATGAAAATTGCCAAGCAATCTCACCACGCTGCGCGTCAACCGCATACAATTGAGCGTTGGTATCACTCAATACAACCAAGCCTGAAGCTAATGTTGCCGCACCAGAATCAGAGGCTTCAGCCAAAGCCACACGGTATAACTCACTGCCCGACAAGTCATACACATGAGCACGACTATCTCGCCCGCCAATCACCAATCGCGCTGCCTCACCCTGCCCTGTTAGGGCAACTTGCCCATAAGCCAAAGGATCCGCTGGTTTACGACCGTCCACATCGGTAGCCCAAATAACTTCAATCGTTTCATTAGCAGCCATTGTGTTTAAGTCAGCCACCTTTTCTCCTGCCCACCAAGAACAAGATGATAAACTAGCCGCTACAAACACACATGCTGCAAAACGTATTATATATGACGAATATTTGGACTTATCCATCAGTTATGAACCCGCCTTTGCCAATTTTGATTCAATCTCAGCTTTTAATACAGCATCATTGGAAATGGCATCCAATGCTTTTTGCAAATATTCTTTCTGTGTTTCACCTGTAGATATACCAGCCAACAAAGCATAACGAAGCTGCTGAAACTGCTCACCTACCGTGGCTTCTAACAACGACTTGCTTGCATCTACTTTACCCTGTGCGATAAAAAACTCAGCCAGATCCAAACGGGCTTGCCAACGAAATTCTGGTGTAGCATCGTCATTCTCAATCACCGCACGAAGATTCTCCTCAGTGTCAGTCAAAGGGGCTAAACGAACATGTGCCAAAATAGCATAACCAGTATCTGCATAATCTTTCACAACCGCTTCTAACAAAGCCTGACGCTGGCTATCATCAATAACCGACAAGGCTTGAAAATACATCATGGCGGCGGATTCTTTATAGGTCTTCTGTTTTTCCGACCACAACCCAGCTCCAGCCATCGCTACCAATACGATCACTACACCCGCAATCAATTGCTGTTGATTTTTTTCAAACCAATTGGTTATTTTAGCTGAACGCATGTCGCGTTTAAGCTCATCCATTTCCGCACCTAACTGCGTATCCGTTTCTTGTATAGGTTCTTCGCTTTGATTCTTTTTAGTCACTTGCATCACCTTTCATATCTGTATCTATAGCATGGGGTTACAATAAGCCGCTGCAAGCTAGGGGGCAATGTGCCAGTGTCAACGCGTGATTCGTGCCAAAGAAGGAGTATATTCACCACATTCACAAAGCACCTAGCAATTAAAGAGGTAAATAAGAACAAAAAAGGCCCCCTTACAGGAGCCTTTTCATATTACCCATTCACTTTATTATGCTGCAAGCTGCCTTAATACATAATGTAAAATACCACCATGCTGATAATATTCCCACTCTTTTGGTGTATCAATACGCACCTGTGCCGTGAATGTTATATCATCCGCTGTAATACTCACTTCTGTAGCACCCACTTTCACGCCTGAAATATGAAACACTTCCTGACCTGTTAAACCAAGGCTTTCAGGGTTCTCTCCAGCTTTAAATTGCAATGGCAGAATACCCATACCCACTAAGTTTGAACGATGAATACGCTCATAAGATTCCGCAACCACAGCACGCACACCTTGCAATGCAGGACCTTTAGCAGCCCAATCGCGGCTAGAGCCTGAGCCATATTCTTTACCAGCCAAGATAATGCAAGGCACCGATTCAGCTTTATATTGCATGGCTGCATCATAAATACTCATTTTATTGCCCGATGGTTGATGTAGTGTTACACCGCCTTCTGTGCCTGGAGCCAAACGATTACGCAAACGAATATTAGCAAATGTGCCACGCATCATAATCTCATGATTACCACGACGAGAGCCGTAGGAATTAAAATCTTTCTGCTCAACACCATGCTCACGCAAATACACGCCCGCTGGAGAACCTGCCTTAATAGCACCCGCTGGTGAGATATGATCCGTGGTTACTGAATCACCCAACACAGCCAGAACCCGCGCCCCTTCAATATCTGAAATAGCAGCAATTTCTTTTGTCATGCCCGTAAAATAAGGCGGATTTTGAATATAAGTGGACTTATCATCCCATTCAAAACGATCACCTGTCGGTGCTGCCAAATCTTGCCAGTTTTTATCACCTGCAAACACATCTTCGTATGATTTAGTGAAATTTTCACGTCTCACACCAGCCACAGCTTGCGCTACTTCCAGCTGAGTAGGCCAGATGTCTTTCAAGAATACATCATTACCATTTTGATCCTGCCCCAACGGCTCGTTATACAAATCAATATTCATTGTTCCTGCAATAGCATAAGCCACCACCAATGGTGGGGATGCTAGATAATTCATACGCACTTCAGCATGCACACGCCCTTCAAAATTACGGTTACCAGATAATACCGCAGTTACTGCCAAATCACCTTCAGCAATCGCCTTGGACACTTCCGTAGGCAAGGGCCCTGAATTGCCAATACACGTCGTACAACCATAACCCACAACATGAAAACCAAGCTCTTTGAGCGGCTCCATCAAACCTGCGCCTTTAAGATATTCTGTTACCACCATAGAGCCAGGGCCAAGCGATGTCTTCACCCAAGGTGCCGATTTTAAACCTAATACAGCAGCCTTTTTCGCCACCAAACCTGCACCCAACATCACCGATGGGTTGGAGGTATTGGTACATGATGTAATCGCAGCAATCACCACTGCTCCATTATCAATGGTCACTTTTTTGCCATTGATGGTGGTGGTGATGGCTTTGGTATTCAAGCCGGCCTCGGATTTAATCATCGCCACATCTTTTTCAAAAGAAGTTTTTGATTCACTCAATGCAATACGATCTTGTGGACGTTTCGGACCAGCCAACGAAGGCACAACCGTGGACATATCCAAGCCCAATGTTTCGCTGTATACCGCTTGGGAATCACTACCAAACATCTCCTGTGCTTTGGCATAAGCTTCAACAATCGCAATATTTTCTTCAGAGCGACCCGATAGGCGTAAGTAATTCAATGTTTCATCATCAATCGGGAAAATACCACAAGTTGCACCGTATTCTGGAGCCATATTGGCAATCGTTGCGCGATCTGCCAAAGGAAGGTGCGCCAAACCAGAACCATAAAACTCAACAAATTTACCCACCACACCATGCGCACGCAATTGTTCAACAACCATCAATACCAAGTCAGTAGCTGTTGCACCTTCTGGTAATTTACCTGTAAGCTCAAAACCAACTACTTTCGGAATCAGCATGGAAATAGGCTGACCAAGCATCGCAGCTTCAGCCTCAATACCACCCACGCCCCAACCAAGCACACCAAGCCCATTAATCATGGTGGTATGTGAATCTGTGCCTACTAAAGTATCTGGATATAACACATTATCATCGTTTACAAACACTGTGCGTGCTAGGTATTCTAAATTTACCTGATGCACAATACCTGTATCAGGAGGAACAGCCTTGAATGTTTCAAAGGCATTCTGGCCCCATTTTAAAAAATTATAGCGTTCTTTATTACGTTTAAATTCAAGTTCGGAGTTTTGTGCCAATGCGGCATCTGAACCAAAAGCATCAACTTGCACCGAATGATCAATCACCAATTCAGCAGGCACCAAAGGGTTAATCTTATCAGTATCACCACCCAATGCGACAACAGCATCACGCATTGCAGCCAAATCAACGACCGCAGGCACACCTGTAAAATCCTGCATCAACACACGTGCCGGCATATAAGCAATCTCTTGGGAGGGTTCTGCTTTGGCATCCCACTGCGCGATAGCTTCAACATCAGCGCGCGTCACAACTTCGCCATCTTCGCGACGCAACATGTTTTCCAAAAGAATTTTCATGGAAAATGGTAAATGTGAGGTGTTACCCGCCTCATTTACATCATAATAAGTATATTCTTTACCCTTTACAGACAGGGTTTTACGCGCACCAAAGCTATCGCTCACATGCATCTCCTTGCAATTCAACCGAATATGGAGCCACTCATGTGTTCCAACTATTCACCGTATTGTTTTTGATATTTTAAAGCGCACCCTAAGAGTCTGCTTGATTTAGTACAACCTACTAAGGAGGTGCTGATCAACTCAATGAATGATGCCTGTACGCCCAAAATTGCATATCCACTTATTCAGAGTTAATCACCACCTCCCTCAGAAACAACTGCAAAACACATGAGCTAATGCTAAATCTTTAGGGCACCTCGAAAAACCTCGCACGAGTTAAACGACGTTGATTTTCGCTCATAGCAAGGCGCAATAAAATGAGTCATAGCATCGCTATTGCCCATTTTATTCAACGCAGATAGGGGTGAAAAGCACAAGTTTGGCGAAGTGGCGAGGTTTTTCGAGGTGCCCTTTAGTTTGGTAAAACACTACAAGCAATTGATTATGAATATAAAATCACACATCAATATAAAACACCTCCATACCATCACTCTTGCCCTTAAAATAAACAGAATTGAGATACCTACAATGTTTTTTTGCTAATTCCTTTGGAATAATACGTAAACAATCTTCTGTAATCAGACCTTGAAAGGGCTGAGCAATACCACACAAACGTGCCGCTGTATTGGGTACATCACCGATTACCGTAAACTCTTTGCGCATTTCATCACCAAGCAATCCAAATAACACATGCCCATCATGCATACCAAAGCCAACTCGGCAGGGTAATTTATCACCCGTTTCTTCTTTTTCCTGCAATTTTGTAATGAGTTCAAGAACACATAACAATGCCTGTTCACCCCTACTCTGTCCTGAGAAACACGCCAATAAACCATCACCAAGAAATTTATTAATACTCCCCCCATGACGCATAATAATTCTCGTTTGCATCGCTAAACTAGCATTGATTGTGGCGTAAACTTCACGTGGTTCATATTTCTCTGCTAATTCAGTAAACCCTCTCATATCGCTAAATAAAATGGTCATTTCTTGATCAAAGGCTAAGTCTCCAGGTAAGTCGGAGCCATATTTCTCAATCATCGCCACCGTCTCGGGAGGTAAGAATGAACGCATAGGAGGTAAATTATTCACGGCTTATCCTTTTTATCTTAAAATGTATCCAAGCTGTTACAAGCAAGTTCCATGCAAGTTTTAAAATCCTCCATCAAAACTTGAAATACTTATTATTCCAACCAAGCTATGCACATGCCACGTATATATACGATATTTTTAATCATCATAACAAGCTTCTTATTCTCTTGTGGACATTCTGCAAAGAATATTCATGAAACTCGCTTTATGATGGGAACACTGGTGAGTTTTACTGTTATCCATCCTGATAAAGCTATTGCCATGACTGCTATCCGCAAAGCCGCTGAAGAAATGCAACGCATTGAAGATATTTTTACTATCTATGGCAATAAAACCAATAGCATTAAAAAATTCAACCAGTTTGCTATTCATACGCCCTTCACCTTCCCCCCTGAAATCAACACCCTGCTTGAAATCGCTGTGAATATTGAGCAGCAAAGCCATGTTGCTTTTAGCCCTACGCTTGGCGCAGTAAATAAGCTATGGGGGTTTTCCAATGCCGAGCCTCCACTCGCACCACCTACTCAAGCAGCTATCCAAAAAATTTTACCTGGCACAAAGAACTGCCTACAACAGCAAGGTAATCAATGGTTACGCAATTCAGCCAACTGCCAACTAGATTTTGGTGCTATCGCTAAAGGTTATGCTATTGACCGTGGCATTGAAATTCTCAAAATGCATGGTATTCAACATGCCATGATTAATGCGGGAGGAGATATACGACTCATTGGAAAACATGGAAAAAATAATTGGCTTATCGGCATACGTGACCCGCGTCACAAAGATAAAATTATCGCCACGCTATCATTGCATGGGGATGTAAGTATTGTGACATCGGGTGACTACGAACGTTATTTTATTGCTCACGGTCAGCGTTATCATCATATTCTAAACCCCCAAACAGGTTGGCCTAGTTACAATAGCCAAAGTGTTACGGTCATTGCTTCCACCGCTACGCTTGCCGATGCTTGGAGCACTGCTTTATTTGTCTTGGGAAAAAAAGGTATAAAAACAGCTGAAAAACTACCTTTGCAGGCACTTGTCATTGATTCCAGTGGTCAGATTCACCACACAAAGGACATGCCAATAGACTTGCTCACCAAGCCATAGCTGCCTAGGCTATAGGCATATTTTTTTTAACAGGACGTATTAACATGGATGTTTCAGAATTATTAGCCTTTACCGTCAAAAATAGTGCCTCCGATTTGCACCTCGCTTCTGGTGAGCCGCCTATGATTCGTATTCATGGTGATATGACGCGCATTAAAATGCCAGCACTAGAAGATCGTGTCGTGCAGGCCATGATTTATGATATTATGAATGATACCCAACGGAAAATGTTCGAAGAGCATTTGGAGTTGGACTTTTCTTTTGCACTGGGTGACATCGCCCGTTTTCGTGTGAATGTATTCAAACAAAATCGTGGTATGAGCGCAGTGTTTCGTGTGATTCCCACTGAAGTATTTACTTTGGAGCAATTAAAATGCCCTGATATTTTCAAAGATATTTCCATGATGCCGCGTGGCATTTGCTTGGTCACAGGTCCTACTGGCTCGGGAAAATCCACCACACTTGCCGCCATGATGGATTACCGTAATGAAAATGAAAAGGGTCATATCCTTACCATTGAAGACCCCATTGAGTTTGTACATCAATCAAAAAGCTCTCTGATTTCACAGCGTGAAAAAGGCCCCCATACCCACTCATTCGCTAATGCATTAAAAAGTTCCTTACGTGAAGATCCCGATGTTATTCTGGTAGGCGAGCTGCGCGACCTTGAAACCATTAGCCTCGCTTTGACGGCTGCTGAAACAGGTCATATGGTTTTCGGAACACTGCATACCTCATCTGCACCAAAGACGATTGACCGTATTATTGATGTATTCCCTGCGGCTGAAAAAGAAATGGTTCGCGCTATGCTATCTGAATCACTTCGTGCTGTTATTTCACAAACATTGATGAAAACAGCCGATGGCACAGGTCGTGTTGCTGCCCATGAAATTATGTTAGGCACACCTGCCATTCGCAATCTGATTCGTGAAAACAAAGTACCACAAATGGTATCAGTCATGCAAACAGGACAACGCGAAGGCATGCAAACATTGGACATGAACCTTCAACAATTGGTTAAGAGTCGTAAAATAACCCAGCAAGCTGCACTAGAAAAAGCTCAAAATAAAAAACTTTTTGGCGGTTAATATGAACCACACAGTTACTTTTTCAGGAGATCAACCACTATGAGTGCTAACGAACCGCAAAAGCTTTCCATTCGCCAATTATTAATGATCATGGTGAAACAAGATGCCTCGGATTTATATATCACATCAGGTATGCCTCCATCATATCGCATTAACGGCCCTATTATGCCTTTAAAACAAGCCCCCTTGAATTCCGTTCAAACCGAACAGTTAGCCAACTCTGCCATGAGTGAAAAGCAGCGTGTGGCTTTTGCTAACGATATGGAAATGAATCTCGCTTTATCCTATGAGGGTATGGGGCGTTTCCGTGTAAACATCTTTCGTCAACGGGGTAATATCGGCATGGTTATCCGTAAAATAACCACAGAAATCCCCTCAATTGATGAACTTGGCTTGCCTGATGTATTCAAAGAAATTGTGATGTCCAAACGCGGTTTAGTTATTATGGTGGGTGCAACAGGCTCGGGGAAATCCACATCCCTTGCCGCCATGATTGACCATCGAAATCGAAATCAAGCTGGTCATATTATTACCATAGAAGACCCTATTGAATTTGTGCATCAACATCGAAAAAGTGTTATCACGCAACGTGAAGTTGGTACAGATACGGTCAGTTTTAAAGCCGCCTTAAAAAACACCTTAAGACAGGCTCCTGATGTAATCCTTGTGGGTGAAATTCGTGACCGTGAAACCATGGAACATGCACTTGAATTTGCCGAAACTGGGCATCTTTGCATGGCAACACTGCATGCCAATAATGCCAACCAAGCTTTGGAGCGCGTGTTAAATTTCTTTCCAGAAGAAGTACACCCACAAATACGCTTAAACTTAGCCATGAATATGAAAGCTATCTTATCACAACGGCTGGTCAAAACACCTGATGGTGGGCGTAAAGCTGCTATTGAAATCCTTATTAACACCCCACGCATTGCCGATCTCATTGAAAAATGGAACATTTCTGAAATCAAAGAATCCATGGCCAACGGCAAAAACTATAAAATGCAAACCTTTGACCAATGCTTGCTTCAGTTATGGAAAGACGGCTTTATTAGCGAAGAAGAAGCCTTGGTACATGCTGATGCAATCAATGATTTGCGTCTGAAAATAAAAATGTCCAAGCTTGAAGGTAGTGATGGCGATGCCAGTAGTCGTATGGATGAACTTTCCAACAATTCTTCTGAGGATTTAAAAATATAATGGCTGAGTGGCATATGATTGATGACCTACTCTTGGCATCACACAAACATAAAGCATCGGATTTAATGATTCGTACAAATGATAGAGTTCGCATGCGTATCAATGGCTCTGTTATAACAATCTCTCCTGATAAAGTTACACCTCCAGAGCGTTCCCTTGTCAAAGAAATGATACAACATCTAATACGACAAGTGCCCCGTGATATTGATATTGAATCCATTCAAAGTGAAGATTTTCAATACTCTTTAGAAAATGTTGCTCACTTCCGCGTTCATATCATGCGCACCCATGATAACTTTGGCATTGTAGCTCGTATTATCCCTCAAGAAATCCCTAGCTTTGATACACTGCACCTTCCCCCTGTTATTCGTGACTTATGCAACAATACACGCAATGGTTTGATTTTAATGTCTGGAGCCACAGGCTCGGGAAAAAGTACAACCATGGCTGCCATGATTAACCATATGGTTATGAATAAACCTGTGCATGTTATCACCATCGAAGATCCTATAGAGTTCAATTATAAAACAGAGCATAAAGGCACCGTATGCCAACGCCAGTTAGGCAGTGACGTTGAAAATTATTCTCAAGGGCTCAACGATGCGCTGCGTGAAGCACCCGATGTAATTGTGGCTGGTGAAGCGCGTGATCGCGAAGTTATTCAGTTGGCTTTACAGGCATCTGAAACGGGTCACTTAGTTATGGCAACAGTTCATGCAACAACAGCAATTGGGACCATGCAACGTATGATGTCTGCCTTTGGTTTGGATGAGCAAGATGCCATTCGTGAACGTCTGTCAGAAAACTTGCGCGCTATCATTGTACAAAAGCTTATCCCATTAAAATCAGGTAAAGGACGCATTGCTGCAGTCGAAATCATGGTCTGTAATTCTGTTATAAGACATTTTATTTTAGACACCAATCGCTGGAGAGAAATTCCTAAATCAATGGAAGAAGGCAGTACCCTTTATGGCAGTCAAACCTTTGATCAACATTTACAACAACTCATTGAAAATGATCATGTTGAATACGAAGAAGCCTTAGCCAACTCAGTATATAGGGAAGACTTTGCTATGCGTATGGGGCGTGAATAAATTCTTTATTACTCTTCACAAACCATATTGAGTGCCATATTGGCTACAGCTTCACTGGGATTCTTATGCCCCAAACGTTGGCGAAGCACATCAAACGAAGCCATTTGCTGCATAGCTGCATGCTCTTTGTTTAATAAAGGTAATATCTCTTTAAGCATGCCGTCTAAAGTAGCCTGTTCTTGAATAAGTTCAGGCATCACAGGCTTGTCATCCAATAAAATATTCGCCAAACCAGCACATGTTGTTCCAACTAGTTTGCGTGCCAACCAGATCGTAAATGCTGAACTTTTATACACCAATACAGTGGGCACATTCCATAATGCCAATTCTAATGTTGCGGTACCTGAAACCGCAATCGCAGCATCTGCACGCAAGGCATAATCATCTTCCAAACGATCCAGCACCTGCACGCCAGCATCAAGCAGTGGTTTGAGTTGCTCATCGCTAACGCCTGGTGCGCGTGATGTCACAGCTTCTAATTCTGGCATATTCTCTTTAATTTTTAAATAAGCTTTCGCCAATAGTTCTGTGTGTATTGCAAGCTCACTACGCCGACTTCCTGGTAATAAAGCCAACAATGATGTTTCATTTTTCATACCTAATTTTTCTTTTAATTGTCGCTGACTCCAACCATCTCGGCATGCCAAAGCACTTGGATTACCAACATATTGGGCATCAATACCCTTATCGGCAAACCATTCAGGCTCAAATGGCAAGATACACGCCAAACGATTTTGTGCCCGCTGTAAACGTTTTACGCGCCAATGTCCCCATGCCCAGAGCTTGGGTGCGATATAATAAAGCACAGGAATACCCAACTTACGCAACTTTTCGCCCAAACGCATGTTAAAACCAGGAAAATCCACCAAAACAGCCACATCAGGCTGCTCTTTTTCAGCCCAAGCACAAATTTCTTTGCCAATACCCTTTATGCGTGGCAATGCCTTTAAAACATCGCTAATACCCATCACATTTAACGATTCCATGGGTGATAAGACCTCACAGCCCACATCACGCATGGCAGGGCCAGCTATAGCACTCACTTTAATGTTTTCATGTTGTTTTTTTAACGCTGTTATAACACCTGCGGCATGCATATCACCTGATACTTCACCTGCACTGATAAAAATATGTATGGCTTTAGACTTGGTGCTCAACTACAACCCCAAAAATACACAAACCATATTTCTTCGCCAAGGCTTCTAATTGGGAGCGTTCTATCAACAATGTGCAGCCCGCTTCCACAGCCAAAGCCTTACACCCAGCCGCATGCATCGTATGCAAGGTATCAGGGCCAATAGCTGGCACATCAAAACGCAAGTCTTGTTTTGGCTTGGCTACCTTCACCACGACGGCCTTACCATTACCTAAGCTGCCACCACGCTTAATCGCCTCGTCTGTTCCTTCAATGGCTTCCACAGCCAATACCGCGCCTTCTTGTACAACCACGGTTTGTCCAATATCCAAAGCAGCAATACCACTGGCTTGGCTAACGCCAAAGTTTATATCTTGTATTTGAGCTTTCGATGGCTTTGCGCCAAACAGCAAACCTTCTTGTGCAATCATTTGACCTGCATATTTCACTTGCGACAAGACTGTAATGCCAGCATCGGATAAAAGTTGGGTTATTTTTAACATAATCGAATCATCACGACGATCAGAAAGACTTAACAAAGCTTTCACAGCTACAAAATCTGGTCTGAAATTACGGAACAAGTGTAGTTTCTGAACTTTTCCAGCCATAATCACTTGGCTGACACCCGCTGCTTGAAAAGCTTTAATCATGCCGCCGATTTTTCCAACGTGTAACCAACAAACCGATGCCGCAATTTTTTCAATTTCAGGCGAAGTTTCCTCTCGTGCTGCGACCACATGCACGTCAAAACCTTCAGCATTTAATACCCGTGTCAATTCAAGCGGAAATTCACCATAACCTGCAATAAGCCCAATTTTTTTAGACATTTTCTAAACCTAACAAGGGCTACGACTGGTCTCTGCGGTGTACCGTCAGACCTTTTTTCGATGTACTCACAAACGCCACCAAATGCTCGGCTAAATCATCACCTTCTGCCAACACCTTGGCTTCTGCAAGACGCTGATCCAAGCTGTCGTTGCTTTGCAAAAGTATACGATACACCTCTTTCAGCATACGAATACGCTCCAAGTCCAAGCCTTGACGCTTCAAACCAACAAGGTTTAAACCTGCCAAACCCGGACGATAACCACCCGCAGTCAAACAAAATGGAGGCACATCTTTTACAATACCACTCATCCCTCCAA
>Ga0256829_1001944_pt1 | contig 15979 bp, 15 predicted proteins | sample 131447metaG_FD_185979 | JGI IMG/M metagenome (GOLD analysis project Ga0256829, IMG submission 185979) | Hydrothermal vent microbial communities from Lau Basin, Pacific Ocean - 131-447 | ecosystem: Environmental > Aquatic > Marine > Hydrothermal vents | place: Pacific Ocean: Lau Basin | collected...
ACGGACAAAGACAAAGTTGGTCCATCATTCAAAAAAATCCAAGCAGCATACGGCGATGCAGCAACATTGGCAGCAGTATGGGAAAGCGGTTTCGCTGTAGATGATCGTAAGGTTGCTGCTGGTGATGCAAAATGGAAGAAAAAAGCTAAAGTGATGTCTGGTCAATACAAAAACTTGATTAAGAAAAAAGTTGCTAAAGGCAAATTTACTTATAAAGAACTTGCAGATGCAGTTTTCGCTAAATAAATTGGTTTAACATTCAGAGCTGCACTGGTTCTTTAGGGCAGCTCTGAATAACCAACCTATATAGGTTTCAAGATATTAAAGCCATGAAAAAGATGGCATTTAGTTAACAAAAACCTTTGAGTAGTCTCATTTTATGCAGAATATGGTATTTCCGTATTCTGCATATTTTTTTGTGCTTATAAGAAAACCTGCACTCAAATTCAATTTCCACAAGCCTTTGAGAAACATTTATACATTTCTTAAACAGGTTATTATAACTTAAACTGCAATCGGGGCACGAATACCCTCATGAGATTGGTAACCTTCCAATATAAAGTCATCATACTTGAAGTCAAAAATGTCTTTTATATCAGGATTAAGTTTCATAGTGGGCAACTTATATGGAGCACGTGATAATTGCGTTTCCACCTGTTCAGAATGATTGGAATACAAATGTGCATCACCAAAGGTATGTACGAAATCACCCACTTCTAGGTCGCAAACTTGGGCAACCATCATGGTGAGCAATGCGTATGATGCGATATTGAAAGGTACACCTAAGAAAATATCGGCGCTGCGCTGGTACAACTGGCAAGAAAGCTTGCCATCTGCTACGTAAAATTGAAAAAAAGCATGACATGGTGCCAATGCCATTTTACCTTGCTTAACATTGGCTTGCGGCGAGATGGATTCATCAGGTAAGTCCGCCACATTCCATGCCGAAACAATTAAACGCCTAGAATTGGGTTTATCTTTAATTTGTTTAATCAGTTCAGCAATTTGGTCAATGCTTTTTCCATCAGGTGTTGGCCAGTTGCGCCATTGGTAGCCATACACAGGACCAAGCTCACCATCTTTTGCCCATTCATCCCAAATTTTTACGCCGTTTTCTTTTAAATACGCCGTATTTGTATCACCTGCAAGAAACCACAATAATTCATGGATAATCGACTTTAAATGCACCTTTTTCGTGGTCACCAAGGGGAAACCTTGGCTTAAGTCAAACCTAAGCTGTCTGCCAAACACAGAGCGTGTTCCCGTACCCGTTCTGTCGCCTTTAACTGTACCATTTTCATACACATCACGCATAAAATCCAAATATTGTTGCATAATCCCCTCGTCAGCCGATAAAATCACGGCTATGATGCCGACTTTTGTTAAAGGGTAAACAATTTACCTACACAACAGAGGTGATTTTATGCGTTTTACTATATTTTTCTTAGCTTTCATGGGCATAATGATGCCCCAAACTGCCACATCTGAGATTTTGTCGGCTACCGACAAAATCGTTGAAAAGTTTATGGAACTCGACTTTGATAAATCTGAAGGCGTATCACTTGAAGAGTACAAAATAATGGTTTTACAACGCATGGGCAAACGTTTCCATAGGATGGACACCAATGGTGACGATGAAGTGTCTGCCGAAGAATACCGCGCCTTCTGGAAAGCCAAAAAAGCAAAATACTATCGCCCACGCCGTTAATCCACGACATTGAATTTAAAACACTAAGGAACACAAACAATGACTGTTAAAACACGTTTTGCCCCATCTCCCACAGGTATGCTACATATCGGTGGCGCACGCACCGCCCTCTTTTCTTGGCTTTATGCCCGTCATTTTGGTGGTGAGTTTGTGCTTAGAATTGAAGATACCGATAAAGAACGCAGCACTGATGAAGCAACCCAAGTTATCCTTGACGGCATGAAATGGTTGGGTTTGGACTGGGATGGTGAACCTGTATTCCAAGGTGCACGACAAGACAAACATATTGCGGCTGTGAACAAGCTGCTTGATGAAGGCAAAGCTTATAAATGTTATTGTAGTAAAGATAAACTGGATACTATGCGTGAAAAACAACGCATTGAAGGCAAGAAAGCCATGTATGATGGCACCTGCCGTCATTTAACTGAAGAACAAGATGCACCCACTGATGCACCTTTCGTGATTCGTTTTAAATCACCTGAAAATGGTGAAACTTGGGTTAAAGATTTGGTGCTAGGTGATGTATGTTTCCCCAATGAAGAAATTGATGATTTAATCATCATGCGTACTGATGGTACACCAACCTATAACCTTGCCGTGGTAGTTGATGATGCAGATATGGGTATCACACATGTGGTGCGCGGCTCTGACCATTTGAATAATACACCTAGACAAATTCAATTGTACAATGCACTTGGTTTGAATGTACCACAATTTGCCCACATCCCGCTCATTCATGGCGCTGATGGTGCAAAAATGTCCAAACGTCATGGCTCTGTAGCGATTACTGAATACCGTGAAAAAGGTTACCTGCCTCATGCGGTAAATAATTATCTAGCGCGCTTGGGCTGGTCGCATGGTGATGATGAAGTCTTTAGCCGCGAACAACTCATTGAATACTTTGATTTGGCACATGTGGGTGCAAGTCCATCACGCTTTGACCAAGATAAATTGGATTGGTTAAATGCATACTGGATTAAAGCTTCCAAGCCTGCTGACTTGGTGGATGAAGTGAGCTATTTTCTAAAATTGGATACTTCAAATGGTCCAGCATTGCTTGATGTTATCCCTGCCCTTCAAGAGCGCAGTAAAAACTTGATTGAACTTGCCAATGGCGCACGTATGTTTTATGTCGCACCAAGCGAATACCAAGAAAAAGCAGTGAAAAAGAACTTTAAAGAAGGAACTTGGGCTTTGTTGGACACATTCATCCATAAAGCTGAAACAGAAGACTGGTCTGGTGAAGCTGCCCATCAGTGGATTGCTGATATTTGTGAAGCCGAAGGCGTAAACATGGGTAAACTTGCACAACCCATCCGTATTTTAATTGCAGGTGTACCTGTATCCCCACCCATTGATGTCACCTTGGGTTTATTGGGTAAAGATGAAACATTAAAACGTATCAAAACTGGCATCGCAGCCCTTAAAAGCTAAACTTAGTCACATGTACGCAAATACCGCAGTAAGAATCGTTGATTGGCGCATTGATAAGCGAAAGCTTGTCCTTGCGTTGGTTGCCTCGCTTGCTGTACACCTATTTTTAGCTTGGTTGATTACATTTAACAAAAATGAAGTCCCTATCAGTAAGAAAAAAACACCACCTATTATGGATGTTGTATTACTCGATGACAGCCAAACCTCGGCAAAAACATCACCATCAGATGCCAAAACAATTTCCAATAAAAATAGTACAGGGCAACAACGCAATGCTCACGATGATAGAACAAGAGCAGCCCGTGCACCCAGCACCGCCGCTCAACATCAACGCAAACAAAAACCTCACCCTTTAACACCGCAACAACCACAAACACCTGCCATTCCACAACAGCAAAAGAAACGTAATGCGCGTATTTTAAGTCGTGAAAGTGATGTTCCATCATTATTAACACCCAACAAGACACCTAAAACTGTCAAGAAACCAACAGCTAAACCCACGCCTTATATTCCTTTAGCTAATTTGATGCCTGCATCAGCAGCACTCACCCAATTTTCTCGTGAATTCGACCGCGAACGGCGTATGAAACAACTTTTATCCAAAGAAGCAGACATTGGCATCAATACACGTGAAGCCAAGTATGCACCTTATGCTCAAGGTCTGGTGCGAGCCTTAGAAGAGCAATGGCAGCCTGCTGGCGAACACATGAATCAGCTTAGCCAAAATGAACGTCGTGTCTTGATGCGCGTATCCATCAACAACAATGGTGAACTTGCTGGTATTAAAGTCGTACAACCCAGCCCCAGTCGCGCATTAAATGATAGTGCAGTTGCCGCTGTGCATGCTGCGGCACCCTTCAAGCCATTACCAAGCTCTTGGGGCTTAGAACGCGCCAACTTTTTCTTTGTCTTTGAAGTGGTTGAAGACCGCGCTGTGTTCCGCCGTTTATAATTGAAAGCAAGTATCACCAACCTACTTCATTGGTATCACAGTAATGCCCGTAACTTACCTTGGCGGCATACCACAGACCCTTATCACATCTGGATTTCTGAAATTATGTTGCAGCAAACACAGGTTAAAACTGTATTGCCAAGGTATGCAGCATGGTTTGAAGTATTCCCCGATATTCCAAGCTTAGCTAAAGCACACATTGATGATGTATTCAAACAATGGGAAGGTTTGGGCTACTATCGACGCGCACGCTTTATCCATGAAGCAGCCCAACAAATAACACTACAATTTCATGGTCAGTTTCCTACCAAATTTGAAGATATTTTAAGCCTTAAAGGCATTGGTAAAAGCACGGCAGGTGCCATTTCTTCCTTTTGTTTTAACACATACACGCCAGTGCTTGATGGCAATGTCAAACGGGTGTTATCTGCTTGGGAAAACAAGACTCTAAATGAAAAAGAACTGTGGCAATTAGCCCAAGGTTATATTGAGCATAGCAAAAAACCTGACCTTTGGAATCAAGCTATGATGGAGTTGGGCGCAACACTTTGCCAAGCAAGAAAACGTACTTGTAAAACCTGCCCTATGACTTCTTCATGTCAATCAGCTTTTACTGAGCCGCTGAAAAAAACATCATCAATAAAAGTGAAAGATGTGTATTGGCAAGTATCCGTACACCAACATAAACAACATGGTATTTGGTTGGAGAAGCGCCCCCAAAGTGGTATTTGGTCAGGGCTTTGGACACCACCCATTACCGAGCTGGATACAAAACCCAAACATGAACCAAACCTTGTGCATCAACTCACACATCGCCGTATTCATCTGTACTTAAAAGATGAACAATCTACACCGGTAGGCAATGGTCAGTGGTTTACATCTTGGGAAGGTTTGGCTGTACCAACAGGTATCCACCGTTTGTTTGAACAATATGTTTAACCGCAGAGGTTGCTGAGGTCGCAGCGTTTCACAGAGTTTTTTTGTCATGCCGACCAGCGTGGAGGCATCTCACAAGATTTCTCCACTTTGCTATGCTACGGTCGAAATAACAATAATAGCCACCGATAAACGCAGGTGGTTCAAATATATGTCATGCTTAGTAAAGAATGCTAGATTCCCACTCATCATGGATTTATATGTATGCTAAGTGAAGTGACACCCTTTCATTTCCAGGGCTTTGATTTTTATGTCAAACGCGATGAACTGATTGACCCACTTTTAAGTGGTAACAAATACCGTAAGCTTTATACTTTGCTACAAACACCCCCTGAAACTTATCACATCATCATTTCCTACGGCGGCAGCCAATCCAATGCCATGTTATCCATGGCTGCTTTGTGCAAGCAAAAAGGTTGGCAGTTTCAATATTACTGCAAACCTTTACCCCCTCACCTCAAACAACAACCCACAGGCAACCTACAAATGGCATTGAACTTGGGCATGCAACTCATAGAAACTGAAAGCTACACACAAACCATCACCCAACTTCAAAGCAAAGGAAAAACACTGCTCATTCCCCAAGGTGGGGCAGACCCTTTAGCTGAATGCGGCATTCAAGTTTTGGCTGATGAAATCACGCAATGGCAACAAAAAAAACATCTCAACATACTAAATGTCGTTACCCCATCGGGTACAGGGACAACAGCTCTTTATCTTGCAAAGCATTTACCCGACTGCCAAATACTTACCACGGCAAGCGTGGGGGACAATGAGTATTTAACGCAGCAAATGCAGCAGCTTGGTAGCATACCCAACAACCTGAACCTGCTTGAGCCACCTCGTAAATATCATTTTGCCAAACCTTACCCTGAACTTTTAGACACATATCAAGCCTTAAAGCAAAGCGGCATTGAATTCGACCTCATCTATGCGCCTAAGATGTGGCAAACCTTGTTAACCCATATGCAAAACATTCAAGGCACGGTACTGTATGTTCATAGTGGCGGTTTAATGGGCAATATCACAATGTTAGAGCGCTACGCACAAAAGGGGTTTTTATGATTCGAGTCTTGCTACTTAGCTTGTTATTCATCAACACTGCGTGGGCAGAGGTGTTACCCAAACAAAACATGGTGGCTTCTGCTCATCCATTAGCAACCAACGCTGCTATCGACATTCTCAAGCAAGGTGGCAATGCCTTTGATGCCGCGGCTGCCTTAGCGCTCACTATTGGCGTTGCTGAGCCCACAGGCTCTGGCATTGGTGGTGGTGGCTTTTTCTTACTTTATATCGCCAAAGAAAAGCGATATGTCATGTTGGATGCACGAGAAATGTCACCCACGTTGGCAAGTAATGGTGAGGTTTACAAAACCCAATCTAGTATTGATGGTGCGCAATCCGCAGGTGTGCCTGGCTTGATTGCAGGCGTTGACCATTTAATCACGAAGTACGGAAAATTGGATAGAAACCATGATACAGAAGCTGCCATTCATATGGCACAGCATGGTTTTAAGGTATCCAAACATTATCAACGTGTCGCACAGTGGCGAAAAGATGTACTACAAACCAACGCGGCTAAGAATATATATTTACATCAAGGCAATATCCCTAAAATTGGTAGCTTGATTAAGCAAACCAAACTTGCTAAAACATTGAAACGCTTTGCCGAATTTGGTGCTGATGATTTCTATCGTGGTGAAACAGCCAAACGATTGGTGGCTGATATGAAAAAAGATGGTGGCTTGATTCGGCTGGATGATTTAAAGGCATACAAAGTGATTGAACGCGAGCCCATGCGCTTTGACTATCAAGGTTTTGAGTGGGTGACCGCAACCCTACCTTCATCAGGCGGCATCACCTTAGCTGAAACGCGGGGCATTCTGAAAGATGATAAACTGGATAAGCTTTCCGAGGTGGATAGAACCCATTTAGTGATTGAAGCCATGAAACTGGCGTATAAAGACCGTAATCAATATTTGGGTGATAGTGATTTCGTGGATATTCCAGATTTGCTCAATCCCAAACGATTAGAAAAACTTCGTGCAAACATTGATATGAACAAAGCTACACCCTCTTCCAGTTTTATTGCTGACCCATCGGGCAATGGTGTGGATACCACCCATTTTTCCATCGTTGATAAAGAAGGTAATATGGTTGCCGCTACACTCTCGATTAACTATGGCTTTGGCTCAGGTTATGTGTCTCCAAGTACAGGCATACTCATGAATGATGAAATGGATGACTTTGCCACCCAAGTCGGCAAACCCAACGCCTATGGCTTGGTGCAAGGCAAAGCCAATGCTGTTGCCCCGCACAAACGTATGCTCTCATCCATGAGCCCTACATTTATCCTCGGCAAAGACAAAACATTTGTGGTCGGCACACCGGGCGGATCGCGTATTATCAGTATGGTTTTGCTGGCTGGTTTGGAATTTATGCAAGGCGGTAACGATGTGTCCGCATGGATTAATAAACCACGCTTTCATCATCAGTATTTACCTGATGTGGTGCAACATGAAAAAGGTGCGTTTACCCCAAAAGTATCCAAGCAACTTCAAGCCAAAGGACATAAGCTCAAAGCCATGCGGAATTATGGCAATATGCACGCTATTCTTTGGGATAGACATACAGGGCAAGTCTTTGGCGCATCGGATAAACGAGGTGAGGGCTTAACCAAAGCTTTTTAACATTATTCACCACGAAGAACATGAAGAAAAAGTGTCATGCTGAGCGTAGTCGGAGCATCTTTTGTCATGCCGACCGATTAGGTGAATTGCGAAGCAAGAGAGTATCCCCTGGGGGAAGTGGAGGCATCTTATAGATTTCTCCACTCCGCTACGCTTCGGTCGAAATGACAAACTCACCACGAAGAATACCGAAGCGCCCTATTTCAGTGGTAAATAAATGTCCGTAATGATTTCATGCTCCTGAACATCAGGAAGCTTAGTCACATAATGAAAAAAGCATGGAAAGTCTCTTAGCTCTTCCCCGCTTTCAGGTAACCATTCTTTATATAAAAACATCACCTTAGCAGTCATCTTCTCATACGGACCAACATGCCTAATTCTAGCGCACTTACCTTCTGGAATAATTTTATTTTTCATCACCTTATCATCTTCAGGGATGGGTGCAGTCACTTCGCAACAAATATCAAATCGAAATTCATCAGGTTTGGTTGTCGTAGGGTCATCATAAGCCAACCCTAAAGTTCGGCTGGTTTTAACGGGCGATAAACCTGTTTGTTTTCGCCATGCAATCACCTCTGCAATGGATTCATTGATTAAATCTGGTGCTTTTCTATGCTCAAAAGCAGCGACCTTTACCTCTTCAAACCCAACAACTTCTACATTTATTTCTTGGCTCATGATGATTTCTCCTTCCCTTGCTGGGAACTTATATTTCTCATGCCAAGGTTGCCATTTGGGTTCTTTTCGGAATGCACTTGGTGTTTGTCCAAATGCTTTTTTAAATGCCCTAGAGAATGATTCAGGGTTTTCAAACTTTGCATCATATGCAATATCAATAATTTGCACTTCTTGACGAAATGTGAGCTGATACGATGCTCGTTTAAGCCTTAAAAGTTGCACATATTTGGATACACTTAACCCTACATACACCGAAAATTGCCGATGAAAATGAAATTTAGAGAAAAATGCGACATCCGCCAAAACTTCAACGGATAAGTCTTCATACAAATGCGTATCGATAAAGTGCAACACTTTATCAAACCTTGCTTGGTATATTTTTCTATTTTGATTCATTTCAGCCATGATTACCTCAACATGGCGAACGCTAAAGCCCTAAAAGAATGGTATCTTGACCAAAATTGCCATCTTTCCTCAAACCCAAGGTTATAAAAGATAACATCAACCTTTATGGTTTACCTACATAAGTTTCAATGACTTCTTCTTTGCCTTTAAGTTTAAGCGGTTCGCTTAACTTAAAGTGAGCTTTGTGCTTTTCATCAAGTTGCTCATACACCACTTTACTGATAATCACTTCTCCACCTTTAGCCGCCCCACAAAACCGAGCGCCTGTATTGACGATATTACCAATCACCGTGTAATCACGGCGGTCATGCGTACCAATAGAGCCAAGCAATGCCTCCCCATAATGCACCCCTACCCCCACATTAAAGTTTACATCTTGGCTATCCTGAATGGCTTGTTGAATGTCTAAGCCTGCTTGCACAGCAGCTTGAGAAGCATGTTTAGGAAACATAGCCATGATTTCATCGCCCACAAATTTGTCGATAATGCCATCATATTTATGGATAATTTCTGCCTGTAACTCAAACAGTTTATTTAAGTTTTCAACCACAACTTCAGGTTTTTCATTTTCTGAATAACTGGTAAATCCACGAATATCTGAGAAGAAAATCACAATATCCTGCATTTCACCCTTAAATAGCTCTGTTTTTTCAGTGACCGAACTATAAATCGCATCTGTAGTTGATTTGGATAAGTATTTTTCCATGTGTTCACGCACTTTAATTAATAAACAGGTGTTCATGGTAATTACTTTGTCTGCCTTAAATACAATCCAAAACAGCATGATATTAAATAGAATGAAAATTAAAGTTGGAATGACTAAGGCTTCCTGCAATGCCTCATACACCATATCTTCAAAGCGGGTCACATCTTCATAAATTTCCATCACACCCACCACTTGCTTAGTATCCAAATCAAAAGCAGGAATATATACTTCAATAAAATGCTTACCGTCTTCCTCTTCCTGTTTAGAAAAAGTCTTGCCTTGAAGTGCTAACTGAAAACCCTCACCTTGAATATCATCATACAAGTCACCCTCATTGGTTTGATTCTCATAGTCATACAGAATCACACCTTTCCGATTAAACACATTGACTTTAGCAAAACCAAAATCAGTCGTAATCAATTCTTCCATTTTATCTCTTAGCTTGTGTCTCATGTCATCGGACTGAATGGTTTCAAAGCTAGCATGATTTTCTTCTAAGACATCACGGTACACATCGCGATAAAAGGTGCTCCCCTTTTCAACCAAATTTTCAATATACTGCTGATGTAATGCTTGTCGCTCGGCATGAATAAAAAAGGAAAATAGCATGGCATAAAAAACTATCCCACCGATACCCGCATATAAAATATAATACCTTTTCAAAGGAAAAGGTTTGTTGTTCATCACTGCCTTATTCGGGTTACTCAAAATCATTCACCTGTTTTAATCTAAATTTAACACCTGCAACCATAGCAAGTCACTTATTGATGGGCGGCTATAGTCATAGTTTGCATAGGCTTGAAATACCAATACGCAAACCATACATTACTACACATTAAGGAATTATAAAATTAAAAAGGAGTTTCTCACATGAAGTCATTTAAAGGCATAGCCTTATTGGTAATTACCAACATTCTTATCATGGTCACCTTAGCAATTAGCGCCAATATTTTGGTCTACTTTGTCTTACCCATGTTCGGCATTGATGTCCGAGGTAGCTTTGAAGCTCGTCAATTGATGTTTGCTGCTGTGTTTGGTTTTGGCGGTGCATTTATTTCGCTTTGGATGTCCAAATGGTTTGCCAAACGTGGCTACAAAATGCAACAAGTGACCAACCCAACAACCCCCAAAGAAAAATTAGTCTACAACACTGTAAAAGCATTGGCAGAACGCGAAGGCATTAAAATGCCTGAGGTTTGGGTATATTGGGACGACGTGCCTAATGCGTTTGCCACAGGTCCTAGTCGTAATAATTCTATGGTGGCTGTTTCCTCTGGCTTAGCAACCAACCTAAGTGACGCAGAACTTAAAGCTGTACTGGCGCATGAAGTTGGGCATATTGCCAATGGTGATATGGTTGCCACGACGTTGTTGCAAGGCTTGATGAATACCATGGTATACTTTGTAGCAAGCATTGTTGCACGTATGGTAGCTAGTGCTGTAGCCCGCGATGGTGAACCAAGTCATATGGTGTATTTCATTGTGGATATTGTACTGCAAATCCTACTATCTATTCTTGCATCTATCGTTATTTTCGCCTTCTCACGTAAACGTGAATTCAAAGCTGATGCCTATGCCGCAGATGCTTTGGGTGCGGATTCCATGATTAGTGCTTTGCAAAAAATTGATGCTTTATCTCGTCAATCTGTGGAATGGCAACATCGTGAAGCGCGAGAAGATGCCCTTGCAACCATGAAAATTTACGGCGCACACGGTGGCATGAAAGGTTTGTTTGCAACCCATCCAAGCATTGAAGATCGTATTGCAGCATTACGTAACCGCCGCTAGGCTTTAGGCATGTCACATGCCAAACACAATACGCCCTCATTTCAATCCGTTGCCATTCTTATTATTGGCAACGAAGTATTGTCAGGGCGTACACGCGAAGCTAACGCTTGGTTTGCAGCAAAAACATTATTTGATGTAGGCTGCAAACTAAGCGAAGTTGCTATTGTTCCTGATATTCAGGAAACCATTATCAACACCTTGCAGCGCTTACACCAGCAATATGATGCTGTGATTACCAGTGGCGGCATTGGCCCCACCCACGATGACATTACCATGCAGAGTGTAGCCGATACTTTTGATGTACCACTGCTTGAACATGCTGAAACCATTCAGTTGATGACAAACTTTTATGGTGAAGACGCGCTCACAGAAGGTCGCCGCCGCATGGCTCGTTTACCAGACGGTGCAAAACCTATCATTTGTGAACAGTCGATATGCCCAGGTGCCTTAATTCAGAATGTTTATGTCTTTGCAGGCGTGCCACATATTTTTGCCTCACAATTAAAGTCTGTGTTGCCGCACTTCACCACAGGCAAAGCATTTATACGTCAAGAAATTGAAGTACGCTTACTCGAAAGTAACTTTGCGCAAGAGCTTAGCGATATTCAAAATGATAACCCTGATATTGAAATCGGTTCATACCCTGGTCGCTGTGGTAAGCAACCCACTGGTAAAATATGCATAAGTGGGATTGACAAAAAAAGAATCGCAAACGTAAAAAAACAAATTGAACACATGTTAAAGGACAAAGAAAACCATGAAAATCAGTAAACGTGACACCATATTCATTGTGATTGTAGCTATCGTCATCACCTTTCTCACCCTAGGTGCTAAAGAACGCACCACCAAAGCTGTGCCTGATGATGCTATACATGATAAAGCAACATCACGTGATCAATGCATGACATGCCACGGTGTCGATGGTGTCAAACCTCAACCGCTAGGTCACCCTAAAGCAAACCAATGTTTCCAATGCCACAAACAACCTGACCACTGGGTTGGTGGCGTAGTAAAAACAAAATGAAACGTATTGGCATTGTTGCCAAACGACATGACGACTTTGCACTGAAAACAGCGTGCGAACTAAGCGCATGGTTACAAAAAAAAGAACTTCAAGTCGTTGTTACCCCACAAATTGCCAAGCACAGCAATGCACAAAGTGTTCCACTTGTAGAAATGCCGCAACATGTTGAACTGATGGTGGTGCTTGGTGGTGATGGCACACTCTTACAAACAGGACGTTGTTTTGTCGGTTCAGGCGTACCGATTTTAGGTATCAACCTTGGTCGCTTGGGTTTTTTAACTGATACACCTCTAAGCAATATGTTTGATGTCATGGATGATGTTTTGGCAGGGCAGTTTAAAGTAAAAAAACACTTTGCTTTGCAAGTTGATGTCATACGTGACGGCAAACATAAAAGTTCGGGTTTAGCGATGAATGATGTGGTTTTACAGCGTAATGACCACCCACGTATGATTGAATTTGAAATGTATGCTCGTAAACAATTCGTCTTTCGTTTACGTGCCGATGGTTTGGTTTTAGCAACGCCCGCAGGCTCAACAGCTTATGCTTTATCTGCAGGTGGTGCGATTGTTCATCCCGAAATTGAAGCCATCAGTGTCGTTCCTATTTGCCCACACACCGTATCCAACCGCCCTATTGTTTTACCTGCTTATGATGAAATTAAATTGAACTTAATCGATAGCCCTGCTCCTGCAGCCCTTAATCTAGACGGGCAAGTCCATTCCACACTAAACATGGGCGATAGCGTGTCGGTGAAACGTGCGGGTGACATCACTTTGGTGTATTTGGAGCACTGGCATTATTTTGATGTCTTGCGTAATAAATTAGGCTGGGCTGGGCAACAATAAATGATTGTTTCTCTGCATGTGCGTCAATTCGCACTTTTTGAGCACATAGAGCTTGAGCTCAACAAAGGTATGACTGTATTCACAGGCGAAACAGGTGCGGGAAAGTCGATTTTGGTGGATGCTTTGGGTGCAGTATTTGGAGCACGCGCCAATGCTGATTGGGTGCGTCATGGTGCAGAAAAAGCAGAAGTCATTGCTGAAATTGAATCTCAAGATACACGTCTATTTCACCTGCTCAAAGAACAAGATATTGATGCCGATGATGGCATCATGATTCGCCGCGTCATCACCGCTGAAGGTCGTTCAAAAGCATGGGTTAATGGCATACCAACCGCTGCTGGGGTATTAAAACAAATCGGCAATATTTGCTTTGATTTGCATGGGCAACATGAGCACCAAACGTTGATGCAGCCTGAGTTCCAACAGCAAATCATTGATGCCCGAGTTGAGCAAAGCATCAAACAAACCGTAAATAAAACATATACACAACTCTCTGAAATCAACAAACGTTTGCGTGATTTACATGGCAGCCGTGATGAAGCACTTGAAAAAGAAGCCTGGATGCGTGAAGAAAGCGAGCGTTTATTGGCATTAGACATTGAAGATGGTTTGGAAGAAAAGCTGGAAACAGAATGTGAAGCAGGACGCAACATTGAGCAAGTGCAACAAGCTGCTGCAACTGCACTTAACCTGTTTGATGAACAAGAAATCACCGTACGCAACCTTTTGGGGGAAATCATTCATCAGGTTGAAGCGGTAGCTGAACATCACCCAAGCTTACAAGAAGCACATGCTTTGCTCACACAAATGGATTCGCTTGCCAGTGAAGTATCTCCTTATTTGCAAGAAGTTTTGGATAGTCAAATAGATGCACAAAGCTTACAGCAAACCGAAGATAGGCTTGCCGATTTAAGGGCTGCCAAACGTAGGCATGATACCGATGAAAACGGACTCTTAAAACTCATCAAGCAATGGCAAGAAAGCTTAAGCGCCTTGGATACAGCATCTTGGGATGAAGAAGCATTGCGCTCGCAGCAAAAAACATTAGAAACAGCATATCAAGAAGCCGCCACAACACTGCATCAAGCCCGCATTGAAGCAGCCGATAAACTGATCCAAGACTTACGTCCTTTTCTTAATCAACTTGGGCTTAAAAACATGCAATTATCGGCAAGTATTGACGCACGCAGTGATAAAAACACATGGAAAGCTGATGGTTGGGATGATATTCAATTATTGGCAGCAGCCAATATTGGCGAGCCTTTCAAAAGCTTAGCCGACACAGCATCGGGCGGTGAATTAAGTCGCTTGGTCTTAGCCCTTAAAGGCTGTGGGGCATTAGAAAATGAACCTGATACAGCTATTTTTGATGAAGTGGATGTTGGTATTGGTGGTGAAACGGGTTGGTGCGTAGGTGAATTATTGCGCAATATGGGTAATGAGCGACAAGTCTTGGTGGTATCACATTTACCACAAGTTGCCGCATGTGCACATCATCAAGTCGCCATTGAAAAATCAGTGCACAACAACCGAACACGCACCGATTTAAGCATACTTACAGGTGAACAACGCACATCAGAAATTGCGCGCATGTTGGGTGGCATCAATGATGAAAGCTTAAGTCATGCTGCAACCATGTTAAAACGTGGGCAAGCTTGATGCCCAACCCAATTGAAGTACGCCCTGCACAAGCGCAAGATGTTGAACAAATGTATGCCTTGATGCTGCCATTCATGCAAGATAATACGCTGATTAGTCGTGACCAAGATGATATTTTTGAACATTTACAAGAGTTTGTTGTCGCCATAAAAGATGGAAACGTTTTAGGTGTTTCGGCACTGCATGTCTATGACACCGATTTAGCCGAAATCCGCTCTTTGGTGGTATCTCCCAAAGCACAGCGTATGTCTATTGGTCACCAATTGGTCAAAGCCTGTGAAGCTATGAGCCAAAAACTGGGGATTTCTCGTGTTTTCGCCTTAACTTATATTGATAAATTCTTTCTTTCCCAAGGTTATACTGTGGTTGCCAAAGAAAGCTTACCACAAAAAATTTGGACAGTATGTGTGCACTGCCCCAAGTTTAGCCATTGTGATGAAATTGCGGTGTGTAAAAACCTTTAGCTCTAAACCTAATCCAATAGTGGATCAGTTTTTCCCAACTCAGCAAACCCTTGGTTTCTAAAATGGCATGAATCACAATGCCCGCAAGGCGTGCCATCATCTTTAGGATCATAACATGAGCGCGTCATGGCATAATCTACCCCCAATGATAAACCCAACTGGATAATTTCTGACTTATCCAAATGTAATAAAGGTGCCACGACTTCAAAATCTGCGCCTTGCACCCCTGCTTTTGTACCCAAAGCAACCGTTTTAGCAAATGAGTTTAAGAACTCAGGACGACAATCGGGGTAACCTGAATAGTCCACCACATTTGCACCAATCACCAATTTGTTTGCGCCTACAGTCTCTGCAAATGCAGCCGCTAACGACAAAAAGATAAGATTACGCGCAGGCACATAGGTTGAAGGAATTGAAGTTGTTTCCGCTTGGTCTTTAGGCACATCCAAATTACTTGTTAACGATGAACCGCCAATAGCATGCAAGTCCACGCTGATGACCTGATGTTTTTTCACTGCAAAAGCCTTTGCAATGTCCTTTGATGCTTCTAGCTCAATACGATGACGCTGCCCATAATCAAAAGCGATGGTGAAACATTCCCAACCTTTTTCCTTACTTGCCCATGCTAGAGCCGTAGCAGAATCCAACCCGCCTGATAATAATACAACCGCTTTCGTTGTCATACCC
>Ga0256829_1001945_pt1 | contig 15979 bp, 12 predicted proteins | sample 131447metaG_FD_185979 | JGI IMG/M metagenome (GOLD analysis project Ga0256829, IMG submission 185979) | Hydrothermal vent microbial communities from Lau Basin, Pacific Ocean - 131-447 | ecosystem: Environmental > Aquatic > Marine > Hydrothermal vents | place: Pacific Ocean: Lau Basin | collected...
GACACGCTTATTCGATTTTCAATGTAGTCATCGTCAACTCGATCAGAATCCCTGTCGGTGTGATTATAATCTAAGGAGATATTGGTTCTCTCACTGAGCTGCTTGGTCAAACTCAACCTGTAGTCGTCTGTCTGAACAACATCATTAGTACCGCCATCTTCCCTTTCGTCCCAGTTGTATGAGAAAGATACGGACATGCGCGATGCCAGGGCTCGATCTATTGAGAGCGAATAACCGCTGAAGATATCTTCAACACCGGTATCTTCAGTAGTTTGCTTGGAACGATCACCTTCCAAAGTCAGCGTGGTGCGCTTTCCACTCAGGGTATAGGAGAAGTCCAAACGCTCATCGATAATGGTACTGTTGGTGCGTGATGTCAGATTGCTGAAGCGGCTCAGATTACTGGTGCCGGCCCTGCCTCCCGCGCGAATACCACGGGAATCGGTAGTGGAGCGGGAATAACCCAGGCTCAACTCGCTCTTCTTGTGGCGATAGGAAATATCCAGTGATGGTGTACTGCCAAAGTAACGCTCGCCGTACCCAAGATTGACCGTGGTTCTGGCATTAGGCGTCCAGACAATCCCGGTGCTCCAGGTATCGCCGTCCACGTTATCCGTTGTGGATTGATAGTCGTTCCACTCTTTACCGACACTGGCCGTCAGCTGCCACTTGCGGCTAAAGCGATAACCGAAACTAACATCCCCGCTGACAAATTCATTATCGGAGTTATCGGTTGCAGAGACATTTCCACTGCGATCTTCGTACTCTGTTTTGCGATAGTCTGCACCCAGACCCCAACTAAAACGACCGAAGTAACTGCCGCTACTCAGATTAAACGAGGCGGAATCTTGCGTACTGTCATCGACATCACTGTCATCATTGATCTGATCGTCAAAGTTGTAGCGCAACTCATAGGTGACATAGTCTTTGATTCGGCTGGAAATATAGGGGGTTATGCCGTACTGATAGGTTGTCGTGGAATTATCTGTATTGCTGACACCGGCAGAACCAGTACGACCAAAGGGATCAATAGAAGTCTGGCGAGCCGAGGCATCCGCTTCAATAAACAGAAAGTTCTCAATCAGCTCAGCATCGGCAGACGCGTTGACGCTGGGGTTGAAATTATCAGTTTGACCACCAGCATCACTAAACTGCAAAGAACCCGACACATCTACATTGGCCCTCGCTCCTAATCCTTGCAGGCTGAAATTGGGTGTCAGCAACGATGTAGATCGACTTTCCTCGTTCTCTGCTGAAAGTTCAGTATTATCTGAATAGACATGCCTGTAGGTTATTCCACTGCTGGTAGTCCATTCGGCCGCTGAGACCCATTCAGCCGCAACGACAGTCGATAGAGATAGCAATAAGATAGATTTTGTATGTTTAGCCATCCTTCTACTCCGCGGTTTTGTCGCGATTACGGTTAGAGCCATAACCGTAGCCATAGCCGTAGCCATAACCGTAGCGGTGCTTATCCCAGAGGTTGCGCTTAGCTTTATTCAACACCATGCCGATAATCTTATCTTGCGACAGATACTCCAATGCCTCATGCAAAGCTTCAGTGGAGGTCTGTTCCGCAGCCACTACAAACACGATCTGGCCCATGGCATTGGCTAATACTCTCGCCTCTGTAGTCAAAAGCAAGGGAGGAGAATCAAAAATTATAATGCGATCGTGATAACGCTCAGAAATTTCGTTGGCCAGGCTCAGCATCTTCTGACTGGCCAACAGCTCAGTAGAGTGGTCGTGAATTTGCCCAGCCGGAACTATTTTCAGGTTAGGAATATCGGTATGAACCAAGACATCCTCAATGCCCACCTCATCCTGCAACACATCAATCAAACCAAGCGCACTGTCAGGCACGCCCAACAAGCGCCCAGCTGAAGCCTTGGCAATATCGCCATCCACGAACAAAACCGTCTTGCCCTTCTCCATGGACATACTCATGGCGAGATTCAATGCCGAGAAGGTTTTGCCTTCACCCTGAAGACTGCTGGTCACCATAATCAAATTAGGATGATCAACTTTTGCCGCACTCTTGCCCGAAATATTCATTAACAAGGGGCGTTTGATCACGCGATACTCTTCGGCAATAGTACTGCGTGGAGCAGAATGAGTAACCATACCCTTCTCTGCCAGCTCTTCTACCGGTATGTGCACTACCTCATGATCTTGAGGCTCGGCCATATCAGCGGCAACTGCCTCAGAATCGGCCACTTGGGGGACCGCTTTCTCAGCAACCGTTTCTTCAGAATCGAATCCTCCTGATTCAGAGACAACTGGCGATTTAGAATCAACATTCGATACAACTTGCTGTTGCGATTGTTCGACCGTATTGGTCGAAGATGATGTTGCGCCTATCAGCCCCTCGTCTTTCTGTTCTGCGGCTTGCTCCTGTGCCTGCACGGCTCGTTCTGCAACACTCCTCTGCCGAGATTCTGACAATTGCTTTTGCTTATCTTCATTAAGATCTGAGTCTTTGAGTTTTGGTAGTGTGCCGACGGCCTTTTCAATAATGCTCATAGTTCAATCCCTTTGCGCACCCCGATCACAGCAAAATCTGTAGTGCATTGATTACCGCAAAGGCAGCAATCAGACACATAAACAACCCAAAGAACACCAGACGAGACATCAGCGCCGCCCTTCGCTCTTCTTTATCTGTCACCAGTGATACTGTCCCCAAGACTGGCAAGTCTGTAACTCTGGTGAGAGCAAAGCGATCAATAACCACCGGATTCAACAGTGACCAAAGAAACGCGAGACCACCTCCTGCTCCGATACCAAGCACCAGCACAATAGCATTCAAGAGTAACTTGTTCGGCTCGCTAGGCTCCAGAGGCACAAACGGAGGATCAATTACCCGGAATACCAGATCATTGGACTTTTGCTCGACATCTTGAGAAATCAGAGCAGATTCACGACGCGCCAACAGGTCACCGTGTTTTTGACGAACAATATCGTAGTCGCGGTTTAACTGTTTAAGCTCGGCTTCGATAACTGGAATATTGTCCACCATTTCTTCCAGCTCTTTGACCCGGCTGCGGTACTCCTTGACGCGGACAGTCATTTCAGCCACACGAGCTTCAGTTTCGGCCAGCATGGTGCGCATCTGTTGATACACGGGGCTTTCCTTTAAGCCCGCGTATTCAGCAGGCTGCCCCGCCATGGCCTTTTCAATTTCTGCTTGCTTTTCTTCTTCAAGAACTTCGATCAAACCACGAATTTGCACGACTTCCGGATAGCGATCCGTATAGCGCGTCAGTAAATCGTCGAGACGAGCCTGTAGAGAATTAATGCGGGAATCCAGAGGCGACTGGGAAAAGTTGTCGGTACCACTCGACAGGAAAACTGGTTCTTCACCCGCCAACTGCCGCTTCAATTCATTGCGGCGCTGGGTCATTTCATTAAGGCGCAATTCTGCGCTGGAAAGCTCTTGACGAGCGCTGGCCAGATTACCGTAGTAGCCGCCACTCTGGCCAGGCAGCACACCCACGTACTTCTGCTTGAATTTAGCCAGGCGAGATTCTGCTTCTGTCAGGCGGTTTTCATACTCTTCGATTTGCTGGTCGAGAAATTTCTGCGCGTCCAGACTATCCGCCCGTTCATCCCCCAAGGTACTTTCAATAAAAACGGTAATTAGAGACTGAACCACTCGTTTGGCCATCTCCCGATCCTCATGCTGAAAACCCAGCGAATAGAGAGAAGTATTACTACGATCACCAGATAGACTGATGTTTTCCTTGAGCTCCTTGATAATTGCGTCTTTTTGAGCGTCTGTTTCCGCCTGAAGATCCAGGTCGGTCATCCTCATCAATTTTTCCAGATTAGGTCGACTGAGCAAGGTACGGCTCATCAGCTGAATACGCTGATCAATGTTTGGCTGAATAGCCAACCCTCGCAGCAACGGCCGCAGTACTGTGTTGGTGTCAACATGGACGCGAGCTGACGCTTTATAGGCTTCGGGCATTTGAAACACCCACGCCCATCCTGCAAGGGAAACCAACGCAGCCACAATCAGCGCCTGCCAACGGTAACGCCATATACCCCAAACATAGCCCAGGATCTGGACCAATATCTCTTGCATTATCTATCCCTGTAATTTCTATCAATGCCAGAATCATAAGATTCCCGCTTAGCCATGGACACCCTCTCTTGCCCTTGGCAACTCACCTTGTGCGCGGGAATGACGGCTGCCGACGGTTCAAGGAAATGCGACATTGACGCACTATTTTTCACAAAAGAACTAACGTCATTGCGAGCTGCGAAGCAGCTCGGCAATCTCTCGAACCGTGCACCATAGTGACAAATTACCCCAGGGCACCCTCTCTTGCTCCGCAATTCACCTTGTTGCTTCGTGCCTTCGTAGGCCCTGCTTTTGACGCTTCACTCCTCGCAATGACGGTCAAACTTTTCGAAATTAGAACCAAGACTCTGGAATCATTACGATATCGCCGGGCATCATGGTCAGATTGGCGGAGATGTCGCCATCTTCCAGCAGATCCTCAAGGCGCAAAGAGTAGGTTTCCTTACCACTTTCACCATTGCGAATCAGTACCGCCTTATTGCCGGCCGCAAACTCAGTCAGACCACCAGAAGCAATCATTACATCCAGCATGGTCATATGCTTGCGAAACGGAATACTCAAAGGCTGAGACGCCTCACCGACTACGCGAATTTGCTGATCTGGCACACCAACAAAACCGCCAACGATGACACTGACGACAGGGTGCTTAACATAGGTGGCGTAAGCCTCCTCAATATGACGAGCGAGCTCGGAAGGTGTTTTACCACTGGCCTCAATATTCTCAACCAGACGCGTGGTAATTTTGCCATCAGGGCGAACCTGAACACCACCGATGGATAATTCCTGGTTACCCCACACAAAGATCTCCATGGAATCACCCGGGCCTATTACGTAATCCACGTTTTGCTCCAGCTGGCGCTGAGCTTCTGGCACTTCAGTGACCGTAGTACTGCACCCCGCCAGCGCAACAACTGACAACGCTACAACACCGATAGTTTTGATTCCCGAACGAAGCCCTTTAAAAGACGCTACTTTTGAGTCCACGCAACCTTCCTCCCTTCAATTGCATTGGCGTTCCTGTGAACGCCCTATCATAACCTTTGGATAGTGACCGAATCACTACAGTGTAACAATTGACTGCCACACTGCTCTATTCGCCAACCCCAATAAATTAAGGATACACCACATCCGCTGTTGAGCAACGCAGCTTACCACGTGAATGCCGGGCAATCACTAATGTTAATTTACGCGCCCCCTAAACGGGGGGAATAGAGATACAGAGGGTATCATGCCAAGATTTTGGGAACCGAATACTATAGAATCCCAAAGCGGCAAACAGGGGCCCAGCCGGGTTTTGGTTTGCGGTGTTGCCTGGAGCTCTGCTGCGCCCCCGCAGCGTATATCGAGATCCATTCCAGAAAGAACTCGATACTGGGAGATTCCCGCTTTCGCGGGAATGACGGTATGGACGCCTTCACTTGAAGGACGGAACCGGCAATACAATAGAACTTATTCAGACGATGCGTAGCCACGCGACGGAAATTGCAGGGTTTTAATACGGGAACAGCTATGTCGAACACCAACTTCCAGGATATTTCCAGCGGCAGTAAGATCCTGATTATTATTGAATTCCTGCTGTTCTCAGCGGTTGTACTTGGCACCTATCAAGCAAACCAGAACCTCGCGCTGATTGATCAGGCAAATATCCCCTTCACTGTTGTAGCCATCTACGCCACCATTTTTGCGCTAACAACCCAGCTGGCCATGCTCTCTATGGGGCTTTACAACCCCAAACTGAGAGAGAACTTTAGAACTATATTCAAGCGCCTGACTCTCGCTTACACCATTGCCTACCTGGTGTTTATGGTGTCTTCGATTATCACCGATTTATACAGTATTGAAGCCGAAGTGGCAGCAATGGCCGCACTTGCTGGGCTCATAGTTACATCTGGATTGCGCTCCATCACTCTGCGCATTAATTTCTTAGGTATGGGCAAACGCCGGGTTCTGGTTGTAGGCTCTGGCGAGCGCGCCTCCATTATTGAAAAGCGCATGCGCAGAGATGTGGATCGACAGAGCTTCGACCTATTGGGCTTTGTCACCATGACGGGCGACGACACCGAGGTAATGACCAGAGAAACCAAGATCGACCTAAAAGGCGAATCTCTGGTTTCCTACGCCATGCGCCATAAAGCTGATGAAATCGTAGTCGCCTGCGATGAGCGCCGCGGCAACTTGCCAACGGAAGAGTTGTTCTCTTGCAAAATCCGCGGCATCAATGTTATTGAGATTCTGGACTTTATTGAACGAGAAACCGGCCAGGTAGCGGTCAACCTGATCTACCCAAGCTGGGTAATTTACTCTGACGGATTCTCATCTACCAATTATCTGCGCAACTCTCTCGACTATATTCTTAATGCCGCCCTGGCGATGTTTGTGATGATTTTTGCCGCTCCTATCATGGCTATTGCTGCCATCGCCATTAAACTGGATGACGGCTGGAAATCTCCTATTTTCTATTTGCAGGTTCGACTGGGCCTCGATGGTAAGCCATTTAAAATCATCAAGTTCCGCAGCATGCGTGAAGATGCAGAGAAGGACGGCGCCAAGTGGGCCACCAAGGACGATGACCGCACCACCCGCATTGGCGGCTTTCTACGTAAATACCGAGTCGACGAACTGCCGCAACTTTGGAATGTCCTCAAGGGTGACATGGGATTCGTAGGACCACGCCCCGAGCGACCTGAATTTATTCACGAACTGGCCCAGAGCATCCCCTATTACAAGCAACGATTGAATGTGAAGCCTGGCCTTACCGGCTGGGCGCAGTTGAAGTACCCCTATGGATCAACGGTTGAGGATGCCCGTCAGAAGCTGCACTACGATCTGTATTACATTAAGCACCGTAGTATTTTGCTGGATTTGCATATTTTGATTCGGACGGCGGAAGTGGTGTTGTTTGGGAAGGGGAGATAGGTGCCGCAGCACCTTAGCGTTGGTTTTTCTTCTTTGCTGTGCCAAATTTGGAGGCTGGGTTTCGCCCAGCTGGGCGACTTCATTTTCTTTGCTCCGCGCAAAGAAAACCGAAGCAAAAGAAAGCGCGCCCTGATTCGTTGGCCTTCGGCTTCCCTCACTCCGAGCCGATCCTGCGGGTCGGCGTAACGCGCGTCCTGCGCGATACGCCTAAATCGCACGTCCATGTGCGATTTCCCCTTGTCTCAACTCTCCGCTCGGCAACTCATACGGGACCCAAGGTGCCAAGTTTTGAGCTTGTGCGCAGGTCACTCAGGCTTGCTCTCGCTCTTCGAGGGATTTCAGGTCGAATTTGTCCAGCAAGGTGTAGAGAGTTGGACGGGTAATACCAAGCATTTTGGCTGCGGTGGAGACGTTGCCGTCGGCGTGCAGCAGTGCTCGCTTTACGGCTTTGAGTTCGGCTTCTTCTCGGACTTGCCTTAAGTTGAAGGGCTCTTGGGCGGCTTCTACGGAGTCCAATCCGAGATCTTCCAGGGTGATCAGGCTGCCCTCGCACATGACTACGGCGCGTTTGATCAGGCTTTCCAGCTCACGCACATTGCCCGGCCAGGCGCCGGCCTCAATAGCTTCGATAGACTCTTGATCAAAGCCTTTTACGGTTCCACCCAAGTCACTACTGAAACGTTTAAGGAAGGTTTTGGCAAGCAACAGGGCATCGCCTTCGCGATCCTTGAGCGCCGGTATATTGACCGTTAACTCGCTGATTCGATAGAACAAATCCTCTCGAAAACGTCCTTCGGCTATATGCTTATGGAGGTCCTGATGAGTCGCGCAAACGATGCGCACATCCACGGGAATTTCAGTACGACCACCAAGGCGCTCAATGACACGCTCCTGCAAAAAGCGCAGCAGCTTGGCCTGCAGCTCCAGAGGCAAATCACCAATTTCATCGAGAAACAGCGTGCCACCATTGGCGTATTCGATTTTGCCCAGTGTCTGTTTGGTGGCGCCGGTAAAGGCGCCCTTCTCATAGCCGAACAGTTCACTTTCAAGCAGAGTATCGGGAATCGCCGCACAGTTGATCGCCACCATGCGCTGATCAGCTCTGGGACTGAGATCGTGAATTGCTCGAGCCACCAGCTCTTTACCAGTGCCGCTCGCGCCCAACAACAGTGTCGTGATATCAGAGGGGGCAATCTTCTCAACGGTACGGCACACTTTCAGCATGTTGGGGCTTGAGGTGACAATGCCATTTAATGGAGTTGCCTGCTGGCGCTGCAGCAGTTTTTTGTTTTCCAACTCGAGCTCAAAGAGGCTATAAGCTCTCTCTACGATCAGAGTGAGAATTTCCGGGTCGATGGGTTTTTGATAGAAATCGTAGGCACCCAGACCGATGGCATGCACAGCGTTAGCTCTATCGTTATCACCCGTAACGATAATGACTTTGGTTTCCGGTTTGAGCGAGAGAATCTCTTTTAGTGTGGCAATACCTTCGGTGACACCGCCAGGATCTGGCGGCAAGCCCAAATCCAAGAGCACAACACCTGGCTCCAAACGACGAAACTGGGCAACGCCCTCTTCGCGGCTACCACAGATTTCCACTTTAAAACCGTCGAAACTCCACTTCAGCTGGCTCTGGATGCCAACGTCATCCTCGATCACCAACAGGGGCTTCTTACCGTCCTTCACCGACTTCTCCTTGAGGCCTTCACTGAATCCTTAAGCAAACAATAATAACCTTAAACAGCCGGCAGCGAAATTCTAAAATGCGTCCCCTGTTCAGGAACACTGGTTACGGAAATATCACCACCCAGCGCTCTCACGTATTCACGACTCTCGTAAACACCAATACCCATACCCATTAAGCCTTTGGTGGAATCAAAAGCCTTAAACAGTCTATCGCGAATGAACTCTTCAGACATACCAGTGCCAGAATCTGCTATTTCCACCAGCGCCACACCATTACTCGATGACAAGCGCACGGATACAGAGCCTGAATCCGGCGTAGCCTCCTGAGCGTTTTGCACGATATGGGAGAATACCGTCTTCAAGCGACCAGGATCTGCGTGAACCATTACCGCCTCATCACACTCGAGATTCGGTAGCGGCGCAGCTACCGCTCGCCCCTCTGCAACCGCACGCAAAACAACACTCAAATCCACATTTTCTGGTGTATCGCCGCGCATACCGTCGCGCATCTGCGCCATCAACCGCTGCATACGATTGACTGAGTTTTCTATGGTCAGAAACGCATCATCGACAAACTCCGGGTTGTCTCGGTGCTTTTCGGCGTTCTTTAACAACAGCGACTGCTGCGCCAGAATATTCTTCAGATCATGAATAACATAGGCCGACAGCCGATTAAATGAATCAAACTGATGCGCCTCCATTAGAGATTTATCAGCTTGATATTGCGCCAAGTGAATCGCGGCCTGTTTGCCCGCCATTTTCAATAGATCGCGATCCTCCCAGTTGATACTGATATGCGTACCCGAGCGCTTAATCACAACAAAACCTATGACATCCTCTCGCAGCTGTAGCGGCACAATTAACCAGGCCCCTCGTATTTGCAGCAGCCACGCTGGCAATTCCAGCCCTTGATACAAATCGGGGGAGCTTATGTACTCATCAAAGTCAACCACCCAACCCTGCTCTGCGAGAAACCCATAAAGCGAATTCAAATCACGATAGTCGTGGTGCCCAATCTCGGCCATATCGCAACGCTCAGACAACCGAAATAGCTGCTGATCGGTTTTCTCGAATAATAGTCCGCCACTACTTTCGACCAACCCAGCCAAGGCACGAACCACTCTCGCGGGAACCTCCTCTTCTGCACCAACGTCTTCAGCTCTGAGCTCTCTACCTCTTTTCCCCCCACCTATAGACATAGCCTCAGTAAACCCCAACCACTGCTCTCGGTAGTCGTGCTTGAAACTGAAAAAATGCTTGGTGAGAAACACCCTGACTTTTGCGCGAAAAGCGTCAGACAGCAGCAGCACAACCAACAATGCGCCCGCAGCAAAGAGAAATACGATCTGCATCGCTCCGGAGAAGGACACCCCAGTCAACTGAATGAGATACCCGCCAATGGCCATCAATAGCAGATACAGCCCCGCCCCCATGATGGTTGCCGAATGAAATACAGCGTCGCGAGACACATGAATACGTATGTCATAGCCAGGGTTACGAGCGATCGCGACAGCGATCATAGGCATTGCCATCAATACAACGAAACCACGTGCCTCCCAGAATACAGGATTAATACGCTTATACAGCAGCGCATCAGCATACATGAGAAAATCGAAACCGAAGATTAGGCCTACACCGACACAGAGGTACTTGATAACCCAACGTTCGTTGGACGAAGATTGGCGCAACACCTGCTCAATCAACAATAGCGCCAACAGCGGCATCACCAACCAGATCACCAATCTGGCATCGCGCAATACAACAAGCAATGATTCGGCCAGCGAACCTGCAAACAGGGGCACTACAAACAACACCCCCAATATCACAACCAACCCCAGACCGATGCTGATTATCCACTTCCTGGGGTATAACTGAGCCTGGCCATCAGCATTATTGAAGTAGAGCATATTCATCAAAACCAACAGCCAGCTGATGTTTCTGACAAATTCCGCCAACTGCACCAACAGCGACGGGATTGGCCACCCGGCGGCAAGTACAACAGACAGCCCTCCCCAAGCCAGCGTAGCGAGAGCCGCCACTATCACCACGCCTCCCAGCGGCCTTCCCCGCCAGGAAATCAACATCAATCCGGCCAACATAAAGTAGCCAAGTGAAGCTAAGCTGTAACTGACAATCCCTATATTCACGTTCTACTCACGTCCTATTCACGTAGCCGCGCCACCATTCAAATTGGCCTATTCTGACACAGGAGATTATCGGTCGCGAACTGCGTCATTCAGAGCCGCCTCAGCAGACAGAGATTGCCTCGCTGTGCTCGCAATGACGAGGGTTGCGGTGAATCGATGGCAATGGAAATCATTTCCTCTGGTTTCTGATCTCCTTTATACTCGCGCACAAAGTGTTGCACGCAATGGACTGACCGATGTACGACAAGTTTTACAATCTGACTGCCGAGCCCTTTCGTCTGAGCCCGGACCCCCGATTTTGCTATTCTCATCAAAGCTATGACCGCGCCAAGGCTTATATGCTTTACGCCTTCGAACGAGCCGAGGGGTTTGTGATGATTACCGGACGCCCCGGCACCGGAAAAACCACTCTGGTCAGCGATCTGGTCAACCGCCTGCCGCAAAACCGCGTCAAAGTGGCGATGTTGGTGTGCACCCAATTGGAAGCCAATGAAATGCTGGAGATGGTCACCTCCTCCTTTGGCATTCACACCGAGTCCACTCGCAAGGCACATCTGCTGCAAAAGCTGGAAACGCACTTGCGCACCTGGTACCAGCAGGGCATACGCGCCATGCTGATTGTCGACGAAGCCCAGGATCTTTCTCCCAACGCCCTGGAAGAACTGCGCTTGCTGACCAACATGCAAATTAACAATCAACCCTTGCTGCAGATCTTCCTACTGGGCCAAGAAGAACTTCTGGAAATGATCCAACAGAAGAATATGGAGCAAGTGCATCAGCGTATTGTCGCCGCTTGTCATCTTAAGGCTTTGGACGAAATCGACACCAAGGCCTATATTCAACATCGCCTGAAACAAGTGGGCTGGAACAACAACCCGCAGATCAGCGAAGCCGTTTATCCGGTGATCCACAAGTTTAGCGGAGGCATCCCGCGACGAATTAATATGATTTGCAGTCGCCTGCTAATGCACTCCTGCGTCGACGAAATGCATCAAATTGGCATTCAGGCTGCCAAGACCGTAATGCTGGAAATCAAAGAGGAGCAACTGACGGCAGGAGAAGTGCCCGACGACGCGGACTTCGCCAAAGAAGATTATTTTGAGGCACCGATCTCGCCGGGTACCTCCTGGTAAGCTTGGAAACTCTTTTGGCTAACCAGGACCTCAAACGTTAGCCACATACCAGGTAAGACTCTCAACCAAACCCTGCTCTACGGTATGGCTGGGTTGGTACCCCAACAGCTTTGATGCCTTGCCGATATCCGCTTGGGAATGTCGCACATCACCGGGTCGAAAATCGTTATACACAGGCTCTTTGATATCGGCCAGGCAAGTATTGTTTTGTGCATGCACGGCTATATTCTCTCGAATCAAACCAAAGAGCTCATTCAACGTAGTTCTATCGCCCACCGCGACATTATAAATTTCATTTTTGGCGTCATCCCCGGCAACAGCGGCCAATAGATTCGCCTGAACGGCATTTTTGATGTAGCAGAAGTCGCGACTGGTTTCGCCATCACCATTAATACCAATAACCTCACCTTTCAAGAGCGCCCCAACCCATTTGGGAATCACGGCAGCGTAGGCACCATTGGGATCCTGGCGCTTTCCGAAGACATTGAAGTAGCGCAGACCTATACACTGAAAATCGTAAGAACGAGCAAACACATCTGCATAGAGTTCGTTAACGTATTTGGTAACAGCATAGGGGGACAACGGCTTACCAATATTATCTTCCTGCTTTGGCAAAGCTGGATGGTCGCCGTAGGTAGAGCTAGAGGCGGCATAGGTAAAACTCGACACTTCGGCATCGCGTGCAGCAACCAGCATATTAAGAAAGCCGTCGATATTGGCTCGATTGGTAGCAATAGGATCGTTCAGCGAACGAGGCACCGACCCCAAAGCCGCCTGATGCAAAACGTAATCTGCTCCATTAACAACACGTCGACAGTCATCAAGGTCACAGATATCACCTTCTATAAAAGTAAAGTTTTTCCATTGCTCAGGGGTAACGCAGGCTTTCACATCATCGAAATTATGACGATGACCAGTCGCAAAATTGTCGAGACCGATCACAACCTGATTCAGCTCAAGCAGGGTCTCCAACAAGTTAGAGCCAATAAAACCCGCCACACCAGTGATTGCCCAAGTCTTGGGGCTTGCTACCAAACGAGCTCTAACTTCTGTGTAACTATCCATAAAACTACCGCGCGATCCTTTTCACACCCGTGAATACATAGACTGACATTCTACCCTATGCAGCCTACAAACGTCCGAATTTAAAGACGCAGGTCGCTTTGATCTTTATCCAGCACATATTTGAGATCGTAGATAACACCACCCGCCTGGCACAGGTCACGAATCTTGTCTGCCCCCTGCTCTACAAACTCACGATGAGCAACCGCTAGAATCACAGCATCGTAGGAGCCGACCTCAGGCTCTGACAACAGTTCCAGACCATATTCATGCTTAACTTCTTCGGCAGACACCTGTGGATCGTAGACATCTACATTGGGCGTGTATTCCAGCAGCTCATCAATGATATCTACAACCTTGGTATTGCGAATATCAGGACAGTTCTCTTTAAAGGAAAGCCCCATTACCAGCACTTTGGCGTTATTAACCTGAATGCCTTTCTTGATCAGGCCCTTAATCAGATTGGAAGCGACATAGGCCCCCATCTGGTCATTGAGGCGACGCCCCGCAAGGATAATCTCGGGACGGTGACCCACCTGTTCCGATTTATAGGTCAAGTAGTAAGGATCTACCCCGATACAGTGGCCACCCACGAGTCCTGGACGAAACGGCAAAAAGTTCCATTTGGTGCCCGCGGCCTCAAGTACCTCTTCAGTATCAATGCCCATCTTGTTAAAGATAACTGCCAGTTCGTTCACCAGGCCAATATTGATATCACGCTGAGTGTTTTCAATGACCTTTGCAGCTTCGGCGACCTTCACACTGCTGGCCAGATGAGTACCGGCTTCAATGATGCTGCCGTAGAGACTATCCAGAAAACGGCCAATTTCAGGGGTGGAGCCCGAAGTGACTTTCATGATAGTGGTCACGCGACGCTCTTTATCGCCCGGATTAATCCGCTCGGGGCTGTAACCGTAGTAGAAATCCTGATTGGCTTTTAGCCCGGACACCTGCTCAACCACAGGAATACAGTCTTCTTCTGTAGCTCCTGGATAGACAGTGGATTCATAGACAACGCTAGCACCTTTTGCAATGTGCCTGCCAATCATCTCGCTGGCCTTTTTCAGGGCGGTTAGATCGGGGCGCTTGTCCGCGGAAATCGGAGTGGGCACGGTAACGATATAGACATCCGCCCCTTTCAGATCCTGCTCATCACAACTGAATGCAAGCTGATTGGCCAGTTTGAAATCTTCGGACTCGACTTCCAGGGTTTCGTCCACATGATCATTGAGCTGCGCAATGCGCTTTTCGCTGATATCAAAACCCAATGTCGGGTATTTCTTTCCAAATTCAATCGCCAGCGGCAGTCCTACATAGCCCAATCCGATGATGGCGATTTTTGTCCCTTCCAGCTTTTCCATAACCATACAAATCCGTGCGTATTCAAATTAGGGGGAAGTAAACCCTATGCGCCCTCTGGGTTCAAGGGGCAAAGAGAACCCTGTTAATGCTTCTTGGTTTCCTCCCAATCTCCTCGCGTATATTCCTTACTCAAATTCCGTCAACTTGGCTCACGAACAGATGCGTAAATCAACAGATTCCCGCTTTCGCGCACTGCTGTCCGGGATAATAATTCGGGTTTGCTTGAGTGCTTTTACAGCACAGGCTTTGGGCCTGAGCTGTAAAAAAATGACTCAAAATAACAGCCCCCAGAAATATCGAAAGATGCCGAATCAAAGGGGCTATATGGCAATGAAACTTGAACAAACAGAAAGCTCTTCAGAATGATAGGGGCGGTGAAAATTGTAAGTTATTCGGCGACCACAGCAGGCGTATACGCGCCCAAAAACTCTTTTGGCATCCGTCGCGGCTTGCCAGAAGAGATTTGAATGCACACCAGCTGCCAAACGCCACGCAATAGCACAGCTCCATCACTGGCACGGACAATTTGAAAATGCCGCTCCATGGACAGGCGTCCATCGGACGCCATAAGCCAGGTACCAATACGCAGCTCCTCCCCCTCATAGGCAGACAGAATATAGTCGTACTCACTGTGGCGTATAGCCATGGCACGATCGAGTTCTTGGTAGTCCGCCAGCGAGATCCCCAGGGACTCCGAATGCTGCCAGGCAACCTCTTCACACCAGGCTACATAGGCTGCATTGTTGACGTGTTGCAGACCGTCAATAACATCAGGACCTACGCGTTTCTCCAGAATAAATGGGCTTGCATGGTCCCAAGCGAATTGAGTCACTACTCCATCTTCCTTTTGAGTTGATTTCACACTTAACGGCTGAACTTGGGCAACTGCCAACCAAATAACAGAGCAGCGGAGCGTACACCGAAGGCTACTGCAATGGCGACCAGCATGCTCAGTACTTCTGCGCCCCCCAATTCGACCAACAACAGAAAACTGACAGCGCCGGACAATGCTGCAGTTACGTATACCTCAGGCCCCAACAACACAGGCTGCCGATCCAATAGCAAGTCTCGAATCACCGAACCAAACGTCGGCGTCAACATCCCCATAACCACTACAACTAGCGGCGCCGCACCCAGGCTGTGCGCCTTGGCCGCCCCAACCACACTGAATAGCGCAAGCCCTGCAGCATCTGCCCACACCAACGCCTTGGTCAAAGCCAGCACACGGGGAGCCAGAACCCAGGTAAGTATTGCTGCCGCGATACAGACGGCCAAATCCATACTATTGGCTACCCAGAACACTTCGACACCCAGAATCAGATCGCGAATGGTACCGCCACCAATACCGGTGACAACCCCCAGCAAAACGAACCCAAGGATGTCCAGACGCCGCTCTGCCGCGGCCAGCGCTCCGGAAATGGCAAACACCACCCCACCCGCAAGACCTGCGTAGAACAACCATTGAGAGAATTCAGGGGACATAAGCAACGCCTCACTATTTAGCAAAGCAGTATGCCACAAAAGAAAAAGCCACCACTCGATTTGAGAGGTGGCCGACGGGAAATCACTATTGGCCGCCAACACGCATT
>Ga0256829_1001946_pt1 | contig 15969 bp, 19 predicted proteins | sample 131447metaG_FD_185979 | JGI IMG/M metagenome (GOLD analysis project Ga0256829, IMG submission 185979) | Hydrothermal vent microbial communities from Lau Basin, Pacific Ocean - 131-447 | ecosystem: Environmental > Aquatic > Marine > Hydrothermal vents | place: Pacific Ocean: Lau Basin | collected...
ACTCTTTAACTTCTTCTAATTTTTCATTACTGTTTGCCCTAGCACTTAAAACAATATTTTCTTCTTCAATCAAAGCAAAATTGATAGATTTAGAAGGAAGTTTAAATTCAAAATCATATTCAAGCACACCGTGAGGCAGTTTTCTTAAAAATTTAAGATATTCACCATCATAAATTTCCACATCATCATTTCCTTCAAATACTTCTAAAGCCGCAGCATTTACAGGAATGGAATTTCTTCTCTCCCCTCCTTTAATAAATGCTAAATTTTCTACTTTAAACAAAAGTTCAATTATTGCGTTTGGTATATGTTTATCAATATCAACACCGCTGTGACCTCCCGGGAGATTTTCCACACTGATTTTCCCTAAAGTTCCTTTTGTTTTTTCCTTTTTTAAAGGATATTTAACTTTTACATCAACTCCCCCCGCACATCCTATTAAAATAACTTCATCATCTTCACTGTCTAAATTCAAAAGATATTTTGATTTAATTTCAAGTTCTAAATTTTTAGCCCCTATAAGCCCTATTTCTTCATCATTTGTAAACAAAAACTCCAAATCATCATATTTTTTCATTAAATACATCATAATTGCAATACCAATTCCGTTATCCGCCCCAAGAGATGAATTTTTTGCTTTTAAATATCCTTCTTCTTCAATTACTTCAATTTTCGGAGCATCTCCCACACAAACCATATCCATATGGGCTTGAAAACAGATTTTAGGATTCTTTTTTCCGGCTACAAGGTTTCCGGCTTCATCGGTTTCAACTTCATATCCTAAATTTTTTGCATAATTAGACAAAAATTCTCTTAGCTCTTTCGTGTCCCCGCTGCAATGTGGTATTTTTGTAATTTTGATAAAATTTTCCAAAACTTCTTTTAATGCCATCTTTATCCTTTGATATAATTTCTAAAAAGGTCTTTTATGAAAATATTATTCTTAATAATAGCACTTTTTTTTGCAGGATGTGTAGATAAAACAGGAATTTCTCTTGATTTATATCCTAATTGTGAAGAAAATTACGATTTATACGGAGTTCATTATATAAAATGCAAAAACAATATATATAATTTCAAAAAAAAGAAAAAAATCTGTCTTGATTGCAACTAAAGGATAACATTGAACATACAAGCAATACTTAAAGAACGCCAAAAATGGTTTGAATGGAAAAATATAAAACCGCTTTATGAGAAAATTCAAAAATGGAAAATGGAAAATGGAAAATGGAAAATTAATATCGGTAATATTATTGAAATAAACGGAGAGGAAAATCCCGAGATTTTAGAACTTGCAAAAATGCTTAAACCTTGGAGAAAAGGACCTTTTAAAATAAATGATATTTTTATAGACAGTGAATGGAAGAGTTATATTAAATGGAATACAATTAAAAAATTTTTGAATTTAGAAAATAAAGATATTTTAGATGTCGGGTGCAATAACGGATACCATATGTTTAGAATGCTTGAAATGAATCCAAAAAGCATAACAGGTTTTGACCCTAGCGCTTTATTTAATATTCAATTTGAATTTATAAATTCTTTTATTAAAAGTAATATAGAATATAAACTCCTTGGAGTTGAGCATATTCCATATTACGAAAAAAAATTTGATACTATATTTTGTATGGGAGTTTTGTATCATAGAAAAGACCCTATTGAAATGCTAAAAGAAGTAAAAAAAGGACTTAAAAAAAACGGAGAAATTATTTTAGATACATTAATAATAGAAGGAAACGAAGAAATCGCCCTAAGCCCTATCAGATATGCAAAAATGAAAAACATCTATTTTATTCCAACTCTAAAAACACTTTATAACTGGATAGAAAAAGCAAAATTCAGTCACATTGAATTTATAGGTAAAAGATATACAACTACAAACGAACAGCGAAAAACTGACTGGATAGAAGGCGAAAGCTTAGAACATTTTTTAAATAAGAATCAGACAAAAACAATAGAAGGGTATGACCCTCCTTTACGCGTTTATTTAAAAATCAAACCTTAATTATTCAGGTTTTGCACCCATCATAAATAGATAAACTAATGCAATAAAAATAACAGTGATACCAAATCCAACACCAACGATCATTCCAAAATCCATTTTATTCTCCTTTTTTTTAAAGATATAGTAAAATTATACAAAAAAGGATTTAAATGTCAAAACATTTAACTCATACAAAAGATTTAAACAAACAAGAAGTATTACAAATATTCTCATTTGCAAAAAAATATCTTGATGAAAAGAAAAGAAACGATTTAAGCGGAAGGCTTATAATCAATATCTTTTTTGAAAACTCTACAAGAACAAGAAGCTCTTTTGAGATAGCCGCTAAAAGATTAGATGCCGATGTTGTTAATTTGGATGTTTCAAGAAGCTCAACCGCCAAAGGTGAAACACTTTTTGATACGGCTGCAAATCTTGATGCAATGGGTCCAAGTGCCATTATTGTCCGTCATTCCCTCTCAGGAGTGCCGAAAATTTTATCCAAATATGTAAAATCTTCCATCATAAACGCAGGAGACGGAGCTCATCAACATCCGACTCAGGGGCTTTTGGATTTATTTACACTACTTCAAAAATGGGAAAGTTTAGAAGGCAAAAAAATAGCAATAGTAGGAGATATTAAAAATTCAAGGGTTGCAAACTCCGATATTGAACTTTTTACCAGATTCGGTGCAAAAGTTTTGCTTGTCGCCCCTCCTCATTTTTTGCCAAAAACCAATTTACCTACCACTCATAATTTAAAAGAAGCAATAAACTATGCAGATGCGATAATTTCTCTTAGAACACAAACAGAAAGACACTCACAAATAAGTTTTTCTTCACTTCAGGATTACGCCGCTAATTTTCAAATTACAAAAGATTTAATAAAAGACAAAGATATTTTAATTATGCACCCGGGACCCGTGCATAGAAATATAGATTTAAGCGATGAGGTAATGGAAGATAAAAGATGTCTGGTTTTAGAGCAGGTTAAAAACGGTGTTGCCGTTAGAATGGGAATACTTAAATTTTTAATTGACAATGAAAAATAAAAATCTAAAATTTTTTTTAATAGATTTTGACGGGAATATTTTTATTGATGATGTTAAAAATCTAAAAAATATATTTTTTTCTTTTCCATCATTTTCAAATACACAAATATATCAATACACTAATAAACAAATATATCTAAAAAAATATCCGATTTCATTTGAAAAATATCAAAAAGCATTTAATGAAGTTATAGAAGAGATAAAAAAAGGAAACACTTATTTGCTTAATCTCACTTTTCCGACACCCATAAAAACAAATTTAAACCTAAAAGAGATTTACACCATTTCAAAAGCCCCTTTTAAACTTCTTTTTAAAGATAAATTTGTCTGCTTTTCTCCTGAGAGATTTGTAAAAATAGAAAACAACAAAATATATACCTATCCTATGAAAGGCACCATTGATTCAAATATTCCAAGTGCAAAAGAAAAAATATTATCTAACGAAAAAGAGATGGCAGAGCATACAATGGTTGTGGATTTGCTTAGAAATGATTTAGGAATCATAGGAAAAAATGTAAAAGTAAATAAATTTAGATTTATAGATAAAATAAAAGCCGGAAATAAAGAGCTTTTGCAAGTCAGCAGTGAAATTGAAGCCACACTTTCTAAAAATTGGGGCAAAAACTGGCTTAAAATGATTTTAAAAATGCTTCCTGCCGGAAGTATTACAGGCACTCCAAAGAAAAAAACAATAGAAATTATAAAAAAAGTTGAAAATTATAAAAGAGGATATTATACGGGAATTTTCGGAATTACCGATGAAAAAACATTTTTAGATAGCAGCGTAATTATAAGATATATCGAAAATGAAAAATGGAAAATGGAAAATAAAAAAAATAATTCTAAATTCTCAATTCTCAATTCTACATTTATATACAAAAGCGGCGGAGGAATTACAATAGACAGTAATGTAAAAGATGAGTATGAAGAACTAATAAATAAAGTCTATATCCCGCATTAATCTTTATAAACTATTTTATCTCTTCCGGTTTTTTTTGCCTCGTATAATCTTTCATCAGCAATTTTTATCATTTCAGCCATTGTTTCACCTTCATTTGCAATTCCGGCTGAAAAAGTAAACTTTATTCCATCTACAGCATTTAGAGAATTTTTTATTTTATGAAGAATAATATAGGCTTCTTCTTTTGTAGTATTTGGCATAAATACCAAAAATTCTTCACCACCGTATCTTATTATTAAATCATCTTTTCTTAAATTGTTTTTTATATGTTCTGCAAAATAAGCCAAAATTTTATCACCTGTTTGATGACCGTAAGTATCATTTATTTTTTTAAAAAAATCTATATCAAGCATAGCAACCGCTTTTTGCTCATAAAATTTAAAAGTTCTTTCAAAATTGTTTTCAAGAAAAAATCTATTATATACTTTAGTAAGTCCGTCAATAGTTCTTTCTTCTTTATAATTGATTAAATAATCATAAATATCCAAAAGATTATTTACTCTTATAATGTATTCATTTTTGTCAAAAGGTTTTTTAATAAAATCATTAGCTCCAAGCTTTAATATTTGAAATGTTACAAATAACTTATCATTACTTGAAACAACCAAAATAGGCAATTCATCAATTTTTTTTGTTTTTCTGATTTTTTTTACCATTTCAACACCGTTAAGTTTTGGCATTTCTATATCGGTTATAACAAAATTTATATTCTCTTTTTGAATAATTTCAAGAGCTTCCATCCCGTTTTTAGCTTCAAAAACATTTAAATTCAAAAGATTCAAAAATTTTTTCTGATAATTTCTTATTGCTTTTGAATCATCTACTATTAAAACATTTTTAAATTGATTTTTATAAATTCTTTTAACAAGCCTTACTAGATAATTGATAATAGAAATATCGTCTTTTATTATAAAATCAACTATATCGTCTACAAAAGGATATTCATAAATTTTATCTTCATATTCCGTCATTACAATGACTTTTACATTTTTATTTAATAAATATCTGATATGCTCATCTTTAAAAGCATCCGATAAAATATAATTTACTATATACAAATCATATTTTTTATCTTTTTTTTTAATATCAGCAAAAGAAGAGACAATCTCACACTTTGCAAATATTAAATATTTTTCAATATTTGCTTTTATTAATTTGGCATATACCCTATTTTCTTCTACAATTAAAATTTTCAAAAAAGACCTTTTTTATCCTTATTGTATCAAAAAAGAAAGAGAAAGGAAAATTAGCAAGAATAACTTGTTATAAACTCATATGGATGAGGTCTTCCTTCTACAGGAATAATTTCCGTTTCATATTTATAATCTATATAACTTTTAATAAATTCATCGCTCATTACCGCTTTTAAGAAGCTGCTTTTATCTTCAAGTTCTTCTTCAACAGCGTAAATTGCTTCTCTTAGTGTTGCCGGAAGTGTTTTAATTCCTCTTTCTTTAATTTCATCAAGACTTAATTCAAACAAATCTTCATCCAAAGGTTCTCTTGCAGCTTCATAAATTTCAAGATTATTTTTTATTCCATCAAGTCCAGCAAGTAACATTACACTAAATGCAAGATATGGATTAGCTGTGCTGTCTGGGAATCTAAATTCTGTTCTAACAGCTTTTTCTCCCGCACCAAATGGAATTCTACAGCTTGCACTTCTGTTTTTAGCGCTGTAAGCTAAGATATTCGGAGCTTCAAATCCTGGTTGAAGTCTTTTATATGAGTTCATAGAAGCATCTGTAAATGCAGCTACCGCGTCAGCGTGAGCAAATACACCTGCAATATATTTTTTAGCTACATCGCTAAGTCCTGCATATCCGTTTGCATCATAAAATAAGTTTTTACCGTTTTTCCAGATTGATTGATGGACATGCATTCCGTTTCCATTGTCTCCGTAAAGAGGTTTTGGCATAAATGTAGCAGTTTTTCCATTTAAATGAGCTACCATTTTAATAACATATTTAAGTTTTTGAACATTATCGGCAGCTTCTACAAGGGTTCCGAATTTAACACCGATTTCTCCTTGAGCCTGAGCAACTTCGTGGTGAACAACAAATGTTTCAAGTCCGACTTCTTTAAGTGTTTGAACCATTTCAGCTCTTAAATCAACCATACTGTCAATCGGAGCTACAGGAAAATATCCGCCTTTTGTTCTTGGTCTGTGACCTATGTTAAGTTCATCTCCCCATTCTGCATTATCGTTCCAAACACCTTCGCTTGAATCAACTTCATAAGCCTGAGAATTAATTTCATCTTTAATTACAACATTATCAAATACAAAAAATTCATTTTCAGGTCCGAAATATGCAACATCGCCTATTCCGCTTTCTTCAAGATATTTAAGAGTTTTTTTAGCGATACTTCTTGGACATTTATGATATGGAGTATAATCCGTATTTAAAACATCACAAAATACTACCATTGTAGGGTCGGCTGTAAAAGGGTCAATAAAATGTGTTCCTATTTCAATATCAGGCATTAACATCATATCCGAATCATTAATCGGCTGCCAAGCCGGAATAGAACTTCCGTCAAAAGGAACTCCGTTTTTAAATGTATCTTCATCAATAGCATCCATATCATATGTTACATGATGCCATACACCTTTTATATCTGTAAATCTAAAATCTATAAATTCTATTTCGTTTTCTTTACATTCTTTTAAAAATTTTTCTGCACTCATTTGCTCTCCTTGTTTTGTTTTGCAATAATTATATCAAAGAAAAATTTTTAGTTGCAAAAAAAATTGTATAAATTTTAATCATTGGAGAAAAAATGGAATTTATTGAAACATTATATGTGAAAAACGATAACATATTAAATCTTGAATATCATTTAGAAAGAATGGAAAGGACAGCAAAACATTTTAAATGGAAAATGTTACAATGGAAAATGTTACAATGGAAAATGGAAAATGGAAAATGGAGAGTTAGGGTTACTTACAATGAAAAAGGAATAAAAAATGTAGAAGTTTTTCCTATAAAGAAAAGAGAGTTTAAAAAATTTAAAGTAGTTGAAATTGATTTAAGTTATTCATTTAAATATAAGGATAGAAAAAAATTTTCCATTTTCCATTTTCCATTTTCCATTTATGATGAGTTTATCCTCATAAAAAACAATCTTATAACCGATACTACCATTTCAAACCTGGCATTTTTTACAGGGAGTGAGTGGCTAACACCAAAATACCCACTTCTTAAAGGGACAAAAAGAGAAGAATTAATAAAAAAAGGATTTTTAAAAGAAGAAAATATTCATAAAAGCGATTTAAAATATTTCAAAAAAATGGCTATGATGAACGCTATTTTAGGATTTAGAGAAATTGAAGAATATGATATAATTAGCTAAAAAGGATAAAAATGACCATTATTACCCTTAAAGTAGAAAATGATAATTTATTAGATAAAATTATCAATTTGATAAAAAAATTTAATGTTAAAATAGAAATAGAACATTTAGACAACAAAGAAAAAGAAGAGCTTTTTAATATATTAAAAAATGATGAATTTATTTCATCGGAAGAGTTTGCAAAAAAGCATAATTTATGAAAATAAGTTTTTCTAAAACATTTGAAAAACAATTTGTAAAATATGACAAAAAATTTCAAAAAAGAATTTTTGAAGCTATTAAAAAATTACCCGAAGGTGATATTAAAAAATTAACTTCAAACGACGAACCGCCTATTTTTAGATTAAGAATAGGTAAATTTAGAATTCTTTTTCATATGACAGAAGAAGAAATTAAAATTTTAAAAATAGATTCAAGAGGACAAATTTATAAAAAAGGATAAAAATGAACTGGGATTTAACACCACTTTTTAACTCAATACCCGAAGCTGAAGAATTTTTGAAAGAAGCGGAGTTTAAAGCGCAAGATTTTGAAAAATTATACAAAAACAGACTTTATACCCTAACACCTGAAGAATTTTTAGAAGTTTTAAAAAAATATGAAGAAATTTTAGAAAATATGGGAAGAAGTTTAACTTATATATTTTTAGAATTTGCAACAGATTCAAGCAAAGGGAATTTTTTAGCCGCTTTTGAAGAACTTGCAAATAAAGCAGAGGAGCATTTAATATGGTTTGAGCTTGAATTTATCTATCTTCCGATTGACAAACAACAAAGATTTATTGACAATTCAGGAATTTACAAATATTATTTAATTCATCTCCAACAAACGGCACCTTATAAATTAAGCGAAAAAGAAGAAAAAATATTAATGAAAAAAGATTTAACATCTTCAAGTGCATTTACTAGACTTTTTGACGAGCATATAAGCAGACTTAAATTTTTCTTTGAAGGTAAAAAATTAAGTGAAGAAGAAGTTTTAAGCAAATTATATTCTCCTGACAGAAACGAAAGAAAAAAAGCCCAGGTTAGTCTTACAAACGGATTAAAACCTCATCAAGAATTATTTGCTTTTATCTATAATCAAATAAAAAAAGACTGGAAAATAGATTATGTGGAAATCAGAGGCTATGATAACCCTGAAATGCCAAGACATATGTCCAATCGTGTTAGCAAAAAAAGTGTAGATGCCCTTGTTAAAAGTGTAAATGAAAATACAAAAATCGTAGAAGAATATTACACAATAAAAAAATCACTTCTAGGTTATGATAAATTATATGATTATGACAGATACGCACCCCTAAAATTCACTGACAAAAATCCTGAAATTACATTTGAAGAGGCAAAAGAGCTGGTTTTAAACGCATTTAAAAATTTTTCTAACAAATTTTATGAAATAGCCCTAAGGGCATTTGAAGAGAACTGGATTGACATTTATCCAAAAGAGAATAAAAGAGGAGGAGCGTTTTCCCATTCAGCAACTCCAAACGCACACCCTTTTGTTTTACTTAATTATACAAGCCAAAGAAGAGATGTTTTCACACTAGCTCACGAACTAGGTCACGCAATTCATCAATATTTAGCAAGAGAAGTCGGTTATTTAAATCAAGACACCCCTCTTACAACGGCTGAGACTGCCAGCATATTTGCAGAAATGCTTTTATTTGAAGAGCTTAAAAAAGATTTAGACAAAAAAGAGCTTGCGGAAATTTACGCTTCTAAACTTGAAGATATTTTTGCAACACTTTTTAGACAGATTGTATTTACTAATTTTGAAAGGGAAGTTCATTCATTTGACGAATTAAAACCCGAAGAATTTAATAAAATTTGGATGAAAGAAAATCAAAAAATGTTTGGAGATAGTGTATATTTAACAAAAAATTATGAAATCTGGTGGAGTTATATTCCACATTTTATTCATTCTCCGTTTTATTGTTATTCATACTCATATGCACAGCTTTTGGTTTTAGCTCTATTTAGACTTTACAAAGAAAATTTTGAAAATTTTGAAGAAAAATATATTAAGTTTTTAACCCAGGGAGGAAGCATACCACCTAAAAAACAATTTATGGAGCTTTTCGGGCTTGATATAGAAAAAGAGGATTTTTGGCAAAAAGGAATAAAAGAAGTGGAAAATATACTTTTTGAATTTAAAGGAGTAATTAATGATATTACAAACGGCTGAATTTAGAAAAATAAAAGAAAAACACGCAAAAGAGATGCTTGAATTTTTAATTCCAAATACAAAAGAGTTTGATATTTTATGCTCAACGGATGAGATAACTTTTAATCCCAAGCTCCCTGAGCATATCACAAGCGGCTTTGGAGAGGTTTTGGTATTTACTATTGCAAATTACACTTTATCAACAGCTAAAACAGTTGATGATAAACTGACTTTTGAAGCCGGATTCGGAGAAGAAAACATAGGTAGCGTTGTAAGCGTTCCTTTAGGGGCTATTATTCAAATCACCGAGGAAGAAACTCCTCTTTTTGTAAATGTAGCCGCAACCCTGCCTACACCCAAACCGGAAAAACCGAAAAACCCGTTTGAATTAAATCCAAGAAATAAAAAGCTTATGAATTGATAAAATTCACAATAGCTTCAATCTCTTTTGTTTTATTTTTATAAGCCATAAAAGTTTTTCTTTTTAAATTGATTCCTTTCATTTTTGCCCAAAAAAGTTTCTCTTCTTTTAATTCATCTTTTATAACCATTTTTGAAATAATGGAAACAACCTGCTCGGAAGAATTTTTTATGGTAAATTTTAAAGCGGTAGAATTATGCACAACACTTACAATATCCAAATCATCACATTTAAAATTCTCTTTTTCAAAAACTTTTTTTATAAATTCTCTTGTAGAAGAGTTGGATTCCCTGCAGATAATTTTATAATTTTTCAAATCTTCCAAATCAATACTTCTTGGAAGCGGTTTATTTGAAAACACAACAAGTTCATCATCCATCCATTCAACATAATTAAGTCCGTTATCCACTTTTTTGGTGACAAATCCCAAATCAATAACAGAATTTTTTATATCTTCTAAAAGTTCTTCATTACTTTTTATAACAAGATTCATCTCTTTATTGATTAGATTTTTATAATATTTTATACATTCAGGCAGATTGTAACTGCCAAGTGTCGGAGAAGCGCCTATAATAAAAGGCATATCAAGATTTTTAAATTTTTCTATTTTTTTATCAAAAATATCTAAAAACGCCTCAAAATCTTTTGCTATTTTCAAAAAATTCTGACCGTTTTTTGTAAGCATAACCCCGTTTTTTTTCCTCTCAAACAGAGTTACTCCTAGATATTTTTCCAAAATTCTTATCTGCTGGGTAACTGCAGGCTGAGAAATTCCTAAGGCTTTACTTGCTTTTGAAAAACTGAGCTCTTTATTTATTACTAAAAATGTATAAATTTTATCAAGATATTTTGTTATCATTATTTCCTCTTCATAAATTGTTTTATAACTAATTATAACTAAATCTTATATCAAAAAGCAAAAAAAATTTGTTATAATTAAATAAAAAAGCAGGACAATGGAATTTTTAGACGGATTAAACAAACAACAAAAAGAAGCTGCTACACATATTGACGGGGCTTTACTTATTTTAGCGGGGGCTGGAAGCGGAAAAACAAAAACGATTACAACAAGACTTGCTTATCTTCTAAGTCTTGGAATAGACCCGGCAAACACTCTTACTCTTACATTTACAAATAAAGCCGCAAGCGAAATGAGACAAAGAGCGCTTAGTATGATTGAAAACAATATTTCACACCCTCCTTTGCTTGTTACTTTTCATAAATTCGGACTTATTTTTTTAAAATTATATATACATATGTTAAACAGAAACAACAATTTTGTAATAATAGATAAAGACGACCAAAAAAAGATACTAAAACAAATTTCAACCGAACTGCCCCCTAATTATATGAGCAAAGAAATCAGCAGATACAAAAACTCCTTTTTAAGCCCGGATGAAGTTTATGCTCTTGCAAATGATACAAATTATAAAAAAATGGCACATATTTATGATAAATATCAAAATTATTTAATAGAAAATAATTTAGTGGATTTTGATGATTTACTGCTTCTTACATATAAAATATTAGATGAAAATGATGATTTAGCAGATGAAACAAGTAATAAATACCAATATATTATGGTTGATGAATATCAAGATACTAACGAAATTCAACTTTTACTATTAAAAAAACTTTGTAAAAATCACAATAATATATGTGTTGTAGGAGATGACGACCAGAGTATATACGGCTTTAGAGGGGCAAATCACAAAAATATTTTAGACTTTGAAAAAGATTTTAATGCTAAAGTAATAAAACTGGAACTCAATTACCGCTCTACAAATCAAATACTAAATGCTGCAAATTCATTAATCTCTTTTAATAAACAAAGATATAATAAAAAATTAATTTCAGCCCTTGGAGACGGAAAAGAAGTAAGGGTGATAGGAAAATATAACGAACTTACAGAAGCCCAGACAATAGCTAAAGAGATAAAAAATCTTATAAACCGGGGAGTAAATCCAAAAGATATAGCTATTCTTTACAGAATTAACGCCCTTTCCCGCTCTATTGAGGACGGGCTTAGAAACGAAGGAATTGCTTATAAATTAGTAGGTGGAATGAGATTTTACGAAAGGGAAGAAATAAAAGATTTAATAAGTTATCTTAGAATTTTTGTAAATGAAAATGATGATTATTCTTTTAAAAGAATTGTAAATAAACCAAGACGGGGAATCGGAAAAACCACCATAAACAAACTGGAAAATGCAAAAGATGAAAAATCTTTTATTGAATTTATAAAAACAAGTGAACTTGAATTTGTAAGCAAAAAAGCCGCAAAAACACTAAAAGAATTTGTAAAAGATATGGAAGAATTAAGCAAAGCTTCAATAGATAAACTCCCTGAATTTATAGAAGAAAAAATAAACCTCTCAAAAGCTTATAAAGACGAAGACAAAGCCAGAAATATAGAAGAATTTTACGGACTTATGAGAGATAAATACGATTTAACTCTAAGAGAATTTTTAAATGAGCTCTCTTTAGAATCAGACCAGGACAAAATCACAGATGAAACGATAAATCTTATGAGTATCCACGCAAGTAAAGGACTTGAATTTGAATATCTTTTCGTAATAGGTCTGGAAGAAGGATTTTTCCCACTAGGCGATGCAGACATAGAGGAAGAAAGACGCCTGGCTTATGTGGCAATTACAAGAGCAAAAAAAGAGCTGACTTTATCATTTGTTGAAAGCAGATACATAAGAGGTCAAAGAAGCAGAGTTTCAAAAAGCAGATTTCTAACAGAAGCCGGACTTATTAAAGGCGAAAGAGTAAATTTACAAGAACACAGTAGCTTAAAAACAGGCTCGCTCGTAAAACATAAAATATTCGGAACAGGAAGAGTAATAGGAATAAACAAAGCCGGAAACAAAACAAAACTCAAAATTGATTTTGGAGGCAGCATAAGAGAAATTTTAAGTGATTTTGTAGAAAAAGCGTAACTAGCAGATGAATAAATGGAAAAAATAATGAAGGAAATTAATGGAGTGTAGTAATTTATTATTTGTTGCAAACAAGCCAAGTTTCATAAGTTCAAACAAGTTTTTAAATCAACTAAAGAAAAAATACGGCATAAAAAAAATGGGATTTTCGGGAACTCTTGACCCGTTTGCTTGTGGATGTTTAATAATAGCAAGCGGACAATATACAAAACTTTTCAGATTCCTTAAAAAAACACCAAAAACATATATGGCAACACTTATGCTAGGTGCATATTCCCCTACTCTTGATATAGAAAAAATAGAAAATATTGAGACTACCCCAAAAATAGAAATAGAAAAAATAAAAGAGACTTTAAACTCTTTTGTCGGAAAACAAACACAACTCCCTCCAAAATATTCCGCAAAAAGAATAAACGGTAAAAGGGCTTATGAATTAGAAAGAAAAAATTCCAAGTTCCAAGCTCCGGATTCCGAGTTTTTAGAAAAAGAGATTAATATTGAAATATTTAATATTAATCTTGTAAACTACTCCCATCCTTTTATCACATTCAAAGCCGCTGTCAGCGAAGGCACATATATAAGAAGTTTAGGATTTGATATAGCCGAAAGATTAAATACAAAAGGAGCATTAACTTATCTTGAGAGAATTAATGAAGGTGAATTTTTTTATGAATGTGAAAAAAAATTAAATCCTTTTGATTACATATGGCCTGAAGAAAATCATTATAACAATGAAGAAGATTTGATTTTAGGCAGAAAACTTGATATAAATAATTTTGAAATAAAAAAAGAGGGAATTTATAAAATAAAAACACCGAAATTTTTAAGTATAATTGAAATAAAAGAAGATAAAACAAGCTATCTTCTTAACAGGATAAATTTATGTTAGTCATAAGCAGAAAATTAAATGAAAAAATAAAAATAGGTGAAAATATAGAAATTTATATAATTTCTATTGACAAAAATCAGGTAAAAATAGGTATTGAAGCTCCAAAAGAAGTTACTATTTTACGAGGTGAGCTGATAGAAAGCATTAAAGAAGAGAACAAAAAAGCGATAAAAAATATAAATATAGAAAATTTAAAAAATTTTTCAAAGGTTATAAATGAAAATAAAAGCACCGGCAAAAGTTAATATATTCTTAAAAATAACAGGACATGACGGATATTATCATCTTTTAAATTCAAGATTTATGAAAATCAATAATTTATATGATGAAATAGAAATTATTGAATCCGAAAAATTTGACATAAAAGGCGATATTAACTGTGCCTTAAGAGACAATACCGTTTTTAAAGCCTATGTAGAACTTACACAAGAATATCCCGAAATAAAAAAATGGTTTATAGGAAAAGAGATAAGAATTACAAAAAACATTCCTGAAATGGCGGGGCTTGGCGGAGGAAGCAGCGATGCGGCGGCATTTTTAAGACTAGTTAATGAAAAAAGCGCTCTTAATTTATCTATTGAAGAGCTTATAAAAATAGGTAAAAAAATAGGAAGCGATGTTGCGTTTTTTTTGTATGATTGTGATGTTGCAGATGTTTATGGAAGAGGAGACATTGTCAAGCCAAGAGATGAAAAAGCCCTGGACTTAGAAATTTTCACTCCTCCGATTGAGTGTTCAACCCCGGATGTTTACAAAATGTATAAAGAGAGATTTTTTAATCCGGCTCCAACTGATTTGGATAAAAAAGAGACAAAAGAAATTTTACAAAATTATTCTGCAACCGAACTTAATGATTTATTAAGACCTGCTCTTATGCTATATCCTGAACTTAACAGATATTTAAATTACGGATTTTTCAGTGGGAGCGGAAGCAGTTTTTTTAAAGTTAAATCTTAAAATTTATTCCGTTTTTAATCTCTTTTTGATTAAACTGCTTTAATTTTTTAATCTCTTGCATTTCTTTAAAAAGTTTTAATTTTTCTTTTTTTAACATCTTTTTTGCTAAATCTATATAACTTAAAATTTCTTTTGCTTCATCAAGAGAAGAAAAAAAAGGCTCTTTTTTTGAAAGTTCTTTTAATTTTTCCAAATCTTCATTTATTACGGCAATTTTTATATCTTTTAATGAATAAGTTTTCATTAATTAATACCCGTTTCTTCTTTCCAAGCCAAAATCAATTCTTTTAAAACATTTATTACCTGGTCAATATACTCCGTATTATTCTGAGCATTTGCTTTTGCAAGCAGTTCTAATTGATATGCATAAAGCCCGTTTAGATAATAAGCCACATCACCGCCTTTTTCAAAATCCAGTGTTCTGATAAGTTCTAAAAATATATTTGAAGCTTTATTTATAAATTTTACTTTTTTTTCTATATTTTCTTCTTTTATGGCTTTTTTTGCAAAACTTACAAACCTCAAAGCCCCCTCATACATCATCAAAACAAGTTTTTGCGGGTTATTTACACTTAAATTTAACTGATTATAATTATTCATTATATTTGCATTATATGTCATTTATTATCCTTTGGAATTTATTTCTGCCTCTATTGCCATTTTAAGAGAATTACTTTGCACATTAAACTGATTTATTGACGCATCATACGAAGCAAACTGCTCGGACATAATATTATATTTTGTAGTTAGATATTCATTCATCGCATCTATTCTCTTTTGCTCGTTTTTTTCTTCTTGTTTGAGTTGTTGAGATAATAGATTTAAAGATGAATTATCTCCCGTTGCAATTCTCTCAAAATCAGTGCTTAATTTTGTAAAAGCATTAGTTGAAAACTGCTGAACAATATCAGGATTTTTTTCATAAGAAGCTTTAAATTTTGAAGCGTCAAAGCTTAAAAGCCCGCTTCTGTTCATACTAAATCCCAAATCGGCAGCACTGAAAATAGATTTAGTATCATAGCTAAACCCGTTTAAATCCTGCTGTTTTGTAGTATAACTTAAAGTATCATTAAACAAATCTCCGCTAAACTGAGATGCCATCATAGTAAAATCACTGTTTCCTTGAAAAAGCCCCACATTTCCACTCTCTTTATCAAAAGCGGTTAAATTTTGAAGATTACTTATCATTGCATTATAATCGGCAACGAACTGTTGCATACTTTTTGTTATATCATCTACATTT
>Ga0256829_1001947_pt1 | contig 15969 bp, 9 predicted proteins | sample 131447metaG_FD_185979 | JGI IMG/M metagenome (GOLD analysis project Ga0256829, IMG submission 185979) | Hydrothermal vent microbial communities from Lau Basin, Pacific Ocean - 131-447 | ecosystem: Environmental > Aquatic > Marine > Hydrothermal vents | place: Pacific Ocean: Lau Basin | collected...
GTAAAAATGCAAGTTTATTTAGATAACAATGCAACTACAATGGTTGATCCTTTAGTAGTCGAAGCTATGCTCCCATTTTTTAGTGAGAAGTTTGGAAATCCTAGCTCACTGCATAAATTTGGTTCATCTATTCATCCAGAGATTATGAAAGCGATTGATCAGGTATATGCTGCTATAAACGCAAGCGACAATGATGATGTTGTTTTCACATCATGTGCAACAGAGTCAAACAACTGGGTTCTGCAATCAGTCTTTACAGATTATATTGTGAGTGGAGACAAAAAACATATCATTACTACAGAGGTAGAACACCCATCAGTACTCTCAACTTGTAAATGGCTAGAAGAACAAGGGGTGCAAGTCACTTACCTTCCAGTAAATGAGCAAGGGACAGTCGAAGCACATACAGTCAAAAGTTTTATCACAGAAAAAACTGCACTTGTGAGTGTTATGTGGGCTTCAAATGAGACTGGTATGATTAACCCTATCAAAGAAATCGGTGAAATTTGTAAAGAAGCAGGTGTGCTTTTTCACACAGATGCGGTGCAAGCTGTTGGAAAAATCCCTGTTGATTTACAAGATGTCCATGTTGATTTTCTCTCATTTTCTGCACATAAATTCCATGGTCCTAAAGGAATTGGGGGACTTTACATTAAAGATTCTCAAGCATTGAGTCCACTTTTACATGGTGGCGAGCAGATGGGTGGTCGTCGTTCTGGAACTTTAAATGTACCGTATATCGTTGGTATGGGAAAAGCGATGGAGTTAGCAACAACAAACATTGAAGAGAAAATGGCGGCTATTCGTGCAAAACGTGACCGTTTAGAGGATGCTATCTTAGAACTTAGTGATACTTTTACAGTAGGCGACAGAGCAAACCGTACACCAAACACTATTCTTATTTCTATTCGAGGTGTTGAGGGTGAAGGAATGCTTTGGGACTTAAACAATGGTCAAATAGGTGCTTCAACAGGTTCTGCTTGTGCTTCTGAAGACTTAGAAGCAAACACAGTGATGCTTGCAATCGGGGCTGACAATGAACTCGCTCACACAGGCATCCGTTTGAGTCTTTCAAGATTTACAACAGATGAAGAGATTGATTATACTATACAACATTTTAAAGATGCTGTATTTAGATTAAGAAATATTTCAAGTTCATTTGCGAAACAAAAACCAACAAAAGGTGGTGAAGTTCAAGAGTGTGAACTTCACTAACAACTAAAAAATAAACTAGTGCATTGGGCATCCCGCCGAGGGAAACCCAGTGTTAACGCAGGTAGCGGAATTATTTCCGATACCGTACAAAATGATAGGAAAGAGGTTTCCTTCATTTTATGAAATAAAATTAAGGAGAATAATATGGCTAAAGCTGATATGTTAGGCGAGTCTCTTTGGGATGCCTACTCAAATAAAGTAACAACACTTATGAATAATCCCCAACACCAAGGGGAACTTTTCCAAGGGGAAGTTGAAAAACGTGGTAACAAACTCATTGTTGCTGATTTTGGTGCAGAATCTTGTGGAGATGCTGTACGTTTATACTGGGAAATCGACCCAAAGACAGATACTATCATTAACTCAAAATTTAAATCTTTTGGTTGTGGGACTGCTATTGCATCAAGTGATGTTATGACGGAACTTTGTATCGGGAAAACGGTAAAAGAGGCTGTTAAAATCACTAACATTGATGTTGAGTTAGCACTTCGTGATGACCCAGAGACACCTGCTGTTCCACCGCAAAAAATGCACTGTTCTGTTATGGCTTATGATGTTATTAAAAAAGCGGCTGGACTTTATATGGGTGTAGATGCTGAGAGTTTTGAAGAAGAAATCATCGTGTGTGAGTGTGCTCGTGTGAGCCTTGGAACACTTCAAGAAGTGATTAAACTCAATGACCTCAAAACTGTTGAAGAGATTACAGACTACACAAAAGCAGGTGGTTTTTGTAAGTCATGTATCAAACCAGGTGGTCACGAAGCTCGTGAGTACTATCTAGTAGACATTTTAGCAGATACTCGTAAAGAGATGGATGAAGAGAAGATGAAAGCTGCTGCTGATGCACAGGCTGCTGGTGGTGGTAACTTTGAAGAGATGACTTTAGTACAACAAATCAAAGCAGTAGATGCTATCATCGATGAGAGTGTAAGACAATTCCTTATCATGGATGGTGGGAATATGGAAATCATTGACATTAAGAAAAATGATGGCTACATTGACATCTACATTCGTTACTTAGGTGCTTGTGATGGCTGTGCAAGTTCTTCAACAGGTACACTTTATGCGATTGAATCTACTCTTAAAGAGAAACTCTCAAGTAACATTCGAGTACTTCCTATATAAATTCTGAATTTTTCAGAATTTATACATCTCTCTCAATGCAAATAATGAGAGAGTATACTAAAAAACTTCTCATTATCTATGGGTTTTGAGAGGTAATTATTCATCCCCATTACTTTTGCTTTTGCAATATCTGCTTTATCTATATCTGCACTCAATCCTATGATTGGTATCTCTTGATTTGTTCTTCTAATCATCTCTGTGGCTTCAAAACCATTCATTTTAGGCATTTGAAAATCCATTAAGATAAGGCTATAGTACTTCTCATTTGCATGAGAATGAAAAAGATTTAAGGCTTCTAGTCCATTGTTTGCAATATCAAGCTTAATATCTGTCTCCTCAAGCATCGCTTCTACTAAAAATTGATTTGTCAGATTATCTTCGACGAGCAGGATTTTTTTATCTTTGAGACCTTTAATGTCTTCTGCACTTGCCTTGTCTCTGTGTATCGTATGAGTTTCAAAGAGAGAAGTTTCATGGTTTGCATCTTCTAAATCAATCTCAAAAATGAAACTACTGCCTTCATTTTCTTTACTCTCAACCCAGATTTTACCACCCATGAGAGCTACTAACTCTTTAGAGATAGAGAGTCCCAACCCTGTACCTCCGTACTCCCTTGTAGTACTCTCATCCGCTTGTGAGAACTGTTTAAAAAGTCTTTGTTTTGCTATGTCACTCAGACCAATCCCTGTATCTTTTACTTCACATCGTACTCTATTTTTAGATTTATAGCTCACAATGATACTTACTCCACCCTGCTCAGTAAATTTCAAAGCATTTGAGACAAGATTTGTCAAAATCTGTGTTAAACGAAGACTATCGCCTAAAAAGTATTTTGGCATCGTTTCATCATACACAACATTCAGAGATAAACCCTTCTCTTTTGCCTGTGTTTCCTGCTGTGCGAGTACCAATTTCGCGATTTCATAAAGATTAATTTCTATCTTTTCTAAATGAACCTGCCCTGCTTCAATCTTTGAAAAGTCTAAAATTGAATTAATGAGCTTGAGGAGATGTTCACCAGAAACATTGATACGTTCTACAAAACCTCGTAATTTTTCAGGTATTTTTTCCTGCTTTTTCAAAATCTGTGAAAAACCAATAATCGAGTTGAGCGGGGTTCTTAACTCATGACTCATATTGGCAATAAAGAGTGATTTTGATTTATCAAGTTCAAGGGCTTTGATACGAGATTTTTCAATCTCTGTAATATCTTGATAAATACTCATAAAACAAGTAATCTCATGGTCTGCATTTAAAATAGGGAAAATCGTTGCATTCAGCACAAAAATCTCTCCATTTTTGGCTTTATGATTAAGTTTTCCACTCCATGTCTCTTTGGCAAAAATCTGTTTCTTTATCTCACTTGTATAGCTATTATCATGATAAAGTGTACAATGTTTTTTCCCTAAAAAGCTCGCTTCTTCTTGCCCACTCATGGCACAAAATTTCGCATTGACAAAACTCAAAGTACCATCAAGATTAAATCTATTGACAAGCATTGCACTCTCCATGGCATGCTTATACTGTTGGAGTTCTGTGTCTATCTCTCTATTTTGTTCTAAGACTTTTTTATTTGCTGCAAACAACTCTTCTGAATTGAGTTCCAAGGTGTTTTCTAAAAGTCTTTTTTCTTTCGCAAATTCATCATAGCTTTGCGATACATTTTCAAGAAGAGACTGTGTCTTTTCATCTAAACTTGTAGGGTCAAACTCTTTAGAAAAGTGGCGTTTGAGTTGGCGTTTAAGGATTCTATTCATCATCTTAATCTTCGTATATCACCGTTATTGTCATAGTTTGGTTATGGAGTTCACAATTTTGAATATCATCTTCAAATGGTGCAATCTCTCCATAAGAGTAGAAACCTGTAAGTTGCACATCGCTTCCGAGTTCCTCGCCTACAGATTCAAGCTCTTCATCAACAAGTTCACTCATCACTATCTTTCTTCCAACACAACTTACTACAAGTCCGAGTGCTGGTTTCGCATTTTTCATATTAGCGATATGGGCTGCTTGTCCTGCCCCTTCTATAAGCAAATCAATATTTGGTTTCATGAGTCTTGCACTAAAACCCTCTGGGACATCCCCTGCAAAGGTAATGGACTTACTTGCTTCATCTATACCTAAAAGTGTACGAATCACCTCGGGGTCATCTTCTTTTTCTTTGATACTCAAAGGAAAACGCAGACCACTATTTGGTAAATCAGCTGCATATTCACCTAAATAGCGCTTATACAAATCAAGTGCTGGTTCACCATCGAGTTCATACAAAACATTTGCTTTTGACTTCGTAATGCTTCTCAGTGTGCCAAACTCACTCCAGCCACCATAGCAACCACTCCCAATATGAAGCTTTTCACCATAAAATCCAAGGGCAACGATGACACGTTCTTTTGCAACATCATTTGCCATGACATAAGTCTCTTCAAAATTTGCACCATCACCTGCTAAACCACCTGTTTTTGTGATTTGTGTCGCTTTGTTAAAGCCTTTTACCATCTCTGAACCATTGAGATTTAATCCATCAGAGAGAATAAAGAGATGTTTGAGACCTTCTTCATCAAACTTATCTGCTAACTCTTGAGAACTTTTTTGTATATCATCCCCATCATTAAATGATACAGAATGCAAAACAACTTCTGAATGCTCAAAGCTTACAGCCGTTGCGACAAGAGAGTATTGACTTATCTCTTCACCTAGAACATTTCCTGCTGAAGAACATCCCGCAATCGCAGCATTTGGATAATGCTCTCTAAGATAGTTATAATGCTTAGGATTTTTAAACTCTTCTCTATCCCCAAAGATAGTCACAAGACTTACCGATTCTGGTGCATTAAAACTACTCTCTATTTCCCAGTTTCCATCACTATATGTTGCTGTTTCTATTTTCATTCAAGACTCCATTAAAGTATCTTATACAAGTGTAGTCTATTTTGCATAAATGTATACTTTAAAGCTCAAAATTTAATGGTGCAGGTTTACCGAAGTAATACCCTTGAGAATAATCAACACCTAAAGTACATAGTACATTAAAAATCTCTTCATTTTCAACATATTCTGCTACTACTTGCATATTTTGCTCTTGTGCAAAGAGTACCATTGTTTTGACGACACTGAGTGAAAAATCATCTGTTATGATATTTTTTATCAAGCTACCATCTATCTTCAGTATATCAGGTTGATAATCTAAAATTCTCTCAAAACTAGAGTATCCACTTCCAAAATCATCAATGGCGATTTTGACGCCAAACTTTTTAATCTGAGTGATAAAAGATTTTATAAGTGCAAAGTCTTTTGCCTCTTCATCTTCTAGTATCTCAAATACTATTCTTTGTGCCTTCGCTTTATTTATTTCTAGAAGTCCAATTATTTTTTCTCTTGTCGCTTTTTTTTCTATATCAAGTGCTGAAATATTGATAGAAACATCCATATTTGTATGGTTTAAAACTTCAAAAGAGTTATTAAGTACGATGGATGTTATTTGTGGATAATACTTCCCTTTTTTCGCTACATCTAAAAAGAAAAAAGGACTTATAATATTTTTGTCTTTATCTATCAAGCGTACTAGGGATTCATATTTGACAATTTGACGTGTTTTGTTATCTACTATTGGTTGAAAGTATGAGACGATATTATAATTTTGGATTGCATCTTTTACCATTTTGAGTGTTTTGAGATGTTTTGATGCTTCAAGCTGTTCTTGTTCTACTAAATTGTTGGCAACTATAAAATCTTGTTTTGTTACTAGCAATTTCGTTAACCCATACATAGCATTTTCTAAAGCTTCTACCCCAAAAGCAAAACTGATTACAATAGAAATATCATACTCAAAATCATCTATTTTTAAGCTCGTGTTATTGGTTGTCTCTTGAAAAAATTTTAATTGTTGTAAGATAATCGCTTCATTACTTTTACAATCAAGTTTATCTTTTGCAAAAGCATATCTTCCTTCACCTAAAGGGTAAACTTTTTCAAATTCACACTCTTTTGGCATCAAATCATATATTTGAGTAGCAAATTTATTTTCTAACTTATTGACTAAATCTTTCCCATAATATTTGTGAATATCATCAAAATCTTCTATTTGAACAAGTACAACAATAGCTTCACCGACACTATTCACTAAATCTTCTAACTGTTTTTGAGGACTCATAATATTTGTTATATCTGTACTCAGCGCTATATATTCAACTATGTTTCCATCTCTATCAACGATAGGTTTTATAATAGATTTCACATAATAACTATGCGAATCTTTTGCTATATTTTTAAGGATTCCATTCCATATCTGTTTTTTATTTTTTATTGTATCCCAAAGTGCTTCGTATATCTCACTATGAGTATTTGGATCTTTAATGATATGATGGGATTTTCCGATGAGTTCCTCTTTTGTATATCCAGATATTTTACAAAATTGCTCATTCACATAACTAATCATCCCGTCTCTGTCTGTTTTTGAAACGATAGAGCTTTCATTTGTTGCATCTTGATACTCTTTTAAGAAATGAAGGTTTGTTTGAATCTCTTCTTTGAGCTTTAGTTTTTCTACCACTTTATTTAAAACTCCAACAAACTGGTCAAGGTCAATAGGTTTGAGTAAATACCCCTCCACACCAACTTTTATACTATCCATAAAAAAGCCCGATTCGTTATATGCCGATAAAACTAAGATGGGTATCTCTTTATCAAGCTCTCTGATTTTTTTAATCATAGCTAAGCCATTGAGTTTTGGCATATTGATATCTGTGATGATTATCTCTATATCGTTCTCTTGAAATTGAGTATATCCATCTTCTCCATCAGAAGCTACGACGATATTATCGAAAAACTCTTCTAACACCATTTGTGTTGATTCTCTTGCATCAACATTATCTTCTACATACAGTAGTTTTAAACTTTGTGAGTATTTTATAATTTTTTCAATATCTTCTTCCACAGCTAAACCTTTCTTTTTATTTCTTGTAATTCGATTCTAAAAACAGCACCATTTTCATCATTTGATACACTTAATTTTCCCTTGCAATGCTCGTGGATAATTGTTTTACTCATATAGAGTCCAAGCCCTGTTCCATCTTTTTTTGTTTTTGTTGAGAAGTATGGTTCAAATATTTTATCTACTATCTCAGTGGGTACACCGCCGGCATTATCACTTACTTCTAAGATGAGATACTCTGCCTCTTTGAAAGTTTTGAGTTTTATATATGGGTTTTGTATCTGTTTCTCAAGTAAAACATCTTCAGCATTTTTGATTAAGTTTAAGATGACTTGTTTTATCTCATTTGGATAGGTAAAAATCTTCTCTTCACAATGCAGTTCTTGCGTAAATTTTATTGCTTTATTTTGGATGGGTTCTTGTATAATCTTTAAGACATCTTCAATTATATTTGTATAAGTTGTCTCTAGCTTTTCTTTATTTGGTTTAAAAAATTCTCTAAAATCATTGATTGTTGTACTAAGATGTTGGGCATAATTTGCTATTTTATTGGCTAATTGTATTGTTTGTTCTTTATCGAGTTTATTACGTTGTGCTTTTAACTTGATGGCACTGCTCGTCGCACTAATGGCAGAGAGTGGTTGTCTCCATTGATGGGCTATCATACTTATCATTTCACCCATTTGCGCGAGTTTGCTTTGGTGAAGGAGCATATTGTCTTTTTCTCTATTTTTTGCAACTTCTACATTTACCTTTTCTTGGAGTGTTTCATTAAAATGTTGTATCTCTTTGGTCTGAAACTGTAAAGTTCTGATTCTCTTTCTATCTATGTATGAAAAAAATATAATGATAATAAATACAGACAAAGAAAATAAAGCTATAAGTATAAAAGTTTGTGTCAATTTTTTTAATGCTGATGTGATGAGATTTTGTTCTTGCAGTGAAAAGTCAATAGCAATGATAGCTTCTACTTTGTTATCTACTATGATTGGTTTAAGATATGTTAGCCAAAGAGCTTTTAAAGATTTATCTTTATAATAGACAGCTTTTTTCCTTGTATATACTTCATTCCAATATTGTAAATTTAGAGGGACATAACTCTCTAAAAAATCACTTTTATCTGCTGCATTTTTAGCACCATCGAGCAAAAATCTAAAATTTCTATTGTTTTTGTTCTTATCTACCACATATACATATCTATATTTTTTTGTTATAAGGAGTTGTAAATCTTTTTCTAATTCTTCTCTTAAATGTGCATTATCTTTTAAGGTTTTAACTATCCCTTTTGGTGTTGCATTTTTTATGTGGTGTGCCATGTTTGATGTGATGTTATCAATGTAGTGTATATTTGATTGTAAGTTTAGTTTTTTTATCTCTTGACTTGTTCTCTCAAACTCATTATATATGTAGAGAGAGCCAAATAAAACAGTTAAGGCTAAAAGATAAAAAAAGTATATTATCCTTCCTGACTTCACAATTTTACTCATATACATATTTTTCTAGTGCAAGAGGAAGAGATAGATGGTATTTCTCTAATGTCCTTCGCTTAAATGTAAGTTGAGGACGACCTTTTCTCCAGTAGTAAGCACCAAAAGAGTTAGGTGTATGTTTAAAGCTTCTATAGTCTGTAGAGAACAGAGGTTTATCCTTACATATCTCAGAAAGTTTGGAAAATTTCCCGACTAAAACAACAACACTTTTATCACAAGTATCTACTATCTCAAATCTATTGCTTTGTTGTAAGATTTCTCTTGTATCGCTATCTACAAATACTTTGATAGATTGTGAATGAAAAATAGAGGTCAATACTTTTTCATACAATTTTAATGTTAAGCTATCATTTGCATTCAAAACAGAAAAAAGTAAAAGTAGGGTTAGTATAATTTTTTTAATCAAAATATATACTCCATACTTAACATTACTTTTCGGTCAATAGGAGATATGTCAAGCGGTGTTTCGGGAGTAAATGGTGGTGTTGTACTTCTTCTATAATAGCTAGTAGTCTTAGCTTTGTCAAATAGGTTTGTACCTTTTAAAGATACAATAAAATCTCTTGAATAATTGTATTTTACACCAAGGGAATAATCAAAAAAATCTTTTTTAGCAAAATTATCTCTATTGTAAATTAACTCATTAAAAATATCAAATTTTTTATATGTGTTTACATTCCTTAAAACACTAGAGTATATTTCATAATGATCAATGATAGGAAGATTAGAGAGTTTTCTATAGCTAAGCTCCATAAATAATTTATCATATTTATTATAATTATGTGTCCACCGTGTATTTGCTCCATACATCGTAATCATTTGACTGTAATTTTCTATTTTACCTTGTAAATTCGGAAAAAACATATTTTGAATATGTGTATAATCTAAAATCAGTTCATACTTATTTGTATCTTTTTCATAAATGATATTTTCTAAAATCGTATCATAATGTTCAGGGTCATACTTCCTTGTAGGTGTTGCCAAATAAGTTGCACTATTTATCAGATACGGCTCAAGTGGTACGAGAGTATGTGAATAGATAGTTTTAAATACTAAACTATCATTCGTATAAGTATGTCCCAGTCTATACATCAGTAAATTATCATCTTGTTCGGAGTAAGCGTTACTTACTTGTGAGTACATTATACCCGTAGTTAAAATCGAATTTGATTGTAAAAAGTATTGGTTTTCTACAAATGCAGTAAGCACATTTTGTATATTTTTATCATCGTTTGGCTGATAGCCTATGAGACTTATCCCATTAAATTTTGAATTTTCCCAAGTACTTCTTTTTGTTCTGTATTTCAAACCTGTTGTAAGTTTGTTGTTAGTGGCTTGCAGTGTGTATTTGACTTCACCTGTTAGCACCATAGAGTCTGAGGATGTCGCAACTGATTGTAAAGGAAAAGTTCCATAATATGGTGCTGCGGTGATAGGGGTAACATTATCTAACATATCTGTTTGCATTTTGAAGTAACTGTACGTAAGGAGGTAGGAAAAATTATCTATTTTTGTATCAATGCCTATATGAAGATATTGAGAATCTATCGTTGATTTTTGTGGTGAAGCATCTAAACTTACATCCACAAAACCATCGCGTTTTTGATTCGATACAGTAAGAAGTATATTTGTTTTACCTTTGTGTAATGTAGCAACACTTAGACTCCCTTTTCTATCTCTTGATAAAGTACTCTCATGACTCTGATATTTTTTTCTTTTATCATTATTGAATGCGCTAAAAACGAAATAAGACCAATCATCTATGTAATCTGTATAATATCCATTGACAAAGGAAGCACCATAACTTCCTGTGCTTGCCTTCACTTTCCCACCCTCATCTTTTGCCACGCTTCTTGTATATAATTTTATGAGTGTTATTGTCGCTTCTGTCGCATACTCGTATGTTGGGTTTTGGGTATAAATCTCGATATGATCGACCCAATCAATATTTGTATCTCCCAGTATGGAGAGACCAGAGCCAAACAATCCTGTAGTAATCTCTTGATTATCTATATAAAGTCTAATTTGACTACTCATAAAAGGATGATTTGAACCCGATGAAAAAGGGTCTGGCACACCAAATCGATTTTCATTGTAGCCCACGGGATATACTGACTTGAGTATATCTTTTAGATTTGTAATTTGCATTCTATCAATATCATCTCGTGTATAAATGAATGATACACCACTATTTTCTAGCTGTGTTTTTTGAGATAAATCTGTTTTTATCTCAATGTCATTGAGTAAATCACCTATTTCATCGGCGGATAGCTGTAGGCTAAAAGATAATAGGAAAGCAATAATGATATATTTTAAATTTTTAATATGCATCTATTTTCTCCATAAAAGTGCATAATCTTATCATAAACTCTTTTTAAAACTCCAAAAAAGACCCATTACCTTTCACTATCTTCGTTAATTTATAAAATCTACGACACTTTGAAACTCTGAGCGTAATTGTTCTGAGCGTTCATTGACTCTATAGCCAAACGGCAAAAGCAGTGCTACTTGAAACTGACTGACATCTAGCGCTAAAACTTTCTCCACATTCTCTTTTTCAAAGCCCTCTATAGGACAAGAATCAATCCCTATAAATGCAGCAGCACTCATCATATTTGCCGCTGCTATATATGTTTGTCTTGCACTCCATTGGTATATTTTATCATCATCATCTAAAACATCACTCAAATGTGAGGCATACAACTCTATAAAAGAGTCTAGTTTATCTTTTGGCATACTGCGACGCATCAACTGTGAACGCACAACACCACTCTCTACTTTTAGAGTTTCAATCCCTGCAAGTACGACTACCAAATGAGAGCAAGTTGTAATTTGGGGTTGATTCCAACAAAATGGTTTTAATCTTTCTCTTAGTTCATCATTGGTAATAACCAAAAACTTCCATGCTTCCATCCCAAAAGAGCTAGGAGATTTTCGCCCAACTTCTAAAATATAGTGCATATCTTTATCACTTATTTTTTGAGTTGTATCAAATATCTTACAAGCATGTCTAAAATCCATCATCTCTAAAAAATCTTCTTTTTTACGCATTTCTTTCCTTCTTAATCATAAATCTATACTTTAGAACTCCACAAAAAACCCATTCTCTTTGACTATCTTTGTGAGTTTTGGGATGTTTTCTTTGAGTACTATAACTCTGTATCCTTCCGCTTTAATGACAAGGTCATGGAGTTTTTTGTTCTTCATAAAAAACTGTAAAAGCTTAGGGTTGTTTTTCAACTCTATTACCACTTGTTTCAAGTCTCTTTTAAGGAGGTTTGCATTTGCTGTAATTGCAGTAAAGTACTCTTTAAAAATCTTTGGTGGATTTGCTTCTATCTGCTTATAAAATCCATCTATTTTAATTTGCAATAATTTCGTACTTTTACAATCTTTAAAGATTTTTGCATAGCTTAAGATATATCTATCTCCATCATATTTGTCCGCATAGGCTTCGAGTTTGGTTCGCATGATAGTATCTTCTCTTCCCACCGTGATGATAGGCTTAAACTCATCAAATTTCAAACCTTTTTTCTTTGGTGCTACTTCTTTGTACTCATAACTCTTACACAAACCAAACACAAACTCCCCTAACTTTGTGAGTTTGACATAAGATAAGCTATCCCATGGAGTGAGATAGGGTTTCCCTTTTGCAGTGATAATATACGGCGATACTGGCTCATCATAGCGAAGTTCTAAAATACCCAATGCACCAAAGTAAAACATAGATGCTTTGAGTAAAGGTTCTAAAAAGAGTACATCATAGTTGGAACCAACATACATGATGTCAGTTTCCACACCTCGTTCTGTTTCAAAATCACACTCTATGTTATACTCATCTGTTTTATGAGGGGACTCTAAATCAAGTTTTATATCTCTATATTGGCAGTAGTGAATGATATTTTGCATAGAAACAAATTCACCTTGAGGTAAGGCTTTAAGAATATACTTCAAGGTATGTAAAAGTGTTCTTTCACTTGAATAGTAACCATCATAACGTACTTTTTTGAGATACGATAAGAAGATTCTTGAGATAAAAAAATAGTAATTATCTTCAAGCTGATTGAGCACAAACTGTTTTAAACTCTCTGGTTTTTCTGCTTCAAATTTTTTATGTCTGCTATAGTAATAATAAAAACTTCGTGTCAGCATATCTGTTGCAAAGCTATCAAGTTTTTTCTCTGTGTAAAACTCTTTAGATGTACTCGATGATTTTAAAATATTGAGTGATTTTGCAAGGGGTTTTTCATTGGTCTTACCAAACTCGACGAGCGAATTTTGCATCATCTCTTCCATAATGCCTAAAAAATTCAAAACACCTGCTTCATTGTTATAAGAAAATTCTGTCTCTTTTATCTCCTCTGTGGCCACGATATAATAATCTTTAGGCAAGGGCAAAACAAGTCGGAGTAGTTCGCGAATATTCTCTTGTATCATCACATTGTTACTCGAACCTCGGTAAGAGTAAGCACTTACTTGTTTGACTAAAGCGAGTTCATTTTTCAAATATACTTCTCTATGCTCATTATAAGGAGGGATAGCAGTAGAAAGATGTAAATGATAACGAGCATTTAAAGTTTCTACAGCTTCTACCTCTTTCTCCCAAACAAGTGTGTTATAAATTTGTTGCGAGGCTTTATTTGCATAGAGTTTAAATAAAAAATTATCTAAAAAAGTAGTATCTGCAAACAAAGTAGCAAACAAATCAACATAATCATTTTTTCGTTTGAGTTCTCTTTCTAAGAGTACTGGAGAGATAAACTCTCTTGTATATTTTAAAATCTCTTCATAATCTGAGATATACACCTTCGATATATAACTTCTTAATTCGGTTTTACTTAACGCTAATCTTTCCATCATCTACCCCAATATATACTCTAAATCCGCACTACTTAACTCTTTTAATGAGCCCTCATCTCCGCCTATAATCATGTCGGTCATATCTTGTTTTTTGCCTTGAAGTTCCAAAATCTTCTCTTCAATGGTGCCTTTTGTAATCATCCTATAAGCAAAAACAGTATTTTTCTGTCCCATTCTATGGCTTCTATCTATGGCTTGATTTTCAGCAGACCTATTCCACCATGGGTCAAAGATAAAAACATAATCTGCCTCCGTTAAGTTCAAACCAACACCACCCACTTTGAGTGTCATTAAAAAGAGTTTGATGTTTTTATCGTTTTGAAAAGAGTCCACTAACTCTTGACGGTTTTTAGTGCTTCCACTCATCACAAGATGCTCATACCCTCTACTGTGTGCTTTTTGACTGATAAGCTCAAGAGAGCCTAAAAAGTTTGCAAATATGAGTACTTTATGATTGTTCAGCACTATATCGTCAAGCATCTCAAAGAGTGACTCTATTTTCGAAGAGACAATTGTCTCTTCACTTTTAAGCTCAGGTGCAGAGGCAATTTGACGTAAATCATTAAAAGCTTGAAGAATAAGAAATTTTGACTTTTCTATGCCATTTGCACTAATCTGTTGGTCAAGAAGCTGTTTGTAGTAATCTCTTCTTTGGTTATAAAACTTCTTATGCCCCTCATCCATATCGACATAAATAACCTGCTCTTGTTTGGCTGGCAAATCTTTTAAAACATCCCCTTTTAAGCGTCTGAGTAAAAATGGCGATATTTTGGCTTTTAAAATCTTGGCAACATCTTCATTGGCATCGGCTTGGATAGGTACGGCATAATCTCTTTTAAAATCATTCACACTATTAAAGAGTCCCCCATTGATAAATCGAAAAAGTGAGTAGAGTTCAAAAAGGGAATTTTCAATCGGTGTCCCACTCAAAGCAAACTTATGTTTTGCCTCTAAAAGCATCACCGCTCTGGAGATTTTAGAATCAATGTTTTTGATATTTTGCGATTCATCAAGGATGATGGTATCGAACTTTATACTTCTGAGTTTTTCTATGTCGTTTCGGACAAGGGCATAAGTTGTTAAAATGATGTGATACTTTTGTAACTCTTTTTCATCTCTATTTGTGCCATAGTAAAGGTGAAAAGTAAGATTTGGATTAAATTTACGCAACTCATTTTGCCAGTTATTTAAAAGTGATTTTGGCATTACAACAAGTGAAGGCAGCTTTGTTTTTGGATAAATATAAGAGAGCAAGGAGATAGTTTGCACTGTTTTTCCTAACCCCATATCATCAGCTAAACACCCTCCAAAGTTATTGTCATAGAGGTATTTCAACCAACGAACACCATCTTTTTGATAATCACGGAGCGATACTCCACTCAGTTTTGGCATTCTCGTTTTAGAGGATTTAAGTGCATTAAATCCCTCATAAAACTTTCGTGAATCTTTAAAAACTTTTTGCTCTTTTTCATGGATGAGTTCTTCGATTTCAGGTAAATCAAAAAAAGAAACTTTAATCTTCTTTCCATCTTTTTTGAAAATTCTCTCTAGTTTAGCAATGTAATTTTTATCGACAATCGCTTTTTCACCATTACTCAAAGGAATGTAAGCATTCTTTTTGTAAAGATTTATCATATCAAACACAGAAAAATGCTCTTCCCCTATGCTCACACTCACATCATCAGCTCCGAGATAATCTATTTTCTCTTTAAACGCGACATTGAGGCTTGGTTTTGTCGTGTTGTATTTGTAGGACTTGAGTTTTTCGCTTCCAAAGAGTTCTGCTTTTGCGAGAATGGATTGCAGATTTTTTAAGATAAACTCCCGACTCAAATGCTCCTCTATAACAAAGAGTCCATCCTCTTCACTAAAGTTTGTCTCTTTCATACTTCGCTTGAGTGCATTGAGTCTACTAAAAATCGTACCATAGACTTCAAAAACATCACTAAAATCACACTCATACACTGCAATTTGTGCTTCAAGTTCATTGATTAGTACTATTTTTGATATGTTAAAATCATTAAAAAAATCGGGGCTTAACTTCCCTACTGTAGCAGAAACTCTCACTACAAGCTCATTCTCTTGAGTTACTTTTTCAAAAATAACAGCAGGCTTGATGAGTCTCTTTTCGTCTTTAAAAGTAACTTCATACTCTTTATATGCTATCTCGATATTTTCAAAGTGTGTAAAAAGTATGGTCAAAAACTCTTCTAGCTTCTCTTTTTTAAGTCGTGTGTTAAAGTCCATCAATTTACTAAAATTTTCGCCAACACTCTGCACCTGAATGATTGTATCGGCAAGCAGTACATAGCTTGGTGTTAAAAAACGAAAAGCTGTATTTGAATTCAC
>Ga0256829_1001948_pt1 | contig 15967 bp, 12 predicted proteins | sample 131447metaG_FD_185979 | JGI IMG/M metagenome (GOLD analysis project Ga0256829, IMG submission 185979) | Hydrothermal vent microbial communities from Lau Basin, Pacific Ocean - 131-447 | ecosystem: Environmental > Aquatic > Marine > Hydrothermal vents | place: Pacific Ocean: Lau Basin | collected...
ATTTGGTGCCGGATTAGTGCCAGTAGTTTGACACTTTTTCGTTGTTTCTAGCAAATATGGTCGGTAGAAGTGCCATATTTTGCTTGTTTTACTTAAAAAATAGACCCTATAGAATAATCGTAATAGACTCGTATTTTCACCTATTACGCTCCTGTTATTCGTAGAGGGTAATTCTATTTTTTCCTGCTGTTTTTGATTTATATGCTGCTTTATCTGCCTCTTTAATCATGTTTTCTAAAGAATCCAACAATCCATAAAATATTCCAAAAGAGACAGTATATTTTAATTCCACTCTTCCTGTTTTTATTATATTATCTTCAAAGCTTTTTCTAATTTTTTCAAAAAGTTTTATAACATCTTCTTTGCTAATATCATCAAGTAAAAGACAAAATTCCTCACCACCAAAACGAGCATACAAATCATAATGTCTTAAATTTTCATTAAAAATATTTTTCACTTCCATAATCGCGATATCCCCAACATCATGACCATAGGTATCGTTAATATTTTTAAAATCATCAATATCCATCATAATAACAGCTAATTTATTATTTTTTCTTTTTGCTTTTAAAAACAATGCTTCAGCAACTTTAAAAAAATATCTTCGATTATACATACCTGTCATATAATCTTCTACATTTTGTAATTGTAACTTTTGATTGAGCTTTTTTGATTTTTTATATACATAAACTAAATAAATAGAAAAGAGCATAAACAAAAAGATAGGAAGAGTATATATAAAAGATTTCAACCAAAGAGTATATGCATTGACAATATAAAGAAATTTAAAATTTCCATATGATAAAGTTTTTATAAAAACGTATTTTGAATGTACATATTTAAAGCTTTTGTATGTATTAGATATATGTAATATGTCATCCGGTAATATCTTGTCTATTTTATATATCTTACTTCTATCCAAATTTTTAATAATATTATTACTTGCTACTACTTGATGCTGTTGATTGTAAATTACACTATGGTTATTAAAATAATCTAGCCCAGAGAGTGTATTATCTAAATTATTGAGTGTAATATCTACATCAATAACACCTAAATATTCTTTTTGACAATAAAGAGGCATCCCTACAGTAAGCATCAAACCTTTACCAATTTTATCCATGTATAAAGGTGTAAAAAATATTTTTGCATCTGGGTTCACTTTTGGTGTACCCAATAAATAAAAATTTTCTTGTTCCAAAGAAGGTTTAAAATTAAAATTTTTTGAAGAGACATAAGGAAATAATACAGTAAAATGATGTTTAGAAAAGTAATATACCCATGCGTAATGTTTATTTTTTTTGTATATCAATTTCATATATGGTTCAAGGTTCAAAGCAGCCTGCATTTCATACAAATATTTTGTGTAAGATACAGAATTATTATAACCCAGTAAATTAATTTTATCATTAAGAGGAATTGATGCATCATCACATCCATCTAACGCATAGCTTCCATTATTATCAATCTTTTTGATGAATAAAGCACTTTGTAAAGGCAATAACTTACGTTTTTGCATTTCATATACACCAGCTAAGTGTAAAAACTCTACATCTTTAACAGCATTTTGCAACTTATTTTCAAGATTTGATGCAATTGCATTTGCATTTTTATACATCGCTTTCATTTGCATTCGATCAAATTCTAAAAAAACAACCATACACACTAAAATGGTGAGAAAAATCGCTATAACAAATCTTTTATTATCCATTTCCTAGTATATCAAATATTTTATAAAATTACCTTATCTTTTACAATCTTTGATGAAACCACCTGCTTATTTTCTATTTTTAATATTCTGTCACAAAGAGGTAACATGGCTTCATCATGTGTTACCATTATAACTGCAACGTCTTGTTCTATCGCTATTTTTTTAAGCATTTTTACAACATCTACAGAGCGTTTTGAATCTAGTGCTGCTGTTGGTTCATCTGCGAGTATAATTTGAGGTTTATTTGCTAAAGCTCTTGCAATAGCAGCCCTTTGATTTTGACCGCCTGAGAGTTCTGATGTCATAGCATAGGCTTTGTCTTCTATTTCAAAATACTTTAACAGCTCAAAAGCTATTTTTTTACTTTCTTCTTCGCTGACACCATTTGTTTGAGGAACAAGCGTAATATTTTCTAAAATATTTAAAAAAGGAATCAAATAGTGTGCCTGAAAAATAAAGCCAATTTTTTCACGTCTTATTTTTCTAGTCTCTTTTGTTAACCATTTATTATCATAGATTTTTTCTTCACCCAGCCAAATAGTCCCATTTGTAGGCTCTTCCACACACCCTATCATCATTAAAAGTGTCGTTTTTCCGGCACCACTTGGAGCTACAAGAGCTACAAGTTCTCCTTTATTTACTTCAAAAGAAGCCCCGTTTATTACCTCAACAAAACTATCACCTTTACCAAAATTTTTTACCAAATTTTCAACTTTTATTGCTTGTTTCGCATTCATATCAACCACCTATCGCTTCTGAAGGGTCTGCACTAATAACCTTTTTAACACCCACTAAAGAAGCTAAAATAGATGCAAAAATTACAACAATAAAAAGCATTGAAGCATCTGGAATTTCTAATACAACTCTTTTTGGAAATTTTGCATATATAAGATGTGCAAAAATATTACCCGATATAAAAGCCAATACACCCATTATAAGTGTCTCTTGTACAATCATTTTAATAATCATACTGTTAGGTATACCAATAAGTTTCATAATGGCTATCTCTTTCATTTTTTCCAGTGTCATCGTGTAAATTATAAGTGCGATAATAATAGTTGAGACAATTACAAGAATAACGGTAAACATCCCAATCTGTTTGGAAGCCATTTTAATAAGATTTTTCGTTAGAATTGTCTTTTCTTGTTTTTTTGTATAAACACTTTGATGTTTAAATCTTCGTAAATCTTTAGCAATTATATTGGTATCATAACCACTCTTTTTCGTTGCAATAACGGCATTAACTATATGAGAATTGAGCGTATTAATACCTCTGGCTCGATCTGCTCTAATTCTCTCATTTGAGTATAAAAACTGTAGTTCCTGTGCATCTTTTAAGCTGATATACACCAGAGGGTCCCCGCCTGAAGAGACCGTTCCGTGAGTGATACCTACGACTTTGTAATCATCACGTCCTAGTCTGATAACATCACGCAGTTTAAAGCCTGTTTTATCGCTTACAACCATTTCATAATGACTTTTATTAATGCTTCTACCTTTTATAAGTCTTTTGGGATTTATAGGACTAATATCTCCAAAAGGGTCAAATCCAACCGCAAAAACACGAATAGCACCCTCTTTTGAAGGAAGCTGTAGATTTTGAAAAGTAATCCCTTCAGATTTGTCTATGCCTCTTATAACCTTAATGGTATCTTTTAAATCTTCATGAATTCTTGATGATTCTGCAAAGGGTCCCAAGGTGTTTTCCTGAACAATCCAAAAATCAACATCCAAATCATTTAAAAGTACCTGAGCATCTATGACCATACCACGATAAACCCCCATCATAATAAGAACAATACCAAGAAGCATACCCACACCCATAGCAGTTACTATAAATTTTCCAAGAGTATGTGCTATCTCTTTTTGTGCTAAATTTATCATTAGTAAATTCTCATGCCTTCGCTCAAAGACTTTTTATTTACATTAGGCACTAAAAGCTGAGTATCTTCATCTAAATTTTTCACTGCCGCCTGCTTATCACTCAAGGCAATAATATTTACATGTAAGAAATGTGCATATCCATTTTTTTCTATCCAAACACCGGCTTTTTTGTCTTTGTAAACAATTAAATCAGTAGGTATTTTAATTACATCCTTAAACTGCTGCGTTGTAATAAGTACCTCTGCTTGTTCATTTATATAAAACGGTATCGGCAGATTATCAAAACTGACATCAACTTCTCTTTCTTGTGTAACGGCGTCGCTCTGTGCTACTATACGGCTTACATGTCCATTTAATTGCTTATTACTTTGTGAACGCAAAGTTATTGATGCACTCTGCCCCACTTTTACATTGCCACTTATTTTTTCATCTATGTAAGCTTTTATCCATACAGTTTTTGGATCAACTATTTTAAGTATACTTTGCGTCGGCACAACACTTTGTGCCACCTCAGCATCTTTAGAAATCACATATCCATCAATCGGAGCATATATTTTATAACGGGAAAGTTTTACATGTAAAGCGTCCAAAGCTTTTTCTAAACGAACTACTTCAGTTTTTGATGAATCTATATGTGCCTGTGTCGCTTTTATATTGGCATTACTACTATCTAAATCTGCTTTTGCCTTATCATACTCTGATTGTGAAACAAATGCTTGTGATTTTAATTTTTTGTAACGCATATATGTTAAGTGTGTAAGAACCTTTTGTGCAAGTAGTGAATCTAAATCTTTTTGTGCCGCTTCAAGTTCAGATTTTGCTTTGTATACCGACATTTTTGCTTCTTCTATAAGCTGTGGTAAATCAACGGCATCTATACGCACAAGTAAATCCCCTTTTTTTACCCATTGTCCTTCATCTGTTGTTATTTGCGTTATTTTACCGCCTGTTTGTGCATTTATTGCATTAATATTTTTTGCCCCTACTTCACCTATGCCAAAAACATTTACATGTAAATCACCTCTCGTGAGGTTAAGTGTTTGAAATGTATGTTTTGGTATATAAACTTTTTTATAAAAAACAAGTCCCAATGCCAATACTGCTAGTATAAAAATTATATATTTAACTGCCTTACTCATTATATTTTTCCTTTTAAATAATCAATTCTATCTATACTTAAAGTTTTTGCATAATATGCTTCAAGAAGTCCAAGTTTTGCATCCAATACTAAACTACTCGCATCTAAAACTTCTATATAAGTTGAAAGCCCCTCTTTGTATCTGCCATCAAGCACTCTTTTTGTACTTTGTGCAGCATCAAGTTGTGCTTTTTTTGCTTGTATTGTTTCATCATATCTTTGTATATCTAAAATGAGATTACTTATTTCTTCTTTTAATGCCAAGACTTTTGAAGCTTTTTGCTCTTTTGCTATCTGCATACCAATTTCTGCATTTTGTGTATCAGCAGTTAATCTGCCACCTGCATATAAAGGAATATTAAGCACAACACCGACAAGCTGAGTGTCATATAAGTTTAACGAACCTACACGATCATAAGAAGCAAGTAAATCAAGAGAACCATAATGAGAAGCTTTCGCCGATTGATGAAGCAGTGTATTTTTTTGTATGGTCTCATTATAAATTTTCAGTTCATTATTGGCTAAAAGTATATTTTTGACACTATTGTTATTTTGATGAAACTCTTTTCTTATTACATTTGTCTGCAACACTACATCATCAGGAATTTTTTCTCCCATATAAAGAGATAATGAATTTTTCGCTTTTTCATAAGTAGCTTTTGCAATAGCTAGATTATCTTTTGCCAAATATACAGCAGATAAAAAACGGCTCGTATCTGCCTCAGTCTTCAGCCCTTGTTTAAAAAGTGCCTGTGCCTGAGCATAATAAGCCTTTTTTAAGTCTAAATCAGTTTTTCTCACCTTAATAGCCTCATATTGCACAACCATCAGTTCATATAAAGACTTCACTTTTGAGGCAAGCAAATCTTTTAAATCTTTTAATGAAAGTGTCGCAATGTTTTCATCTAGCTTACTTGCATTTATTTTTGCCATAGTTTTAGAAAAATCCCAAATTTTTTGTTTTAGGCTCGCTCCCAAACTCCAGTAGGTATCATTTACTGTGTGAAATTTTCCATTAACAGGAAGTGCATAGGTTTGTGTCGGGTTATACTGGGCAGATAAGTTTACCTGAGGCAAATAATCTGAAAGAGCAGATTTATACCCCATTTTTGATTGTCTTACCTTTAAAGTAAATGATTTAATATCAGGATGATTTAGCAGTGTCTTTTGTATACTTTGCTCTAAAGTCAACGTTTGTGCTTGTAAACCAAGAGCAATAAGTAAATATGTATATATAATCTTTTTCATACACAAATTATATCTTGAAGATATTAGTGCAATGTTAAGCTCTTTTTTTTGCTTTATAATGTCTGTTGAAGAAATGCCCCCGCACATAACGCCCATAAATCAATTCAAAAAGACCAGAAATAATTATAAAGCTCATAAAAACCATAATAGCATTAGGATTTGAAGTGTATGTATGGTATAAAAGCGTACCTAAGGCTAAAAGACTTAGCACAGAAGAAAATATCAAAATGAGAGCACTGGCTCCTATCTCTTTTTTAAGTTTATATGCACTGATATTGACAAGAAAAAAAATCAATAAAAAACTTGCACTGCCTATAATAGCTATTTCCGTTAAATCAATACTATTTGCCAAAATAATACTTAAAACTGTTGTATATAAAACACCGTTAAAAGGAACATTATTTTTTGAATGCATCAAAGACTTTGGTAATTTTCCATCTTTTGCAATAATATAACCAAGCCGTGCATTTCCGTATATTGTCGCATTAATAGCAGAAAAAGTTGAAAGTAAAGCCGCAGAGGCAACGAGTACAAATCCGACATGCCCCAATGCAGGCTTGGCAGCAATAGCAAGAGCATAATCTTTTGCCTGCATCAGTTTAGCTTCAGGTACGTCACCAACGGTAATAATAGATATAAGTATATAAAGAGCAATAACAATAATTACAGAAGCATAAAAAGCCCGAGGTAAATTTTTTGCAGGTTCTTTAATATCTTCTGCCGAATTTGCAATAAGCTCAAATCCCTCATATGCTACAAAAATAATCATTCCAGCAACGACCATCGAAAATGATGAGGGCCAATTCTCGGGTGACATACGTGAAGGTTCAACATACGAAGCCCCCGCTATAATGACTAAAACCAATATAGATACTTTTATAATAACAATAATTGTCTCACTTTTACCTACAAAAGAAGCACTTACAAGGTTAATTAATGCAGGAAATACAATAGCAACCGTAATTAATACATGGTGCAAAAGAGAAGATTTATGTGAAAAGAAAGTCTCTCCATACGAGGCAAATGCTGTCGCATAAAGCGAAATTGTTACAAGATAACTCAGCCACATCATTAAATTTACACTGCCAGAGAGAATATTATCTCCAAAAGCTTTATCTATAAATGTAACGGTTCCGCCTTCATTTTGATACTTTACAGAGAGTTTTGCATACGAATATGCTGTTGAGAAAGCTACTAAACCGCCAATAGCAAAAGCAATCGCAGTCGCACCGTGTGCCAAAGAAACAGCTTCACCTAAAACGGCGAATATTCCGCCACCAACCATACCACCTATTCCTATAGAAATCGCACCTAAAAGTCCTATACTTCTCATTTACTTCCTTATAAAGTTTTTATTTATTGTTTGGATTACATATTGTAAATTTTTATTGTTTACGAAGCATCGTCTTAACGTACAGGCTAAAAAATCATCATACTCTTTTTTTTCAGTAAAAACATACGGATATTTTATATTTTGAAGAATTTTAACATTTTTTAGCAAATTTCTCTTTGAACTTTTTAATGTCACCACTCCAATATTTTGCATCAAATAAGCCTTTGCCAAAGCTGGAATATTAGCTTGTTTGCTTATAAGTTGAGAGCGTAAACGTTTTATACTTTTTTGTGCAAACTTTTCATACCTGAAAGATGCTTTTAAAGAAGCCATTTTCACAATATTTTGTATCATTTTAGAAAGTGCTGAGGTATAATATTTATCATTTAATCCTGCTTTTACATGTAAAGTATCATCTGAGAGATACCATACACCATTTTTGTAAAACTTACTCTTTGCAACATTGAGCAAATACTCGGCAAAATTAAGTTTTTTTTCATCATAATCAACTTCATACCCTGCAATAAGAGCAGATATAAAAAAACTGTAATCTTCCAAAAGCCCTTTTTGTATCGGCTCTACGTTTGGAATAGTCTGATGATACAATTCACCCCGTTTAAACATTAAATTTTGTAAAGCTCGTAAATGTTCATCGGCCATTTTTTTATATTTTTTATCTAAAATAGAGGCTTTATATAGTGCTTCTATCATCATTGCATTCCATGCTGTATTTATTTTTTTATCTATAAAAGGGTATTTTTTATTTTTACGCAACTGTAATAATTTCTTTTGAAACGCTTTAAAGCCAATAGGTCTTGTATTACCCAAAAAGTTTACATGTACTTTATCTTCAAAATTACCTTCTATACTAAATCCCATAGCCTCTTCTATTGCTGTTCTATGAGGATTGTTTTTTAAAGCATTTTGTATCTCTTGTGTTGTAAAAGTAAAGAATTCGCCCTCTTTACCATTACTCTCGGCACTGCTTGCACTCAAATACAAATGATTTTTTGCAAAACGCTTTTGCACCATAGCCACTGTTTCTTGCACAATTTTTTTATACAATTTTTTATGGCTCAGTCTATATCCTCGAATATATAAAGGAATAAGCTCTGCCTGATTATAAAGCATTTTTTCAAAATGTGGAATTTCCCAGTCCGCCGCAACACTATACCTGAAAAATCCTCCGCCTACATGGTCATATAATCCTCTAAGTGCCATAACATCAAGCATTTCAAAAGAGTGTTTTTGCAACTGTTTGTCTTGTGTTATTGCAGCTACATCCATCATTAAAGAGAGTTTAGACGCCTCTGGAAATTTTCGGCCGCCTCCAAAGCCTTTGTAAATATCATCAAAGGAGTTGTTCAAAGACTTTTTCAAACTCTTCAGTGAAATATTTTTATCTTCTGTATTTGTAATTTGTACAGCAGATGCAACATCTTTCTTAATTGTTTGAATTGTTTTATGAAGCACTTTTTTATTGCTATATAATTTTGAAAGTTTCTCTATCAATTTTGGAAATCCTTGAGAATAACTCTCTTTTTTTGGAGGAATATAACCTGTAATATAAAAAACTTTTCTTTGGGGTGTCATAAAAACACTAAGCGGCCAACCTCCGGTTCTTTTATGTACATGGTGGAAAATATTTTGATAGAGTGCATCAATTTGGGGCATTTCTTCTCGATCCACTTTTATAGAAACAAAAGTATCATTTAAAAGTTTTGCTATTTTTTTATTTTCAAATGATTCTCTTGCCATGACATGACACCAGTGACAGGTTGAATACCCAATAGATAAAAAAATGGGCTTATGCTCTTTTTTCGCTTTTTGCAGTGTCTTTTCATTCCATGCATACCAATTTACAGGATTATTTTCATGCTGTTTCAGATAAGGAGACGTTTCATACTGCAAAGCATTTTTAACATTATTTGCGTATAATAAAGTTGTAAAAGTCAGATAAAGTAAGAATAAATTTTTCATAGCACATTGTACTCTAAAAGTGTAAAAAACTATGTTATAATCTAAACTTAAAATTATTATAATCATAAAAAGGACAATAAAAGATGAAAAAGGTAGTGGGTATTTTTGCTTTTTCTCTACTGTTACATGCCTCTGTTGCAACAACAGATGCACTAACACTGAATCAAGCATTACAACTTTTAAAAACAAAAAACTTGGAAATTAGGGCAGCAAAATTTGATGAACTGTCTGCAAAAGAAGATATTGACGCGATATCGGGGAAAAACTGGGGAAAACTGACTTTTACGCAAGACGCTGCACGTTCAAATGATGCCGGTAATGTATTTGGTTTTAAATTAGCTTCACGTGAAGCTACTTTTGGAGATTTTGGATTTGCTGATTTTTTATCACCACCTCCAGGAACAACAAATGTTTTAAAAGTGCAACCAAATGATTTAAACTATCCAGGATATAGAAATCTATTTCAAAGTAAGCTCAAATATGAAGTCCCTCTTTTTACAGGTTTTATGATTAGTAGTTTTACTGACATTATGAAAAAAATGAAAAAAATGCAATCTTTAAATAAAAACAATGTAGAGAGTGAAAAAAAGTATGAGCTGAAAAAAAGTTTTTATGATATGGCATTACTTGACTCTTCTATAAAAAATCTTAATAAAATTTTGGACAATATAAATATATTGGAAAATACTACAAAAACAATGATAAATGTGGGCTATGCAAAACATGTCGATTTATTAGAAGTTAAAGCGAAAAAAGGAAATGTTGAGCGACTTTTAGTACAAATGAATTCAAATAAAAAATTATTGTATCACTACATCAGTTTTTTACTCAACCAAAAAGTAAAACATATTCAGACGCCTACATCAGAAGTCGTAATGCCAAAAATGAGTGATGAAGAAATTTTACAACGTAATATTGATTTGAAAAAAGCTACAACGGGGCTTAAAATTACAAAAGATATGTTACAAGTAAGTCAAGCTGCCTATTACCCTACTTTAGGAGCATTTGGCGAAGTTAGTACCGCAGACAATACATTTTTAGGTAATGCAGACAAGCACAAAGCTTACACAATCGGAGCCAGACTTACATGGAATCTTTTTGACGGTGGCATAGATGCCGCAAAAATAGAAAAATCCAGAATTAAAAAACTAAAAATGCAATCACAAGTTGAATTGGCAAAACAAGGTATTTTACTTAAAATTGCAAAAATACGAACAGAGATAGAAGGTGTAGATGTTGAAATAGCTTCACTGAAAAAAGAGTTAAATTTGGCCAATGCTATTTATGATAATTATGAAGGCAGATACAAAGAAAAACTTGTCTCTATGAGTGATGTTATAGTCAAACAATCTGCACAAATAGAAAAAATATTGCAACTGCAAATTGCAGAAAATAAAAGAATAGATAAAATACTTGCACTTGAAAAATTAGCAAACGGAGAAAACTAAAATGAAAAAATTACTATTATTACTGGCACTGGGTGTTTCACTTATGGCTGAGACATTAACACTTTCGGGAAGTGTAATTTCTGACAACCAGAAGATGATTACAAGTCGTTTTATGGGCTTTGTAACACAGGTAAACGCGGATGAAGGCGAAAAAGTAAAACGCGGGCAGATTCTTTACAGCATAGACTCTCGCGAAATAGATTCGGCAAAACGTCAGGCAGAACTTTCACTGCAAATGTATGAAAACCAATATACAAACGTCAAACTCAATCTTGAACGCTACAAAAGACTGTTAAAAAAAGACATGGTTTCTAAATATGAAGTAGAAAATTTACAACTTGCAGCAAAAAATTTACAAGATATGATAAACATTGCAAAAGCACGTGTACAAGAGGTACAAAACCAGTATAAATATCTACATGTAAAAGCACCCAATGACGGTGTTGTTGTTGCAAAAAACATCAAAGTTGGTGAAATGGCAATGCCTGGTATGCCTGCTTTTGTTCTTTCAGATTTAAGTGATTTAAAAATTTCTGTAGAAATTGCTGAAGACAACCTAGGCTTAATTCATCATGGCAAAAAGGTAATAGTAAAAATTCCTTCTCTTGGTATAAAAACTATAGGAAAAGTTACAGCGATTATTCCAAATTCGAATCCTATGACACATACTTTTAAAATCAAAATATCTTTTAAAACAATGAATAAATCAGTTTACCCTGGTATGTATGCTACTGTAAGCATTAACTAAAAGGAGATAAATATGAATCATCATAAACCTTATAAGCCTAAGGATATTGCAGGAAAACTCGCAAAAACATTTTTAAGAAATCCTCTTACCTTGATACTTGGTATTTCTATACTTGCTATTGGATATTTATCCTTAATGATTATGCCTCGTGAAGAAAATCCTCAAATGGTAGTCAGTGGGTCTACCGTTATCGTCGCTCTTCCTGGAGCAAATGCAAAAGAGATAGAAAAAATCATTGTGCAGCCTTTAGAGAGAAAACTCAAAGAGATTAAAGGAGTCGAGCACATTTATGGTTCTGCCATGGATAATGTAGGTGTTGTTAATGCGGCTTTTTTCATAGGTGAAAAGAAAGAAGACTCAAACTTAAAAATATATGACAAAATCATGCAAAATGCTGATATGTTTCCAAAAGGAGCTATGAAACCAATCATAAAACCTTTAGATATTGACATTGATATTCCTATTGTAACAGTTGCCTTTTATTCAAACAATAAAAATATGAGTCAAACAGAACTCTATGATAAAGTTAAAAAAATCCAACAACATATCAATGGTTTAGATAATGTTGCAGTTACAGCACTCAAAGGTGGGCATAAACATCAATTTAATATAGCAGTAGATTTAAATAAACTCTCCGGATATAATCTTTCTATGGGACAAATTACAAAAGCTATTCAAGCTGTTTCATACAATGTACCTGCAGTTAAAAACAAAACAAAAAAGAATGAAATCGTAATGCTTGGTGTAAAAAATGCCATAGAAAATGCTAAAGATGTTGGAAATATAATTGTTGCACAATATATGGGTTCTCCTATATACTTAAAACAAGTTGCAAAAGTAACAAACTCTTATGATATTCAAAATTTTAAATCAGCACTTATTAGTAAACGTAAGAAAGATGGAAAATTTATGCCTTTTGAAAATCAGGTAACACTTACTATTTCAAAGTTACAAGGTACTAATGCTGTTATTATTGCTAATGAAGTCAAAAAAGAGCTTCGAACATATCAGACAGAGTTACAAAAGAGCGATATTAGCTATGTAATTACAAGAAATGACGGACAAAGAGCTGATGAGGCGGTAAATGAACTTATTATGCATTTACTTTTATCTATTGTCATTATAGCAATTCTTCTTATATTTGTTTTGGGATGGAGAGAATCACTTATAGTTACCTTTACCGTTCCTGCCATTTTAGCAATTACACTTTTTATAGCATATTTAGATGGTCAGAGTATCAATCGTATTACGCTTTTTTCATTTTTACTCGCTCTTGGGCTTTTAGTTGATGCTTCCATTATCGTTATTGAAAATATTCACCGACATTATCATTCTGTTGAATCTGCCCATGAAAGTGATGATGAACTTATGATTAAAGCAACAGATGAAATTGGAGCACCGACTAATATTGCAACACTAGCAATTATTATGACAATGGTGCCTATGGCATTTGTCGGCGGTATGATGGGACAGTTTATGAAACCAATTCCACAGAATGTTCCTGTGGCAATTATTGCTTCACTTTTTGTAGCATATATATTTACTCCTTACCTTGCTGTAAGAATTTTAAAAAGACCTAAGCATGATAAAGGAGCACATTAATGTTTAAAAAATTTGAGAAATTCGTATTAAGTGGTATTCAAAGTCCTGCACAAAGAAAATTTATACTTATTGGTACATTTATCGCCTTCGTTATCTCTGTTTTATTGATAGCACCAACCGAAATTGTTAAAGCTAAAATGCTTCCTGGAAAAAACAATGACACTTTTAATATCTATGTTAAATTGGCAAATGGCAGTTCAATGGATCAAACAAAACAAGTAACCCAATGTATTAGCAGTTATGTTATAAAAGAAAAAGAGGTTTTAAATACCGAAGTCTTTTTAGGCATGGGAGCACCACTTGATTTTGCAGGACTTATTAAAGGAAGTCAATTTAAAAACTCAGAAAATGTTGCAGAAATCGTACTCAACATCACAAAAAAACATGAAAGAGAAGAACCTTCATATATGATGGTACAACGTCTTCGTCCCGTTATACAAAAAAACTGCGAAAAATTATATCCAAATACGCGTATCTCTTTTGTAGAACCACCTGCAGGTCCGCCGACACTTTCAGCTATTGTTGCAGAAATATACGGCGATAATGCACAAGGCATAAGAAAATTAGCAAATCGTGTTGAAAATGTTTTTAAACATACAAAAGGGCTTGTTGATATTGATACAATGGAAGATGATATATATGATACATTCGAGGTAGTTGTCAACAGCACAAAAATTGCAAAATCCGGCCTTACTGTAAAACAACTCAATAATATCATATACCTTGCATTTGAAGGGAAGGATATATCTGTAAAAAATTCAGATAAATACGATGATCAAATTCCCCTCTTTTTAAGATTATCAGATAGTTCGAAAAGATTTACAAAAAAAGATTTAAACTCAGTAAAATCAAAACTTGCTTCATTAAAACTGATGAACAATAAAGGAATGATGGTTCCTGTTATAGAGTTAGTAACAGTTATTCCTAAAAAATCAAATCCAATGATTATGAGCAAAGATTTGCACCAAATGACAAATGTTTTAGCGGAAACTGATATGGTTTCTCAGGTTTATCCTCTACTAGATGCAAGAAGTAAAATCATTAATACTTTTGGTGATGTATATAGAATCAAGAAAACTGGTCTTTTTAATTTACAATTAACAGATAAAAAAACAGGAAAAGTCTATAAATTAATCTGGGATGGAGAGATGAAAGTAACAATAGATACCTTTAAAGATTTAGGAGGGGCTTTTATTGCAGCATTAATTCTTATCTTTTTACTTATGGTAATTTATTATAAAAGTTATACACTCAGTGGTATTATTCTTTTAGGTTCTTTTCTTTCTATTATCGGTGTTATATTTGGACATTTAATTATGGATATATTTACGACAGATACATTTTTCTTAACAGCAACATCCCTTATTGGTTTTATTGCATTAATAGGAATTAGTTCTCGTAACTCACTTTTATTAATTGACTTTACAAAATCATTAATGAGTGATAAAGGTATGACTAAAGCTGAAGCAATTGCTTATGCATCTGCAACACGTGCAAAACCTATTTTATTAACTGCAGTAGCAATTATGTTAGCATCTACCCTTCTTGCTAGTGATGCAGTTTTTGGAGGCCTTGGTGTTGCTCTTATATTTGGTACGGCCGCATCTGTTATAGCCTCACTTATTGTTGTACCTATTCTACTTTATATGTCAAATTTAGAAGAGCATTTTCATTTTCATGAGAAACAAGCTGTATCGATTGAAGATCCTGTCTAATTAGACAGAGTTATTAATCTTTTCTCGATACAAAGGTTTGAAAAATTAAATTTATTTTGTATCCACTCAAATGTTTTTTTTGTATAAAAAAAGACATGAGTCGGATCATTTTTATAATACCACGAAAAAAAATCTACATTCTCATCATAAATATCTGTCATTAAATACAATTTTGCATCTCTTTTAAGCATTGATTTTAAAAGTTCAAACTCTTGTTCAGGATGGTAAAAATGCTCTATCACTTCACAAGAGGCGATATAGTCATATTGTTTGTGTAAAAGTTCTCTCTTTGGATGAAAATATGGGTCATAAGAAACGATATTATAGCCCTTCTCTCTCATTACCTTAGTAATTATTTGTGAAGTTCCCGCTCCAAAATCTAGACCTTTATCTTTTTTTGTAAAATCTCTTTGAATACTTTTCGTAATGGGAGAGACAAAGTTTCTGTATCCCTTGTCTTCACTATTATCATCATGCAGTTCATAACGTTGTTTTTCACTCTGTTCATTTGGAAAATCATTTGCATCTACAAATATCCCATGACAGGTTTTACATGTAAAATAGGATTGTGTGTCTTTATAAAAAAATTTGGCGTTACTTTGGCATAAGGGACATTGTTTAATCATAGCTAATTTTATCGTATCAACCATTGATAAGCAATAAAAAGCTAAAATCTTATTATTATAAATTGTAAGGACACTTATTGCTCAATTTACCAAACTTATTAGCATCACTACGCATACTTATTGCCCCTATGATGTTTTGGATTATTCTTAATCCTCAGGTTTTTACTGCCAACGGTTTTGATATAACATGGAACTACTATTTTGCTTCACTCCTTTTTGTATTGGCTTCAATAACTGACTTTTTTGATGGTTATATTGCAAGAGAATGGAATCAAATGACAATGCTTGGTGCTATTCTTGACCCACTTGCAGATAAAATGCTTACTCTTGCAGCATTTTTAGGTCTTATGCTCACAGGAGAGGCTTCTGCATGGGCAATATATATTATTATCGTACGCGAACTTTTTATTACCGGACTTCGTACAGTTGCCGTTAGCGAAGGTTTAAGTGTGAAAGCCTCTTGGTCTGGAAAAATAAAAACAGTTGCACAAATGATAGCTATAGGCTTTTTACTCATGCACTGGCCTTATAGCT
>Ga0256829_1001949_pt1 | contig 15965 bp, 7 predicted proteins | sample 131447metaG_FD_185979 | JGI IMG/M metagenome (GOLD analysis project Ga0256829, IMG submission 185979) | Hydrothermal vent microbial communities from Lau Basin, Pacific Ocean - 131-447 | ecosystem: Environmental > Aquatic > Marine > Hydrothermal vents | place: Pacific Ocean: Lau Basin | collected...
GACCTCACTAGCATTATTCGTATGGTTGCCAATCCAACGCCTAGCAAAAATCTATATGAAGATCTTATCAGAGGGGCAAAAAGCCTATTTGATAGCTACTACTGGCTAGAAAGTGATGAACTGCAATCCGCAGCCGAGGTAATTAAACAAATCGTTGAAACCGCGGAACTGGTTATCGACGAATTTGAAAAAGTTGAACAAATCCGCGCACAAGCGGCAGAAGCACTTAAGCAAGCTGAGCAGAGCCAGTTATCATTGCTATCCAGTATTAGCATTGCAAATTGGGACACTCCTCAACAATATGTAGACTGTCTGACAGGATTAAGAAAACAGCGCGGACACCTAATAACGCTAAAAGAACAGCGCTACATTGATTTACCTCGTATCGAAGCGATGGATGAAGAAGTTACCGAAGCCTTCGATAAAGTCAGCGATGCCACCGTAGATTTCTTATCGTCTGATGAAGCACTCGGCCCCTTTGAACAGCAAATTGCCGACCTAGATAAGCAGATCAGTGAAGTCACACTTGTGGTCGAAATTGATCCTATCAATGAGCAACTCGATACCTTATCTGAAGGGTTAGACCTGCTGATTGAAGTTCTCAATGGTCTGAAGGTAGAAGACGCCACCGTTCGCACGCAAATTCTAGATGCGATTTCAGAGCTGTATGCCAAACTCAACCAAATCAAAGCCAAGGGTCGCAAGCGCCGCTCTCAACTGGGGTCAGGTGAGGCAAAAGCAGAGTTTGCCGCCCAATTTCGCCTATTTTCACAAAGTATCAATAATGCATTGGCAGTGTCGGATACTCCTGAAAAAGCCGACGAACAACAGTCTCGTTTGGTTATTCAACTTGAAGAGCTAGAGTCGAAGTTCAGCGAATACGACGAGTTCCTCGATGAAATCATGGCACAGCGTGATGAGCTTCACAGTGCTTTTGAAAGCCGTAAACAAAGCTTGATGGAAGCTCGTCAGCGCAAAGCGCAGAATCTATTTTCTGCGGCAGAGCGCATTCTCAAAGGCGTAACACGCCGCGCCACCAGCTTTCAGGATAACGACGAACTAAACACCTATTTCGCCGCCGATCCTATGGTACTCAAATGTGGTGAGTTAGTTGCTAGCTTACGCGAAATAGATGACCAGATAAAAGCAGACGATATTCAAGCCAAGCTCAAAGCAGCAAAAGAACAAGCTATTCGCAGCCTTCGCGATAAGTCTGATATTTTTGAAGACGGTGGCTCGGTCATCAAACTCGGTAAGCACAAGTTCAGCGTTAATAGCCAGCAGCTCGACCTTACCTTGCTGTCTAAAGATGACGGCTTGTACCGACACCTAATTGGCACCGACTACTACGAAGTCATTGAGTCTGAGGAACTGCTTGCTTTACAGCCCTACTGGCAGCAAGCATTGGTGTCAGAAAATGACAAGGTATCGCGGTTTGAATACTTAGCGTTTCAGATCATTCAAGATGCGGAACACAGTCGCAACGGCATTAGTTTAGAAAAGCTCTATGCCCTAGCATCTGAACCGCAAGCACTCAATAAGCTGGTACGTGAATATGTAGCTGAACGCTATCAAGAAGGCTACGAAAAAGGTATTCACGATGCCGACACCAGTGCTTTGCTGCAAGCAATGTTACCCGTTCATCAGCAAGCAGGACCATTGCGCTTCTCGCCCAAAGGACGAGCGCTTGCTGTGCTATTTTGGCAATTTGCAGGGCACACTAAACAGCAACAACAGATTTGGCAAAGTCAGGCCGCCAGTGCCGCCATACTCGCCAAAACCTTACATAGCAGAAATGGCTACACCCAGCTCATTGCCGAGCTAACATCAAGTATCACGCGCTTTACTGAGAACTTCAGTTTACCATTCTCAGCCACTGACATTGGTATCGGCGCAGACTACTTGAGCCTAGAACTCGCTCAACCTCAAGTTGATTTTGTGACCAGCAGCAGTGCAAGAACGCTAGTTCAAGGCATGCAGGATACCCTAAAAACACTAGGGCACGAGCGGGAGTTTCAAACCGCTTTATCACAATTAAATGAACTGCATAGTCAGCACCAGGGACTACTTGAGCAGTGGAACCTCACACAAGCATGGTTAGTCGCTTTATGTGAACAGAATGACCAATTTAACCAACTCGCCCACTATATCGATGAAGCTACTTGTTTGGTGTTGTGTGGTGAAGGACTAGCGACTCGCCCATCTGATATTAAACTGCAGCTCACACTCAGTGATTTGTTGTCAGAACACAAGCGCATTGTCGATGGAAAACTGACCGTGGCACTGGACGAATTTAACGACAGGTTAAGCCGTTTTGTGAACCACGACATTGTTCAGTTTAAGCGTTACCACGACCTTCGCCATGAACTGATGGAAGAAGGCAGAAAAGAACTTCAGCTCGAAAGCTTTATGGCAAAGCCTTTGAGTTCATTTGTGCGAAACCAGCTTATCGATCAGGTGTATTTACCTATTATCGGTGACAACCTTGCCAAACAAATGGGTACGGTAGGTGAAAACAAGCGTACCGACCTCATGGGTTTATTACTGCTAATTTCACCACCGGGTTATGGTAAAACCACATTGATGGAGTACATTGCTGACCGCTTAGGGCTGATTTTCATGAAGATCAATTGCCCATCGTTAGGACATGATGTTACTTCTATCGATCCCACCAATGCACCCAATGCTACAGCGCGACAAGAGCTAGAGAAACTCAACCTTGGCCTAGAGATGGGCAACAACGTCATGCTGTATCTTGACGATATTCAGCATACTCACCCTGAGTTTTTACAGAAATTCATTGCGCTGTGTGACGGTACACGTCGAATCGAAGGCGTGTGGAAAGGCCAGAGCAAAACCTATGACATGCGCGGCAAGAAATTCTGTGTGGTAATGGCAGGTAACCCATACACAGAATCCGGTGATGTGTTTACCATTCCAGATATGTTGGCCAACCGTGCTGATATCTACAACCTAGGTGATGTGCTTGGCGGCAAAGAAAAAGTTTTCGCACTCAGCTATTTAGAGAACTGCTTAACCTCTAACCCTGTGCTCGCCCCACTAGCTCTTCGGAATATGGACGATGTGTATAAACTCATTGCTATGGCAGAAGGTGAGCAAATAGCTTCAACCGACTTGTCGCACCAATACAGTGGTGCCGAGTTAAACGAGATCACCCAAGTACTTAAACACTTGCTAGAGATTCAAAAAGTCATACTCAAGGTCAACCTTCAGTACATTGAATCTGCGGCAACGGCCGATGATTATCGGGTAGAACCGCCGTTCAAACTTCAGGGAAGTTACCGCAACATGAACAAGATGGCGGAAAAGGTGTCCGCTGTTATGAATCATGAAGAGTTGATGCAGTTAATTGGTGACCACTACGTAGGTGAAGCACAAACTCTTACCACAGGTGCAGAAGAAAACTTACTCAAGCTCAGTTATTTACGAGGCGTTATGAATGCGCAAGAGCAAGAGCGGTGGAAACACATTTGCAACACCTACTCAAGTAAACAAAAGCTTCAAGTTGAAGGTGACCCTACGGTAAAGGCAGTTCAGCAGTTAACAAGTATGGCCAACACCCTAGAAGTCATTAAACAAGACATGTTGCAATCAGACACCGGAGACCTCATTCGCCCGATTAATCGGGTAGCAGCGGCCATGAAATTACTTAGCGATACATGGGATGGGAATAGTAAAAAGTAATAGTCTCAGTTCGCTAAAAAAACTTAAACAAGCCTCATCGTTAACAAAAAGTTAAAAAAGGAGTTGTGTATTTCACAATTTTGATTTAATTTACCCTCATAAATAAACCGGTTCACTTTATCCTAAATAGTGCTTCCGGTTTTTTTAGAGAAGTAAAATGAACCGGTTCATTTTACAAAGACATGAAGAAGCTAGATGACAAAGTAGTGCTCAATGGCCCGGAGCAAAGGAAATGCGTCGAGTTTCTCTGAATAGTGAAAAGCGTTGAGGTAAATAATTAAATGTTTAACCAAGCAAACCAACTCACAAGATGGTTCGGTATATCTGCGTTAGTCGTCTCGCTAAGCGCATGTTTAGGTGGGGAATCACTCAATACTGAAACCGCAGTTTACGAACCAGAATCGAAACCTCTTAATGTCATTGCGCCTGAAGGGCAAGAAGTAAAGCCTGGCGATTCAGTCACGCTAACTAGCCGACTGGTTGGCACAGTTTCTGGTCAATACATTCAGTGGGAACAAATTGCCGGCCCAACCATGGATATCGGTGATGTAAACTCTGACTCTATAACCTTCACTGTCCCTGACACAGTACTTGCAGCTACGTTGGTATTTAACGTTCATGCGTTGAACGGTGATGGCAGTGCGGCAACCGATGAAAACGGTGATGCATTAGTCGACACTGTGAGCATTACGGTATTCGACCCCGATTCAGTGGTGCAATTGGATGTAAGCGATACATCTACCGTACTCAGTGGTGCGTCTTTAGTCGTTGAAGGTGACGACCAGTTCATCTTAGGCGCTAACATGGATATCCACACCGCTGATTTAGAACCTGGTATGTCTGTTATCTTCAATGTAAATGACGTGCAAGGTGCATTTACTCTGAATGTCCGCTATGCAATTCCTTCAGACTACGGTGGTAAAATGGCCGGTGTCAGTGTTAATGGCGTAGACTATGAACTTAGTTTCGATGCCACAGGTTCATGGGAAGAAATTCGAGTAGGCGTTGTTGAACTTAAAGATGGTGCAAACACCATAGAAGTAGGTGGTGGCTGGAACTATTACCGCATTGACAGCATTTCTTTGATTCCTTCAGCGGAAGCACCACCGCCTAAGCCTGTAGTACCAGAGCTAGTAAACACCAATGCAACTCAAGCAGCGAAAGATCTTGTGAGCTACCTTGGCGAAAACTATCTTAACTACACCCTGACAGGTCAAACTGAGTTCCCAACCAAAGAAGGCGATGAATTCCCACTTATCGAAACTCAAAAGATCCTTGATGCCACGGGTGACGATGCTCCTGCAGTAGTAGCATTTGATTACATGAACTACTCATCATCGTATGCTGGCGGCAATGGCAGTTTTGAAGGGTTATCAGAATCGATCATTAAACACCATAATGAACGTAACATTATCGTATCAGCCTTGTGGCATTGGCGTGCGCCAAGCGGTAACACAGGTACAGGCGATGGCAGTTTCTACAGCGATGGTACTACTTTCGATTTGGCCGCAGCACTGGCTGATACCGACAGCGCCGAATATCAACAGCTTATTGATGATATGGATATTATTGCCGTTGAATTAAAGAAGCTTGCTGATGCTGATATCCCAGTATTGTGGCGTCCAATTCACGAAGCTGAAGGTGCTTGGTTCTGGTGGGGTAACTTTGGTGCCGATACGTTTAAAGATCTCTGGGAACTAATGTACGACCGCTACACCAACACTCATGGTCTGAATAACCTTATCTGGACATTTACGCATACTGCCACACTTAGCAACGATTGGTACCCTGGTGATAACTATGTAGACATCGTTGGTTACGACGGCTATGCCGAACCACATAACGACACATCAGCGACTTTCTCTGTTCAATACAACACATTGAAAGATCGTCACGACGGCGTGAAGCTAGTGGCGCTAACAGAAACTGGCACTATTCCAGACGTTACCTTAATGCATGAACAAAAAGCGTACTGGTCATTCTTTATCACGTGGAACTCTGAATTCTGGAACCCAGATTCAGTTATTGGCCCACAAGGTGCGAACCCATCTGATATTGATGCCTTCTATGCTGGCGATAAAGTACTTAACTTAGCCGATGTTCCTGGAGGTAGAGAGCAAGTTTCAGGTACCTACACCGATTTCGAAGCTGACACTTACCACTGGGAAGGACAGGTTAACTGGTCATCAACGGACGGCTTAAATGTAAACAACATGTGGGCAATGTCTGGTTCGATGGCACTAAACCTTACTAAAGACTTAACCACATACGATGCTGTTGAAAACGTCGTGTTCCAAACCTATCCTGCAGGCGGCTTAGACGTTACAGACAAAGTAGCAATCAACGTTTATGTGGGCGCAGTTGACGCAGGAAGCGAAGTTAATGCCCATATTTTCTATAAAGCGGGTGAAGGTGACGCTGTGCAGAGCTGGCCTGCAGCTGACGCACTTATTGACGGTATGGCAAAACTCACTATCTCGTTGCAAGATGTGATTGACGCTGGATTGACCTCATTAAATGGTCTAGGCGTGCGCTTCCAAGGTATGGATGCCACTCAAACCGCAGCTAAATTCTACGTAGATCGCGTAGAAACAGTAGATGCTGACGGTAACCTAGCTATGGTGTATGACTTTGAACCCGAAGTCCCTTTCTGGCACGGTCAAATCAACTGGGGCACTACGAGTGGCACTACCCTTTCATCGGCGTGGTCTGCCTTGGGTGGCCAGTCATTTGGGCTGTACAAAGACTTAACTGCCTATGAGAGTGTGGACAATGCGGTGCTACAAGCCTATCCAGAGGGTGGCATTGATGTAACAGGCTTCACTGCATTTAAGGTATACGCAAACGCCATTGACGCAGGTCCTTCCGTTAACGCGCATATCTTCTACAAAGCTGGTGAGGGTGATGCTTACCAAAGTTGGCCTGATGCTACAGCACTGACTGACGGTGGCACTGAGTTAATGATTGACCTTACCGATCAAACTGATGGTGATGGTAACGCGGTCAGCTTAACTTCATTGAACGGAATGGGTGTTCGTTTCCAAAGCATTGACGGTGCAAACACGCAAGCCAAATTCTTGATTGACGCCATCATGGGTGTAGATGCAGACGGTAATGAAACACTACTATACAGCTTTGAAGACACCGGTGAATTTGAGCTGCAAATCAACTGGGCACCAGTGGCAGGACTTCAACTTTCTGATGCGTGGTCTGCTTCGGGTAACCGTTCACTCGCCGGCTACACCACGATTGAAGATGGTCAAGAAGTCATTCTTCAAACCTACCCAAGTGGCGGCATATTACTCGCTGACGGTGTTACCTCACTATCACTTACGGCCAACGTTGCGGATGCAACAGACGGTGTAACCGCTAAGTTGTGGGCAAAAGACCAAGATGGTGTGTGGCGAGACGCTGGTGCGGTCGCAGTGACAAGTGGTGGTGTTGACCTATCACTGGATATCTCTGATTTAAATGAACTGCAAGGTTTTGGTGTTCAATTCCAAGGCCTTACCAGTGAACACTCTAAGTTTTACATCGATAACCTTGTTTTCAATTAACCGAGCTGATTGGGCGGGTGTCCCGCCCAGTCTTTAAATCTATAAAACGACAAGGTTTAAGCACACGATGTATAAGGAAAAGAATATGAAATATTTAGTATGTCAGGGTAAAAAAAGCCTAGTGGCATGTAGTGTTGCTCTCGCTCTAATGAGCACAGCAACAACAGTGAACGCGCAAAGTGACGAAACCAGTGCATCTTCAGAAGACGTGGTTGAAGTAATTCAAGTACGCGGTCTGCGTGGCTCTTTGGTCAAGTCGATGAACGAAAAGCGCTACGCAGATTCCGTATCTGACACAATCTCTGCGACAGATATTGGTAAGCTGCCAGACGTCACCATCGCTGACTCTCTTCAACGTATTACGGGTATTCAAATAAACCGTTCGGGTGGTGAAGGTTCATCGGTCAATATTCGCGGTATCAATCAGGTGGGAACTACCCTTAATGGCGAGCAAATGTTGTCCGCGGGTAGTGTCACTTCTGTTCAACCAGACTTTACAGACATTCCATCGACCATGGTATATGGGCTAGACGTGTTTAAGTCTAGAGAGGCAAATATGATTTCCTCAGGTATGTCTGGTGTCATCAACCTAAGAACTTATCGTCCTTTTGACCTTGAAGAAGGTTACACGGTTAACGCGAGAGTTGAAGCGACTGATGGCTCCATGGGCGATGAAACGGACAGTCTTTTTTCCACCTTTATCGGCTATAACAAAGACCGTGAATTCGGTGCGACACTCACGGTAACGGCATCAAAGAAAAACCTCGCTGACTATCTGTTTGGCTCAACCGGTAATGATTGGGGTTTTGCCGCCGCAGAAGCCTCTAATTTCGCAGCTGCCAATGTAGATGCTAACGGCAATGGCTCAACAGACGATGTATTCTATGCCTTTCAGGGACATCAGGCGTCTAACCAGTTTATAGAGCGTGATCGCATAGGTATCAATGGCTCTGTTCAATGGCAACTGACCGACAACATTGAACTGTTAGGTGAAGTGTTTTACACCGATATGGATGAGTTTCGTGCTCAGGCCGGTTTTATCGCCTCTCAAGCTTGGCAGAATGTGACAGGTTGGTTCAACCCTGATGCAGACGGATTCACCCCTCATGAAAACTTCACCAAAGACGACGATGGTAACGTAGTCGATTTAGGCGGAACACTGAACTCTTTTCGTTCAGGTATACTTCAAGCGCGCAGAACCATGGTGCACTCTGAAGCAGACGCTATTGAAAAGGAATCCATAAATACTAACCTTGAGCTACGCTATGACAATGGCGACAACTTAACGGCATCTTTCCGTTGGGTTCATGGCGAAGCAAGAAATGACAATGCCCTCAATGTAGTTGACGCCTATATCAATAGCGGTTCGCAAGTAGGTGCAACATACAAAGGCGAAGGTGGCGTAGATATTGATGACGTAAACCCATGGGGATACGACGGCATGGCACCTACCCTACCTGACGGTAGCACTGTCGACGGTTTCACTGTAATACCCGTTGGCATTCGCTACGCAGGAGATACACAAATATGGTCTCTACCGACTGAGCAAAACATCAATGGAGAGATGGTGTCGGAAGTCTTTGGTAGTAACGTTAATCGCTATTCACTAACATCAACAAACTTAACAGGTAGTCAACGAGAAGCTGAACTAGACGTCTTACGTCTCGACGGTACCTACATGTTTGATCTAGGCCCCGTGGTATCTGCGGACTTTGGTGTGCGCTATGGTGTTCGCAACATTGAACAAAACGCGTGGATCGGTGGTGTAGCGCGTACCAATGCTTACGGCGACGCGTTCTTATCTCGCTGGAAAGATTCGGCAAGTCAGGCGCCTGAAACGCTAGAATCGTTTATTGACCCTATCTCATTTACCTCACTGCAAGAAAAAGGGTTCATTACACAAATCAGCGACTTCCAAGGAGTCAGTGGTCTAGGCTCACTGTATTTTGCAGATCCCAATGCAATGTCAGACCCTCTCGCTTGGCAGAACGAAGTGTACGGTCAAAACATTCAATCACCTGATGGTGCAAACTCGTATGATCTTGAAGAAACGTCTACCGAGGCTTACGTTCAGTTTAACTTAGACAGCGAACTAGGTGATATCACGTACCGAGGCAATATTGGTCTTCGTTATGTCAAAACCGAGCTAGACATTAATCAGTCTGATGTTGCGAGTAACGGTTTTGCCACCTACAACGGTGTTGAATACGCCTTGTCTGGGGCGTTAGGCATGCTACCACCTGCCTCAGCAGTGATTAATACGACAAGAGATTATGACGACCTTTTACCGTCGATCAACTTAGCATTCAATATCACTGATGATCAGGTGCTCAGAGTGTCATTCGGTCAAACGGTAACCCCTCACAATACTAATAACTTGGCAGGCGGCATCAACGTAACTCGTATATTAGCGTGTAATGTGCAAGCCCCTGACGGCTCCGACGTTTTCTGTGCAACCTCTGCGTCGCAGCAAGGTAACCCGTCACTCGAACCTTGGCGTTCAACTAACTATGACGCGAGTTACGAATGGTACTTTAGTGACACAGGCATGCTTAGTGTTGCAGCTTTTGCCATCGAGATTGAGTCGTTTATTACTAATACGACACTGATGCTACCTATCCCTGATAGTGACGGAACAGTGCGTGGTTATGACCTAGTCACCGAGGAGTTTACCGGTCTAGTACCTACTACCACCATCGGCAACGGCGAAGGCGCGAGTGTTGAAGGTATCGAATTCGGCTATCAACAAGGTTTCGATTTCCTTGATGGCATTTGGCAGAACTTCGGTGTAAATGCAAACTACACTTACTCACCTAGCACCAGTGACGAGACTGACTACTATGGTGAAGACACGCCTATGTTTGATAACTCTGAACACCAAGCCAACCTAGCGCTGTGGTATGAAGACGACAAGCTTCAGTTCAGAGTGGCTGGTAACTACCGTAGTGAGACCTTCTTGTCTATTCGTCGCTTAGGCGAATACGAATTAGCACAATATCGAGAAGCGACTTTCTATCTCGATGCGTCAATGAGCTACGACATCAATGACAACTTTACTGTGTTACTACAAGGCACCAACCTGACCGAAGAGACTCGCCGTCAGTACTATCAATGGGAAGACATGTTAGACAAAGTCTTCCTCAATGAACGACGAATCACCCTCGGTGTGCAGTACCGCATGTAATCATCAATAAACGGGGCTTTCGCTCCGTTTTTTCTGAAACCCTCAAATATAGTGTTAGTGGAGATGTTTTATCGTGACTAATACCAACCCCCTTACTTGTTTTAAAGCCTACGATGTGCGCGGCCAATTGGGTTCGCAATTAACACCCGAGGTTGCCTACAGAATTGGCCGTGCCTATGCAGAGCATTTCAGCCCAGAGTCTGTTGTTGTGGGCGGAGACGCAAGACTCACATCAGAGGCACTAAAGTTTTCTCTTGCTGCTGGCCTTATTGATGGCAACACAAACGTTATAGATATTGGCATGTGCGGTACTGAAGAAGTCTATTTTGCCACTATGCATCTGCCAGTTAATGGCGGTATCGAAGTTACTGCGAGTCATAATCCCATTGACTACAACGGGATGAAATTGGTGAGAGAAAAGGGCATACCTGTCAGTGGAGATACAGGGTTAAATACCATAAAAGCGATTGCTGAAAACTACGACAGCGAATGGATAGATGCTCAACTAGCCTGTTGGCTCCTCGGCCAATACGCTGAAGACAATTTCATCAGTGGCAAAGACGTCATTAATGAAGAAAAATTACACACCTCAGGAAAGTATATACGTGATAGTAGTCGTAGTGCCTATGTCGACCACCTAATGACCTACATTACGCCCGGCAACTTGTCTCATTTAAAAGTCGTCGTTAATGCGGGGAACGGTGCTGCTGGTCCAGCGTTAGATGCTATTGAGTCAAAATTCAATGAGCTAGATGTACCTATTACCTTTATCAAAATCCATCACGCACCTGACGGCAACTTTCCTAATGGCATCCCTAACCCCATGCTAGAAGATGGTCGAAAAGCAACTCAAGACGCAGTCATTGAACACGGCGCAGACTTCGGTGTAGCTTGGGACGGTGATTTTGACCGTTGTTTCTTATTTGATCACAAGGGCAATTTTATAGAAGGCTACTATATTGTGGGTCTACTCGCTGATGCCTTCTTAAGTAAGAATCCTTCTGACAAGATTGTTTTCGATCCTAGGCTGTATTGGAATACTCAAGGGATCATTACTCGTCACAATGGTAAGGGCGTTATGTGTAAAACAGGGCATGCATTTATCAAAGAACGCATGCGTAAAGAAAACGCCGTGTATGGTGGGGAAATGAGTGCACATCATTACTTCAAAGCCTTTTCCTATTGTGATTCCGGCATGATTCCATGGTTGCTCATCGCCGACTTGATGCGTCAGAAACAGACCACCTTAGCAGATATGATAGAAGCTCGTATAAGCGCGTTCCCGACGTCGGGAGAAATTAATATCAAGCACAAAGCACCTGACGAAGCGATGGAGAGAATCAAGCAACACTTTGAAAAGTGCGCAACAAGTGCAGACTTTACCGATGGTATAGGGTTCAATTTTGATAATTGGCGATTTAATCTACGTCAGTCAAATACCGAACCCTTGCTCAGACTCAATGTTGAAACAAGACAAGACACTGAACTGTTGAAAACACAAACTCAGATGCTGTTACAGTTTATAGGTACTGAGTAACTTGCTTGCCAAAGGCGCTATCTTTCACTGATAGCGCTTTTTTAAGTCAGCTTCTAAAGGTGGAACTTTCCAAGGAACTCTCGCAAAGCACCTCTTAACGAATCAAACGCGATTTCATCAAAGGAGATGTTATTCTTATCAATCCAAACAAACTCGCTAATTTCTGCGTCCTCTTTTTGAATCTTAGGGGCCGACGTTAAGGTAGTGGTAAACACAGCGTCACAAGTGTGGTACAAAACATCCTTATAGAGGTAATCGTTGAAACCGGATGACAAGTAACTCCACGAGACTATGTTAAGACCGAGCTCTTCTTTAACTTCTCGAGTCAATGCAGCTTCTAAAGGTTCACGGTGATCAACAAAGCCCCCGGGTAAATCCAGCATCCCTTTCCTAGGTGCTTTTTCTCGACGGGTAAATAGAATTTTATCGTTAAACTGAATAATGCCTGCCACAGCGGCTGCCGCATTTTGATAGAAGGTAAATCCACAATAAATGCATTCAAAAGGCACTAAATGGCGACAAGAATTCTGGTATTTCCCGCAATGCGGGCAATACTTGAAGCCATTTTTCATAGACATGAACTCACGGTTGATTAATAGGGGTTGGAAAACGCGTCCAAGCTAGACTCATCGCCTTCTTTTACCAGGATTAATCGCCTTAATTTGGTAATACAGCTCCATGGCTTGTGAGGTACTAAATAACTCCCAAAATCCAGTATACCCACAATAACGGCGTATTTTTTGAATTTATCCCACATAGCTCAAGGCCTCAGCATGTGCCATTAGCAAGTGATAAAGCGTGCTCGCTGGTGCGTGAGACTCAAGTGGTTGATTGTCGGCCCCCAACTGATCAATATACAGTGCAGGGTTTTGAGAGTTTCTATACCTTGTCAGTAATACGTTAAGTGCCCACGCGGCATGACTCTCATAATCAAAACTGGTATCCCCTGCTTTAGACAAGGCCAACGCCGCTTTGACCCACTCTGTCATTGGCCAGCAACGCTTAGTCGCCTTGAGTATCTCTCCCGTTGGCGATACCTCATCAAAAAGCACACAGGCATCTTCATCAACACCAATGTGGATGGCTTGTTTGTACAATGCGGTACAGTAGTGCAAGACCGGTTTTTTAGTAAACTTGTGATATTGCATCAGCAACCAAATCCATTCCATCATGTGACCTGGCTCTACGATATGCCCTTTATAAGCATTCAGCTTCCAATCCGCGTTGAAGAATTCTCGAACTACCTTGTTATCCGAATCGAAAAATACGGTTTCAAACAAGCTAAACATCTCTCCAGCATAAGCTAGCCACCGGCCATCTTTGGTAAATTGATACAAAGTCAAAAAGGCTTCGAATAGATGCATATGTGGATTCTGTCGACGAACACTGGTTTCTATCGTTCCTTCATCCCAGCCACTTTTAAGACCTTTGAGCTGTAGCTCAATCTGACGGATGAGTCTCTCCGCATTGTTTAGTGCATTGAGGTCATTAAATACATGATAGCGCCAGCCATAAGCGAGTAAGAAAAATGCACAATCGTATAAGTCTCGGTGGGGAAGAATAACCGTATCTGACGCGTCTAATGCATGGGGGTAAAACCCGGGGATCTGGCTATCTGTTTTCGCTGTGAGAAAATTCTCTATATTTTGAACAAGAACTGGACCATTACTTATCCATTCTTGGTGCTGTGCGTACGATAGTGAAAACATCTGCCTCGCCTGCACCCTAATACGCTTGTTAGCATGAATGTCTGGTTTACCGTTTTCGAGAAAACGCTCGATTGCAGCACCATTATCTAAAAAACCGCTCTCCATCCAACGAGGAACTACCTCTTCTTTGAGCCACTGATCGTATTTGTAGACCAAACGCATTAAGTCTACGTTGAACTTTTCGGCCAATTGAACCATTTGACGTTACCCACAATCGTACTGAATGTGTACTATCATACATAAAAAATGAACCGGTTCAATTTTTGTTAATAATATTTTACTTCGGAGGTGCAGTACTCTCTCTGATCACAAATTCGTATGGCAAGATGTGATCATCGACAAGAATAGGTTTATCTTGAATCATATTGAAAAGGAGTTCTGCTGAACGTTCGCCCATTTTCTCCGCGGGCTGAGAAACCGTGGTTAGTGTAGGAACAACGTATTTAGAAACGTCCATATCATCGAACCCAGTTATCGAGATATCTCCTGGAATTTCAAGACCTTTATCAATAAAGCCTCGCATGGCTGCTATCGCCATTTCATCGTTCATACAAAAAATTGCGGTGGGCCTATCCTTCATTTGGCAGAACTGTTCTGCGGCACTTAAGCCCGACCAGTAATTAAAGTCACCTTCGATAACAATCTGCGGGTCGAATTCAATATTGGCTTTCGCAAGTGCCTGTTTATAGCCTTGCATTCGGTCTACTGAGTGAGGGTTATCTGCCAAGCCCGATATGACTCCAATCTTCTTGTGACCTAGGCCAATAAGGTGATTGACCACTTTTTCAGCTGCGCCAATATTATCAATTCTCACCGAACAATAGGGCGTGTGAATGCTACTACTTGCATTCACCGCTGGAACGCCTTTTTTGGGTAGTAGGGAATCTGATGCTTTGTAGGGACGAAGGTTAACTAAACCATCTGCCAGACGTGTTTCAACCATCCTGATAAAGTCTTTTTCTCGGTCTGCTGAGTCTTTTGTATCCCCTAGTAATACGTTGTATCCCTCTTGTTGAGCAACAGATTCAATACCACTTATCACCTTTGCGAAGAAGAGGTTAGCGATATCCGGAACCATCACTACAATGGTATTTGACTGCTTACTTCTGAACTTTTGCGCCAACATATTTGGCTTGTAGTTCAGCTTTTTGATGGCAGCTTCTATTTTAACTAAGTTCTTTTTCGTCACTTTTTCAGGGTGACTAAGCGCCTTAGAAATAGTACCTGTAGAGAGTCCTGCTTCTTTTGCAACATCGCGAATGGTGGCCACTAGAATTCGCTCCTTAACCAGTGTTTATCTTTGTTGTTCTAGTACTGAATTTACCACATTACCAAACATTTTTAGGAAAATAATGATACGGGTTCATATTTACACTACTTTCAATAATAAATTCCATTCGAAGTCACACCTTTAACTATAAAATTTGTGGCTAAAACAAAATTCAACTTGATAAATGAACCGGTTCACTTTATGTTATTAACATGTTACATTCAATCATCCTTTTCTAAGTGTGAACGCTAGGACGTTAACGCATGAGCTTAACCAACATCGACATATTCATTATTGGGCTGTATTTCCTTGCCGTAGTAGGGCTTGGAATTTATGTCTCCAGAGCGTCTCAAAAAGACTCAAAAGGGTATTTTTTAGGTGGAAATTCTATTTCATGGCCTTTTTTAGGCCTTTCTAATGCTTCAGGCATGTTTGATATCAGCGGCACCATGTGGATGGTGTATTTGCTATTCATCTATGGATTAAAGAGCGTTTTTATCCCCTGGCTATGGCCAAGCTTTAACCAGATATTTTTGATGGTATTTCTTTCGATTTGGTTGAGACGTTCAGGGGTAATGACGGGTGCTGAGTGGATTACGTTCCGCTTTGGTCAAGGCAAAGGCGCGACCTATAGCCATCTTATTGTGGTGCTTTTTGCCCTACTCAGTGTGCTGGGTTTTCTGGCCTACGGTTTCGCGGGCATTGGCAAATTTGCAGCGGTATTTCTACCTTGGGAGCTTCACGCTGACCCTCGTACAAATGAAATTATCTACGGCTTAATCTTAACCTTTTTGACCGGACTCTACGTGATCAAAGGTGGCATGGTCAGCGTGGTATTCACCGAGGTTCTTCAGTTCGTAATAATGACCTTCGCTTGTATCGCCATTGGTATTATTGCCATGCAACAAGTGTCGCCAGAAATGCTTGCCAAAGTCACTCCAGAGGGTTGGGACAAGCTCAGCTTCGGTTGGTATTTAGACCTAGATTGGTCGGGTATTTTGGA
>Ga0256829_1001950_pt1 | contig 15959 bp, 17 predicted proteins | sample 131447metaG_FD_185979 | JGI IMG/M metagenome (GOLD analysis project Ga0256829, IMG submission 185979) | Hydrothermal vent microbial communities from Lau Basin, Pacific Ocean - 131-447 | ecosystem: Environmental > Aquatic > Marine > Hydrothermal vents | place: Pacific Ocean: Lau Basin | collected...
AAAACGTGAGCCTGCAGCGGTTGTTGTGCCGGATGTTCCACCCTTGCCCGAGAATGTTTTGCAAACGCGGTTGGTGTCTGCGCCGAACGGCGCGCAACTGGTTCTGCCATCCAAACCCGATCAACCCCGGGCATTGCTGAAACATGCACTTTCCCGTCTGGGGATTTCAGTGACGGGAGAGGGCAGTGCCGATCAACCTTTTTTGACCGGCTGGATACGCTGGGTCTATAACCCGAAATCAGGCAAAGGCGGGAGCCGTGGTCACGGCAACTTTTTCTCACGGCTTAACGAACGGCATCGTTTCCGTTTTATCGTATCCACCCGCAGTACAGACGCGGTTATAAAAGTTGAGGATGCTGTGCACCAGCGCGAAGTGGATATCACGCCTGACAGTACCTATTCATGGTTGAAATGGAAAGATTATGAACCCCAACCCGGCGCAGCACTGACCTTCCTGCGCAGATTGCAGGGTGATATTGAGTCAGCCATGTCCAGCCAGGTTATGGCCTTGCCATCAGAAGACACTGCCAGCCGCCCGGTAGCGGCTGCGCCGCGGCTGCCGGGTTCACGATTGTCACCCGCAGACAAGACGCCAGCGGCCCCGGCGGAGGCGACTGGTGCAAAAGCAAAAAGATACGCGCCGTCGGCCCCTGTCATCCCGGTTGTCCCGACGGCAAAGGTACAGCTAAGCCCGCAGTCCAGGGGGACTTCAATCCCTGCACCTGCCGCCAATTCCGGTGCACTTTTTGTACGTGCTGACATTGGACGGACCTGGCGCAGTCTGCTGAAGGCGCTATCAAGCCTCGGCATTTCCATAAAAAGTGCCGACCCGCAGCAGCACCTGATAAGCACCGACTGGATCGAGGCGAACTACAGCAAAAAGAACCATCGACTCCATTTGCAGTCTACGGGTGAAGGTGACTGGGCATTCAGTTTCACCGGTCACGGCAGGCAACGGCACCGCTTTCAGTTGATGGTGGTGCCGGCTGCAGGTGGCTCCCTGGTTTACGCCTATCACACAGGTTTCCAGGAACAGTACGACAAGACGCCGGATTCAAGCCAGACCTTGCTTGGCTGGCGCGACAGGCGCACCGATCCACAGGTGGCAACGGCGTTCATCCGCCGCTTGCGATTGATACCCTGAGTCGAGGACAGGAGGCAACGCATGAAAAAGTCTGATCAGCGCTTTCCGCGCGTACCGCTGGCGGCGCTACTGGCCGGCACCTTGTCGGCCAGTAGCGCGTTGGCTGCCGACCAGAACCCCTTTGCACTTAACGACCTCGGCAGTGGCTACAAGGTCGTTGATGCCGAGGGAACCGGCGACAATGGCGACAAGGTGAAAAAAGACGGCCAATGTGGCAGCGACAAGGCGAAAAAAGCCAACGAGGCAGTGTGTGGCATTTACCAGATTGGCAGCAGCCACAAGGACCCCTCCAAAGTGAAAGATGGTAAATGCGGGGGCCACAAGCCCGTCGAGGCATTATGTGGCGGCGATAAATAACGGACCAAAGTTTTTAACAACAGGAAGGTAAAAGCAATGAAACGAATCGTATTGGCTGTGTTACTGACATTCGCTCTGGCGGCAGTGGCCAGTGCCGGTGAGGGGGTAATCCGGGTCAAGAGCCCTTACTCCGTCGTGCAGACACTTGATCGTTTTGAAAAGATCGTCAAATCCAAAGGGATGACCGTTTTCACCCGAATCGATCATGCCGCGGGCGCCGCGCGTGTGGGGAAAGCCCTGCGACCGACGCAACTGCTGATATTCGGCAATCCGAAACTGGGCACCCTGCTCATGCAGAGCAATCAGACCGCGGCCATCGATTTACCGATGAAGGCGCTGGCATGGAAAGATGCCAGCGGCCAGGTCTGGCTGGCGTATAACGATCCGGCTTACCTGGCCAGGCGGCACGGGATCACGGACCGTGGCGCTGTGGTAAAGAAAATGCAGAAAGCGCTGGGCGCGTTCAGCCGGGCGGCAACAAACCCATAATCGTTCGGTGATCGTTTAAGATGTACGGGGACTCTCCTCACCAGGGTGGTTTGCGTGCTTATCATCAACAGCGTACTCGGCGATGCCACCGGTGGTCGCTGGCAGGTTGTCTGCGATTATAGCCATAGCCTGCGAAAGCAGGGCCACGAGGTGGTGATGCTGCTGGCCGATACCTTGCCGGCTGCCTTGCCCGGGTTGCCGGCCGGTATCGACGTGATACGGGTGCGTAACCACGGCCACTATGACTGGCCGGCGGCGTGGCGACTGGCGCGACGCCTGAAGGGGCGACAGCCGGATATCGCTATAGCCCATTGCAGCCGCTCCGTGGCGCTGTTGAGGCATGCGCTGAACGGTCGCGCGCCGGTGATTGCCGTGACGCACAGCAGCAAAGTCAGGCGACTGCTGAAGGCGGATGCCATCATCGCGCTGACCGACGGCTTGCGTGAGAAAATCCGTGCGGAGTCCAGCGGTCAACACAGTCCGGTTTACGTCGTACCCAACAGGATCGACCCGCTTCCCGATGCCTGTCCACAACCCCGACCATTACAGCATCCCCCTGTGATAGGTGCGCTGGGCCGTTTTGACCGGGTGAAGGGATTTGATGTGTTCATCGAGGCCCTGGGGCGGCTGGCTGAACAGGGCGTTACGTTCCGCGCGCGACTGGTGGGCGCCGGAGAGGAAGCGCCGCGATTGCGCGAGCAGATCCGGGTGCTGAAACTGACCGACCGGGTCGAACTCAGCGGCTGGATTCCCGTCGAGGCGGTGGGCGCCTTTCTGTCCGGACTCGACCTGCTGTGCGTCCCGGCGCGCTCGGATGCCTTCGGCCTGACGCCGCTACAGGGGGCCGCCGCCGGTGTTCCGATGTTGCTGTCAACGGCCAGCGGGCACCGCGCCATGTTTGCCGAAGGGCGCGAAGCACTGTTTTTTGAAGTGGACGATGTCACCGCCCTGGCCGGGCGGATTCAGCAGTTTCTGGACGATTCCGCCCTGCAGGAACGGCTTCCGGCAGCGGCTTTTGAGCGGGTGAAATGTGGCTATTGCGAGGCGGCTGTCACCCGGGGCATACTGGACGCAGTTAATAACACATTGTTAGTAAATAATAAAATATGATGCTCTATAAATATATATAACTCTATAAATAGAGTTATCAATTAATTTTGTGTCCTGTTGCCTAATTAGCCCCCCGTCATTGCGAGCGCCGCGCGGCAATCTCCCACAGCCTGGTACCAGACCCAAAGAGATTGCCGCGCGGCGCTCGCAATGACGGGGTGGTGGGTTACAATCTGCTGTCTTTTTACCCGGTTTGCAGGCATGGCGAAGGAACAACATTACCAGGTGATCGTGGTCGGTGGTGGCCACGCGGGAACCGAGGCCGCACTGGCGTCGGCGCGTACAGGTGCGCGTACCTTGCTCCTGACCCACAATATCGAAACCCTCGGCCAGATGAGTTGCAACCCGGCTATCGGCGGTATCGGCAAGGGACACCTGGTAAAGGAAATCGATGCCCTCGGTGGCGAGATGGGCCGCGCCGCGGATCGCGCCGGCATCCAGTTCCGGCGCCTCAACGCTAGCAAGGGCCCGGCCGTGCGCGCTACCCGCTGCCAGGCCGACCGCCAGTTGTACCGTCGCGCGATCCGTCACAGCCTGGAAAACCAGCCCAACCTGAGCTTGTTCCAGCAGGCCGTCGATGACCTGCTGGTCGAGAGAGATCGCGTCACCGGCGTGCTGACGCAAATGGGCCTGACGTTTACTGCCGATACCGTGGTGCTCACCGTGGGAACTTTCCTGGGGGGCCGCATCCATATCGGCCTGTCAAATTACCAGGGAGGCCGCGCCGGTGATCCCCCGGCGAATGCGCTGGCGCAGCGTCTACGTGAATTACCGTTCCGGGTAGAACGCCTGAAGACCGGTACGCCACCGCGCATCGACGGCCGCAGTATCGATTACCGTCAACTCAAGGCGCAGCCCGGTGATGACCCGATTCCGGCCTTCTCGTTTCTGTCGGATGGTAGCGAGCACCCGCGCCAGGTGAGTTGCCACATCACCCATACCAGCGAACAAGCCCACGACATCATCCGCGCCGGGCTGGATCGATCGCCCATGTACTCGGGCGTTATCGAAGGCACCGGGCCGCGTTACTGTCCTTCGATCGAGGACAAGGTGGTGCGCTTTGCCGAGCGCGATTCCCACCAGATTTTTATTGAACCGGAAGGGCTGGAGACGCACGAAGTCTATCCCAACGGCATTTCCACCAGCCTGCCGTTCGATGTCCAGCAGGCGATGGTGCATGCCATTCCAGGGTTCGAAAAAGCACACATTACCCGGCCGGGCTATGCGATCGAATACGATTTTTTCGATCCGCGCGACCTGCGCGCCTCGCTGGAGACAAAATTTATCCGGGGCCTGTTCTTTGCCGGACAGATCAACGGCACCACCGGTTACGAAGAGGCCGCCGCCCAGGGCCTGGTGGCCGGTCTGAATGCCGCCCGCCTGGCCCGTGGCGAGTCCGGCTGGTGTCCGCGCCGGGATGAAGCCTATATGGGTGTACTCATCGATGACCTGATCACGCGCGGCACCCGTGAGCCCTACCGCATGTTCACCAGTCGCGCCGAATACCGGCTGTTACTGCGGGAAGACAACGCCGACCTGCGCCTGACAGAGACAGGTTACCGGATGGGGCTTGTCGGTGAAACGCGCTGGCGCCGGTTCATTGAAAAACGTGAAGCCATCGAGCGCGAACAACAGCGCCTGCGCCAGCTTCGTATCAGCCCGGGTAGCGAGCTGGCCCGGCAACTTGCCGACAGCACGGGCGAGGTTCTGACCAGCGAACAACGCATCGATGAGCTGTTGCGACGGCCGCAACTCGACTACGCCACACTCATGCAGCTCGACGGTATCGGCCCGGGCGAAACCGGTGCGGTGGCCGAGCAGGTGGACATCCAGGCGAAATATCACGGCTATATTGAACGCCAGCGTGACGAAATTGCCCGTCAGCAACGTAATGAACACAAAGCCCTGCCGGATAATTTTGATTACCGGGGCGTGCGAGGCCTGTCTGCCGAAGTTTGCGAGAAGCTGCAGGCGGTACAGCCGGAAACCATCGGGCAAGCCGCGCGGATTCCCGGTGTGACACCGGCCGCGATTTCCCTGTTGCTGGTACACCTGAAAAAAGCCCGGCTGGCGCGCAAAACGGCCTGATGACGGCGGTTAATGAACCTGTGCAGGGGGTTGACCCGGTGATTGAGGCAGCAATAGCGCAAGGCCTTGAAGCGCTGCCCTTCGACCTCGACAACCGGCAGATTGGCCAACTGGCAGCGCTGGTTGGACTGCTGGCGAAGTGGAACCGGGTCTATAACCTGACGGCCGTGCGTGAGCCGCAGGAGATGGTCACCCGGCATATCCTCGACAGCCTGGTGGTATTGCCCTGGCTGCGTGGCGACAGTTTGCTGGATGTCGGTACCGGCGCCGGTCTGCCCGGTTTGCCGCTGGCCATCGCTCGCCCGGATCTCAACATCACACTGCTGGACTCCAGCGACAAAAAGCTGCGATTCGTTCGCCAGGCTGCGGCGGAACTGAAACTTGACCGGGTAGACATCGTGCATGCACGCATGCAGACGTATCAGCCGGCGCAACCTTTTGATATGGTTATCAGCCGTGCTGTCTCCAGCCTTGCGGCACTGTACCGGATGACACAGCCTTTGTTGCGGGACGGTGGGCGCTTCCTGTTCATGAAAGGCACACGGCCGGATGCGGAACTGGAAGATTTTGAACACGCCGGGCGAGTGCAGATCGAACCGCTGCGGGTCCCCGGCCTGAATGCCGAACGGCACCTGCTGATACTGTGTAAACCCTAAACCGGTAAACCGGGGTCAGAACACAATTATCGCTAATATTAGAGAAAATTGTGTTCTGACCCCGGTTTTTCCTTAACCACACGGACCGAAATGCCATGGCTCGTATTATTGCCATTACCAACCAGAAAGGTGGCGTCGGAAAGACCACCACCTGCGTCAACCTGGCCGCTTCACTGGCGGCCACCCACCGCAAGGTGTTGTTGATCGATTTCGACCCGCAGGGCAACGCCACCATGGGTAGCGGTGTGGACAAGCACACGCTGGAACGGAGCAGTTACCACCTTTTGCTGGAAGAGATCCCCGTCGAACAGTTGATTGTCGATGCCGAGGCAGCCGGCTACCACCTGTTACCCGGTAACAGTGACCTCACCGCGGCCGAAGTACAGCTGATGCAGGTCGATTCACGCGAAATGCGCCTGCAACAGCGCATTGCTGCGGTACGCGATCGCTACGACTACATCCTCATCGATTGTCCGCCGTCCCTGAACATGCTCACCCTGAACGCGCTGACGGCGGCCGATGCGGTGTTCATTCCCATACAGTGCGAGTACTACGCGCTGGAAGGCCTGAGTGCCCTGATCGAGACCGTCGAACAGATTCGCGAGGCCGTGAACCCGAAACTGGAGATCGAGGGTCTGCTGCGCACCATGTTCGATGCGCGTAATAACCTGGCCAACGAAGTGTCCGACCAGTTACTGGAGCATTTCGGCAACACGGTCTACCGCACCATTATCCCGCGCAACGTGCGCCTCGCCGAGGCGCCGAGTTTCGGCGCGCCCATCATTAAATATGATCGCACCTCGCGTGGCGCCATAGCTTACCTGGCGCTGGCGGGGGAATTGATACGGCGCGAGCATGAGCGTGAGCAGCTGGCAGCAGCCGGGGACGCCCAGGCCGGCGTGGGCGCTCAGGGCGGCTGATCCGCGGGTGACCCTGGTAAGAAACCCGGGCTAGTGCCACCGGCACTTTTCCGTTAGTGTTCCACTTTTCCGTAAATACCCCGACGCATCATCATGGCAGCAAAAAAACGAGGACTGGGACGCGGGCTTGACGCCCTGCTGGGATCATCGCGTGGCGCGGCCGCGCCGGCGGCGGTCAGCCCGACACCCCCCGCCACCCCGGCACAGCAGCCCGCCACTGCCACAGACGAGGGGGTGGACGTGTTACGCACGCTGGGGGTCGAGCAGTTGCAGCGCGGCAAATACCAGCCGCGCGTCGATATGCACAGCGAAAGCCTGGAAGACCTGGCCGATTCCATCCGCCAGCAGGGCGTGGTACAGCCCATCCTGGTGCGCGTCATCGGCAAGGGGGCGTATGAAATCATCGCCGGCGAACGCCGCTGGCGGGCCGCGCAGCTGGCCGGTTTGCAGGAAGTCCCGGTGGTGGTGCGCGAGATGGACGACCGCGCGGCCATCGCCGTATCGCTCATCGAGAATATCCAGCGCGAAAACCTTAACCCGCTGGAAGAGGCGCGCGCCTTGCAGCGCCTGATCGACGAATTTGAAATGACCCACCAGCAGGCCGCCGAGGCCGTCGGACGCTCGCGCACCGCCGTGTCGAACCTGCTGCGCCTGCTGGAACTGGGCGAGGTGGCCACCGCCATGGTCGAGCGCGGCGAGCTGGAGATGGGGCATGCCCGCGCCCTGCTGGCCTTACCGCCGCGCGCCCAGGTGGAGGCGGCGCACCGGGTTGTGGACGGGGGCCTGTCGGTACGCGCCACCGAAAAACTGGTAAAAAAGCTGCTGGTCGCCGGTGATAAAACGCCCGCCAAACCGCCTGAACGGCGTGACCCCGACCTGGTGCGACTGGAGCAGGATCTGTCCGACCGGGTCGGCGCTCCGGTGGAAGTGCAGGCCGGCGCAAAAGGCAAGGGTAAGCTGGTGATCAGCTACGGCAGCCTCGACGAACTGGACGGTATACTCGAACATATCCAATAGGGATTAAACGGATATCCACAACGGATATATAAATTGTTGACCCCACCTATCGACGATCCTTATAATCGCGCCCGCCTTACGTCGTCTGAAGCTCGTCTGAAGCGGCGAGGGTGCGATAGCCCCGTGGAGTCGGGGCGACGTTGAGCCGAGTACCGTTGGGACACGGGATCCGCAGGCTGTTGTTCTACCAGCTGATGCTGGTATTTGCCACATCGGCCGCATTTTTCGCCATATTTGATCGTTGGTCCGCCTTTTCAGTGTTATGTGGCGGCGGTATCGCGGCGGGAAATGCACTCCTGGCAGCCCGTTGCGCACGTCGCGACGCGCAGGCGCCGGAGCGAACACCGCAACAGAGTCTTGTTGCCTTATATATATGTATGGTGCAGCGCTTTGTGATAGTCGCTGCATTGTTCGCCCTGGTAATGGGTGGCATGAAGCTTGAACCACTGGCCGTGCTGACAGGATTCATCGTCGGTCTGGTGGTTATGATAATTATCGGAACACAACAGTTAACGCAGCAGAAATAGACCTATGTCCGAAGCGCCAGAGACTTCAGCAGAATATATCAAGCACCACCTGACCAACCTGACCTATGGCCAGTTTCCGGCCGGGAGCGAGCACGCCGGGCAGTGGGGTTTTGCGCATAATATGCAGGAAGCCGCCAGTTTCGGTTTCTGGTCGATTAACGTGGACAGTATGCTGTTCTCCATCGGGCTGGGCGTCCTGTTCCTGTGGGGGTTCCGCGCAGCGGCAAAAACAGCGACCACCGGTGTACCGGGTGGCTGGCAGAACTTTGTCGAGTGGGTGATCGAGTTTATCGATGAGTCGGTGCGCGGTTCCTTCAGTGGCAAGAACAAGCTGATCGGTCCGCTGGCGTTGACCATTTTCATCTGGGTGTTCCTGATGAACTTCATGGACCTGATCGCCGTCGACTGGCTGCCTACCCTGGCCGGCGTACTCGGCGTGGGGCACCTCAAGGTGGTGCCGTCCACCGACCCCAATATTACCTTTGGCCTGTCCTTGTCCGTATTTGCGCTGGTGCTGTATTACAGCTTCAAGTTCAAGGGCCCCGGTGGCTTCTTTGCCGAGCTGGCCTTCCACCCGTTCCCGAAATTCCTGATGCCCATCAACCTGCTGCTGGAAGGCGTGACACTGATTGCCAAACCGGTTTCACTGTCATTGCGACTATTCGGCAACATGTACGCCGGCGAGATGATCTTTATCCTCATCGCACTGATGTACAGTGGCAGCTGGGCGCTGGGTGCATTCGGCGGTCTGCTGCAGCTGGGCTGGGCGATCTTCCATATTCTGATCATTACCCTTCAGGCGTTTATCTTTATGACCCTGACGATTGTTTACCTGGACATGGCGTGCCAGGAAAGTCACTGATTCATTTTTTACCCATTAATATTAACGATTAAACGTAAACTTTCAGGAGATACATAATGGAAAACGCACTGCTCTACATTGCCGGCGCACTGATGATGGGCCTGGGCGCCCTCGGCGCCGCGGTTGGTATCGGTATCCTGGGCGGCCGCTTTCTCGAAGGCGCGGCGCGTCAGCCGGAGCTGATCCCGATGCTGCGTACCCAGTTCTTCATCGTCATGGGCCTGGTCGACGCCGTGCCGATGATCGCCGTGGGTCTGGCCATGTACGTCATGTTCGCTGTGGTAGGCGGCTAACACCGCACGGGGTGCAAGCATGAATTTCAACGCGACATTAATCGGGCAAAGCATCACCTTCCTGGTGTTCGTGTGGTTCTGCATGAAGTTTGTGTGGCCGCCGATCATGACGGCGCTGACCGAGCGCAAGGAAAAGATCGCTGAAGGCCTGGCCGCTGCCGATCGCGGCAAGCACGAGCAGGAACTGGCGCAGGAGCGGGCGTCCGAATTGCTGCACGAAGCCAGGCAGCAGGCCACCGAAGTCATCAACCGTGCCGACAAGCGCGCAGCGGAAATCGTCGAAGAGGCCAAGGCCGATGCGATCGAGGAAGGCGAACGTCTGAAGGCGGCTGCCCAGGCAGAGATCGAGCAGGAAGTGAATCGTGCCCGTGAAGCCCTGCGCAGCCAGGTGGTGGAAATCGCCACGGCCGGCGCCGGTCGTATTCTCAAGCGTGAGCTGGACGCCACGGCCAACGATGACCTGATCAAAGATCTGGTCGCCCGGATCTAGGCCCGGCGCATGACAGATTCCACAACTGAAAATGTCGAAACGACCGGCGGTGAAGCCGCGCTGGCCCGCCCGTATGCGAAAGCGGTGTATGAACTGGCCAGTAGCAAGGGCGAACTGACGCAGTGGTCGGATCAGCTCGCACTCATGGCGGCGGTAGCCGGTAACGACACCATGCGCAGTCTGCTCGATAACCCGCGACTGACCCGTGACGACAAGGCCGACCTGATGATACGCGCCTGCGGCGACGATATCGGTGAAGGCGCTGTCAACCTGCTGAAGATCCTGGCGGAGAATGATCGCCTCGATCAGCTGCCCATGATCGATGCGCTGTTCCGGCAGATCCGCGACGAGGCGGAAGGTACGGTGCACGCCGAAGTTCTGTCGGCGCAGCCACTCAGCGAGGCACAAAAATCCGCCATTGCCGGCGCGCTGAAACAGCGCCTGGGTCGTGACGTGCAACTGAATTGTTCTGTGAACGAAGATCTGGTGGGTGGTGCAGTGATCCGCGCAGGCGACCTGGTAATCGACGGGTCGGCTGTGGAACACCTGCGGCAGCTTTCCAACGCTTTGGTTCACTAAGTAGAGGACGCAAGTAATGCAACTGAATCCATCCGAAATTAGTGATCTGATCAAAAAGCGTATCGAGGGTTTTGAAGCCACCTCCGAAGCGCGCAGTGAAGGCACCATCGTCAGCCTGACTGACGGTATCTGCCGTATTCACGGTCTTGCCGATGTCATGCAGGGCGAGATGATCGATTTTGGCGATAACCTGTTCGGCATGGCGCTGAACCTCGAACGCGACTCGGTCGGCGCCGTTATCCTCGGCGACTACAAGTCGGTGTCCGAGGGCGACAAGGTCAAGTGCACCGGGCGTATCCTGGAAGTGCCGGTCGGCCCGTCGCTGCTGGGACGCGTGGTCGATTCACTGGGTATGGCCATCGACGGCAAGGGGCCGATTGAATCCGACCTCAGTTCGCCGATCGAAAAAATCGCGCCGGGTGTTATCGAACGTAAATCGGTCGACGAACCGGTGCAGACCGGCCTCAAGGCCATCGACGCCATGGTGCCGATCGGCCGCGGCCAGCGTGAGCTGATTATCGGCGACCGCCAGACCGGTAAAACGGCGGTGGCGATCGACGCCATCATCAACCAGAAGGACACCGGTGTTAAGTGTATCTACGTCGCTGTCGGTCAGAAGAACTCCTCGGTGGCCTCGGTGGTGCGCAAGCTCGAAGAGCACGGCGCCATGGATCACACGATCATCGTATCAGCAGGTGCTTCCGATTCGGCCGCCATGCAGTACATTGCACCTTATGCCGGTTGCGCCATGGGCGAGTACTTCCGTGATCGCGGCGAAGACGCTCTGATTATCTATGATGATCTGACCAAGCAGGCCTGGGCCTATCGCCAGGTATCCCTGCTGCTGCGCCGTCCACCCGGTCGTGAAGCCTACCCGGGCGATGTGTTCTACCTGCACTCGCGTCTGCTGGAACGCGCCGCGCGCGTCAATGCCGATTACGTGGAAAAGAAAACCAACGGCGAAGTGAAGGGCAAGACCGGTTCACTGACCGCACTGCCGATCATCGAAACCCAGGCCGGTGACGTGTCGGCCTTCGTTCCGACCAACGTTATCTCCATCACCGACGGACAGATCTTCCTGGAGTCCGATTTGTTCAACGCTGGTATCCGCCCCGCCATCAACGCCGGCCTGTCAGTATCACGTGTGGGTGGTGCGGCGCAGACCAACATCATCAAGAAACTCGGCGGCGGTGTTCGACTGGCGCTGGCGCAGTATCGCGAACTCGCGGCTTTTGCCCAGTTTGCATCGGACCTTGACGAGGCGACGCGCAAGCAGCTGGAGCGTGGCCAGCGTGTGACCGAATTGATGAAGCAGGCCCAGTACGCGCCCTTGTCGATTGCGGAAATGGCGCTGTCGCTGTTCGCCGCCAACGAAGGTTACCTGGACGACGTCAATGTGAAGAAGATTGTGGCCTTCGAAACAGCGCTGCTGGCGCACGCCAGGTCCAGCTTCGGCGCGGATATGGACGCTATCAACGCCAATCCGGACTACAACGACGAGGTGGCGGCCAAACTGCGCAGCATCGTCGAGGACTTTGTCGCCAATGGCGCCTACTGAAACAGACAGGACAATTTAAATGGCTGGCGCGAAAGAAATACGCACCCAGATCAGGAGCATCCAGAATACGCAGAAGATCACCAAGGCCATGGAAATGGTCGCGGCGAGCAAGATGCGCAGGGCGCAGGATCGCATGCGTGCTTCCCGTCCTTACGCGGAGAAGATGCGTACCGTGGTTGCCCACATGGGCCGGGCGCACCCGGAATACCGGCATCCTTTCCTCATCGAACGGGAAGCGAAGCGGGTGGGCCTGATTGTCATTTCCTCCGACCGGGGACTGTGCGGCGGTTTGAATATCAACCTGTTCAAACGGGTCGTGCGTTCCATGACCGAGTGGCGCAACCAGAATATCGAAGTCGACCTGGCGGTCATCGGTGGCAAGGCCATGGGCTTTTTCAAACGGCTCGGCGGCAATGTCGTATCCGAAAACTCGCAACTGGGCGATTCCCCGGGGATTGACGTGCTCATCGGTTCGGTCAAGGTGATGCTGGATGCCTATAACGAGGGCAGGATCGACCGCCTGTACCTGGCCAATAATGATTTTGTGAATACCATGACCCAGTCTCCTCAGGTCGAGCAGTTACTGCCGGTCGTCCCCGATGACAAGGATGAAACCCTGAAGCGTCACTGGGACTATATCTACGAGCCGGATGCGCGCGATGTGATGGACCAGTTACTGATGCGTTACGTGGAGTCGCTGGTGTACCAGGGCGTGGTGGAAAATATCGCCTGTGAAATGGCGGCGCGCATGGTTGCCATGAAGGCCGCTTCCGATAATGCCGGTGAACTGATCGACAGCCTGCAGCTGGTCTATAACAAGGCCCGCCAGGCGGCGATCACGCAGGAACTGTCGGAAATCGTCGCCGGCGCCGCCGCCGTTTAAAAGAATTTAATTTACAGAGGACTTCATCATGAGTTCCGGAAACATTGTTGAAATTATTGGTGCCGTGGTTGACGTGGAATTTCCGCGCGACAGCGTGCCCAAAGTCTACGACGCGCTCAAGGTCGAATCCGCCGATCTGACGCTGGAGGTCCAGGGTCAGCTTGGCGACGGCGTGGTGCGTACCATCGCCATGGGTTCCACCGACGGCGTCAAGCGCGGCATCGAGGTGACCAACACCGGCGCGCCGATTTCCGTGCCGGTCGGCCAGGGTACGCTGGGCCGCGTCATGGACGTGCTTGGTAACCCGGTGGATGAAGCCGGCCCGGTGAAGGCCGACAAGCACATGCCGATTCACCGGAATCCGCCCAGCTATGAAGAGCAGGCGGCCAGTGTCGATATCCTGGAAACCGGCATCAAGGTCATCGATCTGATCATGCCCATCGCCAAGGGCGGCAAGATCGGCCTGTTCGGCGGCGCCGGCGTGGGCAAGACCGTGACCCTGATGGAGCTGATTCGTAACATCGCGGTCGAGCACTCCGGATTCTCGGTATTCGCCGGTGTCGGTGAACGTACCCGCGAAGGTAACGACTTCTACTATGAAATGCAGGAAGGTGGCGTGCTCGATAAAGTGGCGCTGGTATACGGCCAGATGAACGAGCCGCCGGGCAACCGCCTGCGCGTGGCGCTGACCGGTCTGACCATTGCAGAGAACTTCCGCGACGAAGGCCGCGACGTGCTGATGTTCATCGATAACATCTACCGTTACACGCTGGCCGGCACCGAGGTGTCCGCACTGCTCGGCCGCATGCCGTCGGCGGTGGGCTACCAGCCGACGCTGGCCGAGGAAATGGGCGTGCTTCAGGAGCGCATTACCTCCACCAAGTCCGGTTCCATCACCTCCTTCCAGGCCGTGTATGTGCCGGCGGATGATTTGACCGATCCGTCCCCCGCCACTACTTTCGCGCACCTTGACGCCACGCTGGTGTTGTCCCGCCAGGTCGCCGAGCTGGGTATCTACCCGGCGGTGGATCCACTCGATTCCACCTCCCGCCAGCTCGACCCGCTGGTGGTTGGCAACGAACACTACGACGTCGCGCGCGCCGTGCAGGGTACCCTGCAACGCTACAAGGAACTGCGCGACATCATCGCCATCCTCGGCATGGATGAATTGTCGGAAGAAGACAAGCAGGACGTATCCCGCGCGCGTAAAATCCAGCGCTTCCTGTCCCAGCCGTTCTTCGTGGCGGAAACCTTCACGGGCACGCCGGGCAAGTACGTTTCGCTCAAGGACACCATCGCGGCATTCAAGGGTATCGTCAACGGCGATTACGACGACCTGCCGGAGCAGGCGTTCTACATGGTCGGCACCATCGACGAAGCCGTGGAAAAAGCCAAGTCGCTGTAAGGCGATTTGAGGGCTAGAATATGGCTATGACCTTACATGTCGACATTGTCAGCGCCGAGGAGGAAATCTTCTCAGGCACGGCCAATATGGTGTTCGCACCGGCCGAGATGGGCGAGGTGGGCATAGCGCCGCGCCACACTCCCTTGCTGACACGTCTGAAACCCGGTGAAGTGCGTGTCCAGGTCGAGGGCAAGGAAGAGCAGTTTTTCTACGTCTCCGGCGGCATGCTGGAAATCCAGCCGCACGTCGTCACGGTGCTGGCCGATACGGCCAAGCGCGCCAAAGACCTCGATGAAGCCGCTGCGCTGAAGGTCAAGGAACGCGCCGAGAAGGCCATGGCGGACAAAAAGAGTGACTTCGACTATGCCAAGGCCAAGACCGAACTGGCCGAAGCCATGGCCCAGTTACGCACGATCCGCGATCTGCGTAAAAAGTCCGGCGGCTGAGGTATGACAGAACCCGTTGTCAGCAAAAACAAGGTCGTTGCCATCACCTACTCCATCGTAGGTGACGGTGGTGAGGTACTGGAACAGTCCGATATCCCGGTGTACTACGCGCACGGTGGTGTCAACCAGATGTTCCCGGAGGTCGAGGCCGCGCTGGAGGGTTGCACCATTGGCGACACCATCGAGGTCAAGTTACCCCCGGAGAAGGCGTTTGGTCCGCACGACCCGGATCTCACATTTGTCGACGATATCGACAATGTGCCACCGGAATTCCGCCATGTCGGCGCCGAGGTGCAGATGCAGAATGACCGGGGCGAGACCCGCACCTTCCTCGTGTCAAAAATCGACGACGGCAAGCTGACCGTGGACGGTAACCACCCCTTCGCCGGCAAGACACTGACCTATTCGGTGACCGTCAACGATATCCGCGACGCCACCGACGAAGAAATGAAAAAAGGCGTGTCAGCACCGGTTTTACACTGAGTCTGCATGCCAGCCGGCGGATGACTTCAGTTTATCCCCCCTAATGCCGTATTATCAGGCGATATGACACTCCAGATTATCATTCTCGCCGCCGGGCAGGGCACGCGCATGTGCTCTGCAACGCCCAAGGTCTTGCACCCGCTGGGCGGCACGCCATTGCTTCAACACGTTATTCGTACCGCCAGGCAGCTGGATCCTGGCCGCATTACCGTGGTCTACGGCCACGGGGGCGAACAGGTGAAGGAGACCCTGGCCGGGGAAGCGGTTGAATGGGTGTTGCAGGATGAGCAACTGGGAACCGGTCATGCCGTTGACCAGGCCATGCCGTCGGTCCGGGACGAAGACACGGTGCTGGTGTTGTATGGCGATGTGCCCCTGATCCAGGCGGATACCCTGTCGGTGCTGGTGGAGAAAGCCCGCGCCGGCCGTCTTGCGGTGCTAACGGCCGAACTCGATAACCCGCAGGGTTACGGGCGCATACTGCGTGATGAGCAGGGCCGTTTGATCGGCATTGTCGAACAGAAAGACGCCAGCGCGGCGCAGTTGCTGATTCATGAAATCAACAGCGGCTTTCTCGCCGCGCCGGCTGGCCTGTTGCGGGGCTGGTTAAAGCGCCTCGATAACCGCAATGCCCAGGGCGAACATTACCTCA
>Ga0256829_1001951_pt1 | contig 15944 bp, 22 predicted proteins | sample 131447metaG_FD_185979 | JGI IMG/M metagenome (GOLD analysis project Ga0256829, IMG submission 185979) | Hydrothermal vent microbial communities from Lau Basin, Pacific Ocean - 131-447 | ecosystem: Environmental > Aquatic > Marine > Hydrothermal vents | place: Pacific Ocean: Lau Basin | collected...
CTTACTCTGCTTCAAAATAACGACTTATATTCATGCTGCTATTTTAATGCGATTGCCCTAGGTGAATGGTGAGACGAATCAGTGCTGAGTATAACAGCAGTGCTAAGCGATGAGGGAAAGTCAGAGGAATCGGAGAGAGGAGGCAAGCCTTTTTCCGAAAAGGCTTTTGGATTTACTGTGGAATGCTTGAGTTTGTTGAACCGGTGGAAATTTTCCACCAGTTCCTTTTTCTCAGGCTTTGTAAGCTCGATAATCCAGCGCAGGCACATGCAAGAAAGATTCAAAATTATCCGGCGTGATCACCTCTGTTGTGCAATCCGGGTATGCCTGCATAAAAGTCCTGGAGAACCTTGCTTTGGCTTTGGGATTCCATTTAAATTCCCATGCGGCAAATTGCCCGTCTCGCTCCTCAAGGTAATCTACCTCCTGCTGTGCCTGCGTACGCCAGAAATATCTGTTGGCTTGAATTCCCTTGGCAGACAAGCATTTCATCCGTTCACAAATCAGAAAGTTTTCCCATAGCGCGCCAATATCATTGCGTAAGCCTGGCGGGTTAAAATTGTGAATAATGGCATTGCGAATGCCGTTATCGTAGAAGTATATTTTTCGGCTTTTCTTTAATTCGGTGCGCAGGTTGCGGCTTAACGACCCCAGTCGAAAAAGAATAAATGCTTTTTCCAGCAAGGATATGTAACGCTCCACCGTAGCCTGATCAAGACCGGACATGCGCCCCAGTTCGGCATACGAGACCTGCTGCCCCAATTGAAAGGCGATCGCCTGCACCAGACGTTCAAGACGATCTGGCTTCTGAATATGCTCCCAAGTCAAAATATCCTTATACAGATAACTATCTGCCAGTTGAGATAACAGTGCAGCTTCATCTCCGGGGTTTAAAATAACATCCGGGTAATAACCATAGACCAGGCGATGATGGAGTAAGCGACGCTCTTCAATCACACCATGATGCTGAGTCATTTCTCGCCATGAAAGCGGATAAAGAAAAAATTCCCACTTGCGACCGGTTAATGGCTCGTTGATTCGATTGGCCAGTTCAAAAGCAGATGAGCCGGTGGCCAATACTTTGACCTGATCGCATTGATCCACAATCAATTTGAGGCACAAACCGATATTCTCAATGCGCTGCGCCTCATCAATGATCAGCAGGCGGTGCGAACCAATCAGGTTTTTTAGTTGCGAAGAAGTTGCATTTGCCAATAGCTGCCGAATATCTGCTTCATCACCATTCCACCACAGCACCGGGGTATCCTGCGTATCAAATTGACTGGCGATATATTTCATCAAGGTTGTTTTTCCGGTTTGGCGCGCACCAAACAGAGTAATCACCTTCCGGTCACCCATCCTATGCAGAATCGTATCTGTAATATCTCTTAATATCATATAATCTCCGATACTATTCCAGTATTATTGTGATAATACTGGAATATATTCAAGAAATTCAATGATGCAAGGGGTGAGTTATTCCTTTTTTATCCCTCTATCTCTCGCCAAGACGCCAAGAGCGCCAAGTAAACCTTTTTTAGTTTTTGCTCTTTTTGCTCTTCCTCTGCGTGCTCTGCGAGATCATTGCTTTTCAACCCTATATCTCTCGCTAAGTCGCTAAGAACGCCAAGAAAACCAATTTCTATTATTCTAGCCTTTCTTTGCGCTCTCTGCGGCAAGGTGACAACGCTTGCGTAAGAGAGGGTGCCCTGGGGTGCTCTGCGGGAGAAGCCTTTCTAGTCTTGCTGTTCTTCTTCCTCTCTGCGCATAATACCCTCCCGGATGAATACATAAATCACGGCCAAAAATCCGGCTACGAAGGCGGAGAGAATCACAATCAGGGAACGCTTCGGCTTGGCTTTCCTGTCCGGGGCCACAGCTTTATCGATCACCTGAAAAGCAAACTCTTTCTGGGTATTGGCCAACATGGCTTTCTTCTGCTGCTGGCTAATCAGCTCGAACAGGGCCTGGCGCATATCCGCCACATGCGTGCGCGACAACTCCTTGTTGAGATAGTGCAGGTTGCCATTGCTGCGACTGATCGCCTGTTGGCGCAAAAATTCATTCAGGCGGTTAACCAACATATTGGCCCAGTCGGCTGCCAGTGCTGCATCTTTCCATTCGATACTGACCGTCACCAGCCCTGAATCTTTATCTTTACTCACCGACAGCAGACCACCTTTGGTGAACAGGCGATAGGCATCCCATAAGCCCGGTTGTTTTGCCGGATCATCTTCCTTCCAGCCCTTTTTATCCGCATCCCAGTCATCCGCAAACAGGACAGGCATCAGTTTCTGATCCTTGATAAACTGCCACAAAAATTCACGCGATTTCAATACAGCCAGATTCTCTTCGACGCTACCGCCGCCGCCAAGTGAAATGCCCGCCATTGAAGCCAGCCCGCCAAGGCCGCCGAGCGCGGAAGAGATTCCGCCGGATTTGCTCCCCTCATCGGAAACCGGCGCCAGCACCACTTCGGCGCGATAGATATTAGGCATCGTCAACGAGATCCCTGCCGCCAGTAGCGCCACGGCAAACACCACGCCGATAATCAGCTTTCGTTTGCCCCAGATCACCCTCCAGTATTCGAGCAGGTCGATCTCATCCTCTTCCTGCATACCATACATGGCCGCAAGCAGGCGAGGATCCATAGGGTAAGGCTGAGATGGCTCGTTGCTCGCCACTCGCTTCCCATTGCTGCTTTCTCGCTGTTCATGGCTCGTTGCTGTTTTGTCGTTACTCATTTCTCTTTTTCCTTTTTAACCTTATCTCTCGCAAAGACGCCAAGAGCGCCAAGAAAACCTTTTCTGAGAGGAGGGGTCAGGAGAGGAGGGGTCAGGACTCGTTTCGCGCATTATTGCAGAATACCGAATAGCGCTTCGGTGATATTTTTCATATCCTGAACAGAAGCGCACTCTATTTTATTTTTCAGACGATGTTTGGCGACAGCACGAACCTGATCAATAATCGCAACCACCGGTTTCCCCTGACAGACAACTGCAACTGTAATCGGAGGATGCGGCTTTGCGGCCGATGAGAATGGAACAACAACCACGGTTTTCCGCAACTCATTAACCGTATCATGCGATAAAACAATACAAGGTCTTGTCTTTTTTATTTCCGAACCCTGAGTTGGATCAAGGCTGACCCACCAGACATCGCCACGCTTAACAGGCTTATTCTTCAACGGCATCCTCAAATGATTGCCATTCGTCAATATCGCGATTTAACGCTTCATCCTGATTTGCGGCAAGACACGCCGCAGCAAGCGCACGATTTCGCTTCTCCAGTTCGTGCTCAATCAATGACGATATTACACTGGATCGCTTTCGGGGGGGGATTGCCGAACGGAATCGTTCTGCTATGTCATCAGGTATAGATAATGTTATCCGCATGTATGCATTATGATTTATGCTGTATGCATGTCAATCTTTTCTGAACGGCCTTCCCGGGCTGAGGGGTCAGGGTTGCGACCGGGTCATCGCGACCGGGTCAGGATTGACAATTGGGTATTCAGTGTCGGTATCAGACATGAGTTCTTGCGTTGTTGTTTCATCATGGTTTTGTCAATATCCCCAAGCCTTGCCCTGTAAACACAGCTTCCCTCACGTCAAAAGAGACTGTTCAGACTATCCCCTTCCATGAGAATTGTGAATTGTGAATTGGGAATTATGCGGTTTTTCTTTCCAGGAATCGAATCCGATCCTCATGCCCTTCCACCTTGTTGATCTTCGCATCCAGGCTATCATGGGACGTTTGGATAAGCGCCTGAAGTTCCCGTTTATCCTGCCGGATCTCAGCGCGATGTTCATGAATCATATGCTCAAGTGTGACATGGCCTTCCAGAACAAGATCGAATTTTCCGTTGATATCTTTAAGGATTACTTCCAAATGACTTTTTTCATCACCACTCAAATCCAACCTCCAAACGCTTTGCAGATGCTAAAACATCTGTTTCCTGTTGCCAATCAGTTGCCGGTGCCACTTTCAGAATACTAAATACGTAGCAATCGTTCCATAAGAAATACGGCCAAATCACGGCGGCTATCCACAACGGCAACGACATGCACAGTATTGCCGAGAATTCGGTAGAGAACTCTCCAAGGTTTTTCCGTCAACTGCCGATATTGAAGAACGCCAATATCAAGTAGTTCAGGAACAATCACGCCTCGATTTGGCATGCTGGACAGCTTTTCAGCCTTTCGCTCAAGGCGGCAAACGATCTCCAAAGCGATATCAATTCCATCTTCTTCCGCTATGAAATCGGCAATATCATCAAGATCAGCGCTAGCGACATCTGCCCACGACACATCATATTCAACCATTGTCTTTTTTAGCATTCAGCCGTTTTTTAAGCTTATCAAAAACTTCCGCCTGTGCTGTTAATCGACCATGCTGAATATCGTCTTCTCCCTGCACCATCAACCGTAACAGTGCGAGTGATTTTTGTTGGCGCTGATATTGAGAATAATCTGCAATCACTACGGAAGCCCGGCCATTTTGGGTCAAAATCAGTGTTTCGGTATCTTCTTTCAGTGCTTTGATTTTCTGGCTGGCAGCGGCTTTGAACTCAGTCAGGCTGATGATTGATTCATGCATAATCGACTCCTTATTCAAGCTTAATTCGGACAGTATAAACCACAATAGGGTCAAGTCCAGGGTCGGAATGGTGAATGGTGAATGGTGAATGTGTCGGTGCCAGGCATGAGTTATTGAGTTGTTTGACCATGATCTCTTCTTCTTTCTCCTCTCGCCCTGTATAGCTCCCCTCGCATCAAAGGGTCAGATCTTTTCGATAGAATCGGGTAACTTTTTTTTTATAAACGGTTTAGGCACGTCTCATGCCTGGCACCGGTATTCGGACGACGGACAAGGGATCTGTTGCGGGCAAAGGGACAAGTAAGGACGCGATTTATGAATAGTGCAGGCAAACATAGCGATGACCAAGAGTCTTCCAAAAATCGGAGAACTGTTTAGTTTGTGGAATAAGTATTAAAGAGTTGAAAAAATAACGGGGGTATCACCCTTATGCAAAATACAATCGAAATTCAGTGTCCTGGTGAAATCATGCTTGATCTGCACCTTAACGAAGATGAGTTTGGGGACTTGGTGAAGGAAACGAGCGCTATTACGCTTATTAGAGATGGTCGTATTACTTCAGGTATGGCAGCCGCATGGCTGGGCATCCCGCGCGTGCGTTTTCTGCTGAAAGCCATGCAAGATGAAAGCGTGGCACTGCTTTGCGATACGGATCATGAGTTTGCCAGGGAAATATCACTTCTGTGATCGTTTATTCCAACACAACACCTTTCATTGCTGACAGGGTAATCATTGATGAACGCATTGGTCGCCAGGTTGCCGAATATTTGGGTTTAAATATCACGGGTACATTGGGTGTACTCATCAAGGCTAAGTCTCTCGGGTTGATTTCTTCTTTTTCCGAGGCTGCAGTGGATATGCAGCAACAGGGAATTCGATATAACCAAAACTTGATAGCACGCCTTGCTGCTTATATTGATGAGAAGTGAATGAAGTGTATTCAGTAAACTGTCCCCATAATCTTGAACAAGGGGATAAAGAAGAAAAATGATGATAGGTGCCCAATTGTCAAGCTTGGCTCGGTCGCAACAAAAGCTAGAAAGTAAAGGCCTGATAACATTATGCCTCTCGGGCAGTTCGGTTCATAATGACCGATAGGCCACAACAGGAGGTGTGATATGAACGCATATTATTCAGGCATAGATCTGCATTCAGACAACAATGTCACCTTTCAGAACCTGACTGCCCGTAACACAGGTGGTCGCATCCGAGGCGATGACGTAAAGCGGTTAACCGATGAGGATATTTACCGACTATTTCAGGAGGTTCACCTGGCTATGGCCGCTATCGCCAATCTGCATGTGATCCAAGTGCTGAGCAATGAAATCAGCGTGTTGGAAAAGGAGATCAACAAGGAAGTCCGTGAGGATAAACTGCTTGATTTACTCTTGAGCGTCAGTGGTATTGGCCAGATTCTCGGACTGACTATTTTGCTGGAGACAGGCGATATCAATCGATTCGCCCATGTCGCGAGCCATCAAGGGGTTGGTGTGAAGCCACGAGGTCTGTTCTGATCATTTGGACACGACATGGAACCAAAAGTTTTGACTCGGGCCATCCATAGCCCTCGGGCTAGAGCCCGCCTTACGGGCGTCCAAACGGCTGTCCTGCCTTTTTGTCTGGGGCGACAATGTCGCCAGGGGCGTAGGGCAATCTTGGCTTGCCATGAACCATGCCGCCTTGATCCTGATGGGTGACTGGTGCGTTTTGCAGCTGTGCAAACGCAACCCACCTGATTGAAAACCTGGGTGCGGTAAAACAACAGACTCTACGGCAACTGATTTAGCCGTTGAATGAAACGGTAAAAAAACCTTTGTCGTCTATTGACACGAGGCATAATGGGGGACCCCAGTCTTTTGCAGGCTTTTTTATTCATAAGTAAACATTTCCTGCATTTTATCACAAATCTGGAGTTGCGTGTTTTTATCCATGTCCCCCAAATATTTAATCAACCGTGTTTTATCTGTGGCTCGTATTTGATCCAGCAGTATCAAACCCTTTTTGCCTTCAAACTTGCAAGAAATACGGCAAGGGTAGGCAAAGCCTTTGGATGTCATGGGGGCAATCAACACCGTGCCCAAACGCTGCATTTCATCCGGCGAAATGATAACGCAGGGTCTTGTCTTCTTGATTTCATGACCTTGTGTCGAATTGAGTTGAACCAACCAAACCTGAAAGCGTGTAAACCTTGGCTTTACCATTCCCAACCTTCCACTTCTGTATCACCAAGCAGGTCAGCCTCCAACCACTCCTCATCAAGTGGCTCTACGCCATATTTCTTGTGGGTAGCCTCAATTGCCTCTGCCCAGCCTTCACGTGGTTTGCGATGCATAGGTTTAAGCATAATAATATTATTTTCTACACTTAGATCCAAAGTATCATCTACCTGGCATTGATCGAGCACCTTTTTAGGGATACGAATACCTTTAGAATTACCAATTTTCACAACATTCACTTGCATGATGCGCTCCCTGGAACGTAATTACATTTGTAATTATGTTTGGAATGAAAAACAAAGTCAAACTCATACGTGATTTGCAAACACCTAGCGTTTAAATTTCCCCGACTTACCACCGCTTTTTTCTTCAAGTTGAATCGCTGTGATGCGCATGCCTTTATCGACGGCTTTGCACATATCGTAAATGGTTAGTAACGCAGTGCTGACTGCCGTGAGTGCTTCCATCTCCACGCCCGTTTTGCCATTGCATTTGACCGATACTTCCACTTTCAGGCCGCAGTTTTCTTCCAGTGCCGCAAATGACACATCAATGCCGGAAAGCATCAGCGGATGGCACATCGGAATCAGATCCGGTGTTTTCTTGGCGCCCATCACAGCAGCCACATCGGCCACGGCCAGCACATCGCCTTTTTTCAGCTTGCCCTGTTGGATATGTTCAAGCGTTGTCTGCTGCATGTGGATTTCGCCGCTGGCAATCGCGATGCGCGTGGTCACATCCTTGGACGATACATCGACCATGCGAACACGGCCTGAATCATCGAAATGGGTTAGATTAGTCATGAAACATCACCTTTATTTGCTGGTCTGGATTTCCGCCTGCACGGGAATGATGTGGTAAAGAGGTCAATAGCTTACCTTGCCTTATATGCCAATGTTGATGTGCCAGAACATGTGCATCTTCAGCATCATGGCTAACCATTAATACGGGGATTTGCAAATGCTCCTGCATTGATTTTAAACGTAATCGTAAACGCTGGCGAATAGCAGGTGCCTGGGCTGAAAAGGGTTCATCCAGCAATAACCCGGATGGCCGCTTATAGATGGCGCGAGCCAATGCCACCCGTTGCGCCTCGCCGGTGGAAAGCATGTGGGGTTTGCGTTGCATCAACGGCGTGATTTCAAACATTTCGGCCAGTTCCGCCAACCATGCGGTGTCCATCGATTCCGCCCCCAGAACGATATTCTTTTCGATACTCAACCATGGCAATAACGCCGTATCTGTCCAAACACAACCCAGAGAGCGCTGCTGTGGCGACAGTTCGAATCCGGCTGTGCTATCCAGATACATTTTTCCGCCCAACTGCAATTGGCCGCCAGCCGGTTCCAAACCGGCCAAACAGCGCAGCAGGGTTGTTTTTCCCGCCCCATTCTCACCGGAAATGATGATGAACGCATTCAAAAAGCTCGCATCCACCTGTAACGCCAACGCGCCCATCCGAGCTGTGATTTTAATACGATTCGATTCGGATTTCATTGGCTGACTCCCATATCAGGCCCGTGCCGGTTGACCATATAAACCAGCGATAACATCACGAACGAAACTGCCAGCAGAATCAGCGCCAGTATCCACGCTTGATCCGTCTGCTGCATTTCGACCATATCGAACAGGGCAATGCTCGCCACCTTGGTTTCACCCGGAATCGAACCGCCTACCATCAGCACCACGCCAAACTCCCCCATGGTATGGGCAAACGAGAGCGCTGCCGCCACCAGCACGCCGCCTTTGGCCGCCGGCAACATCACCTGCAATAAAGTCTGTTTCAAATTCAAGCCTTGCGTACGCGCCATTTCCAACCAGTTTACAGGAATAGCACGCAACGCCTGCTGCACCGGTTGCACAGCAAACGGTAAACTGTACAGCACAGAGGCAACCACCATACCGGAAAATGAAAAGGCCAGTGAACTGTCGAAAATAGATTGCCATGCCCCGCCCACAATTGAATCCGGTGCAATCATCACCAACACGAAATAACCCAGCACCGTTGGCGGCAACACCAGCGGCAAGGCCACAATAACCTCCAGCGCAGTGCGGCCTGGAAACGTTTTGAATGCCAGCACATATGCCAGCGGTAATGCAATCAGTAACAGGATGACCGTCGTCACCAAAGCCAGTTGCAGGGAGATGAGCAGTGATTCAATCATCATAGATTCCATAAAAACGTAACCGCTCCGGGAATATATCATCACGCTGCGCGGCTGAAGCCGCACCTCCATAGGAGGCAATCGCATGCTGATTGTAGTACGCTACGAGCGTACGAGGTGCGACTTTAGTCGCGCTTGTCGCATTCAATTTTAACGGATTATTCTTAATATACTGATACACCAAGCGAAAATATTCTTCATCTCGAATAGGTTTATCATAATAGTCCTTTTCCCAGAACGTGCCTCGCCTTCCCAGCATATCATTGATTCCTTTGGCACTGGCGGCTTTTACGCGTTGCATCACCACGGACAATTTGTGCAATGGTTTGATCAGCAGGTGAACATGATTGGACATAATTGCGAAACAGATCAGGTCATACAAATCGCCATTTTTCGCTTTCACTAATTCGAACAGGAATTGCAATACATCGCCTTGTAAATATGCGCCTTGCCTAGAAACATCCAGATATTCATCCATAGCCATCTGATTTTCACGATTCGGTCGGTTTTGAGACTCCAAACGCAACAAGAAACTATCCGTGCTATCGGCTGTCCGAAAAGTGATGAACTGATAGTAACCGTTCATATCAAAATGCGTTAAATGAGCATGTTTCATTTCAACAGCAACACCGCTTGATGTTCGTTAGCTGCAAGCTGTATTCATCTTGAGCCATACCATCACCTGGAAGTGCGTCTTCAGGCGCGCCTGCTCCGTGGCACTTTGGCGCGGCTAAAGCCGCACTTCCTGGTGTTATTGTTCCTTGTTGAAGCGTTTTTAGAAAAACTCGCGATAGTTTTTTTTCGGTGAGACGCACGCCACTATAATTAATTTCCGCAATATGAAATTTACCTTTATTCACCGGTACAAATCCGGCATCGACCAAACCCTTATCCACCATCATGGCAGCCTGCATGGCATTTTGTGCGTAAACGAATTTATGCTTCAGGGTTTGCCAAAGCCCCTGCTTTTGCAGTACGGCTCTGGCGGCTTTGCCAAATGGAGCGACATCGGGATTGGCAATGGCAATATGCCTAATGGATGGATTTGCGAGCACACTGAGATCTGAAATCACTTGTTTGCCAAGCTTCACACCAAGATAACCCTTACCTACCTTAAATTGTGCCATCGCCTTGTGCTGCTGCATCAATAATGCTGGTCTCTCCTGATCCGCCGCAATAAACAGATCAAACGGCGCGCCCTGCACAATCTGATTATACAAGCGTCCGGTAGAGCCCGGCACCAGCCGAACCGTCACATGGTGCGCTTTCTCAAAGGCGGATGCCTTCTGCTGCATGGCCGGATACAAACTCGAAGCCACCGCCACAGTCAGTGTCTCAGAAGCAAATGCAGGGGCAGGTAAAAAACAAAAGATCATTAGCCACAGATGAACGCAGATAAACGCAGATAAAACCTTTATTGCAGATTTTGCCTTATATCTGTGTTCATCTGTGTTCATCCGTGGCTGAAAATGCATGTTAGCCGCCGATGTGAATCATGGAGCGTTTTTGGCTGCCGGCATCGAAATCATACAGACCTATCTCCGGCTTGATCATAGCCGAGCGTAAAAACACCGCGCTAATATCTTCATCGCTGCCACCACTGCGGATCAGATCGCGCAAGTTCAGTTGATGATCGGCAGGCAGACATGAGCGCAGGCCTCCATCGGATGTCAGGCGCAAGCGATTGCAGCCTTCACAGAATCGTTCGGACATCGGCATGATAAAACCAACTTCGCCTGATCCGTTTTTCAAGGGCAGATAACGCGCCGCTGTATTGCCAGTTTCTAACGATGCATCCACATCGACTCGCGCACGCACATCATCGCGCTGCAACACCTCATCAATGGAGATGTAATGTTGTTCCCAATCCATACCCTGCTTCATCGGCATCAGTTCAATAAAACGAATCGTGGCATGGTTGGCCGCCGCAAAATCAATCAGTTCGGCCACCTCTGAATGTTCATCACCGGCATTGATGCCGCGCATCAGCACCGTATTCAATTTGATTGGGAGCAGCCCTGCTGCTTTGGCAGCTTCGATGCCTGCCAGCACCGGTGCCAGTTCGCCACCCGTCAGTTTGCGGAAACGTAAGCTATTCAAGCTATCGATGCTGATATTGATGCGGCCAAGACCTGCCAACGCCAGATCATGTGCATATTTTCCCAGCAGTGTGGCATTGGTAGTCATGCTCAAATCGATGATACCGGGGATATTGGCCAGTTTTTCCACCAGCAGTGGAAAATCGCGACGCACCAACGGTTCACCACCGGTCAGGCGTAACTTCGTCACCCCCAATCCTGCCGCCACGCGGACAATGCGTTCGATTTCTTCGTAACGCAAAATCTGCGTGTGCGGCTCCGCCTTATACGCATCCGGCGCAGGCCGGCAGTAATCGCAGCGCATATTGCAACGATCCGTCACCGAAATACGCAAATAAGTAAGCTTGCGGCCAAAACGATCTATCAGTTCATCAGCAGCAGGTTGTCGCGCAAAAAAATGTACGGGTATTGCTTCAGTCATCACAATTTCCTTACGACCTGCATCGGGATAAATAATCTCGGCAGGTCGTATGCATCGGAACAATCAAGCGGTTTGAAATCGGAATAGCGCCGATAAAATTGCATGGCATCATCATTGAGCACATCAACAACCACAGCAACAGAAGCAACCTGCCCTTGTTGGCTTAGACGGGCGCAGCGGCGCAAGGCGTTGACAAACGTCACATCGCCCAATCCCTGCCCCTGACAGCGCACATCGACCGCCAATTGCCCCAAAACAAACACGGGCAATGGATAATGAGGGAGATGCCTGGCACTTTCATCGGGCAGGCTTTCATGCCGGATATGCGCAACGCTGAGGGTGTACCATGCGCAAATCTGTTTTTTCGCACCCTTTGGTACGCCAGCAGCAGGCAACACCCAGGTGTAGTTCACACCAGCGTCCATGCCTTGTCTGGCATATTGATGAAAAAAATTATTCAGGGCGTTTGAGCCGCAATCAAATGAAGTTCTGTCGTGCTTTGTTTTGTGCAGTGGAACGAATCGACGCAGAGGCTTCAAGGCTCAGGAAAAACCTTGTGCATCATGATCTGAGGCTGCTCTTTTCAACGTTTTACCGGGCCTAGAATCGAGTTCGCAAGCCGCCATAAAATGGTCAAAAGCGCGGCCGGACAGGGTAATATTCTCTTTTTCCTCAAGGACTGAAGCCGTTTTCTCACGAATCGCCTGCACCACGAATTCAGTTAAACTACGAGCGCCAACGAGCGTGGCTGCGCGCTCTGCATCTTGCTTGAGCGATGGTTGAAGTCGCATATCCAGACGGGCTGTAGCAGACATGGCATTTCTCCTTTGATAGACTGTTGAACAAATCATAACGTCATTGTTCATGTACTGCAATATTCCGTACTTTTAACTATTCAGATCGATACGATAATTCATAAGAAAACCCACGAGGTGCGACTTTAGTCGCGTAAACACCTGATTCTCATGCGCGGCTAAAGCCGCACCTCCAAGGCGAGCTGAATAGTTACCCGTACTTTTTCAGATAGACTTCTGGTAGCTGTTCAGATTGCCGTTGATTTCGCTTGCCTACACCCAGTTTTCCAGTTTCAGCCCCTCAATACGCTCGAACTCTTTGGTGTTATTGGTTAATAAAACCATACCTTCTGTCATCGCAACGGCTGCAATTTGGATATCATAGGCTCCGATAAAGGTTCCTTGATTGCGAAGATTGGCGCGGATTTTTGCAGCACATTTTGCTGCTTCCATGGAAAAACCTGTGACCGATAGCGGCGCAATAAAGTTTTCGAGAAAAGATGCATTACGTCGATGGGACTGGTTTTTCTCAAGGCCAAAATAAAGCTCAAAAACCACAATGGTCGGAATATGTAGCTGCACGAGCTTCATACGACGAAAGCGTTCAAACACTTCCGGCGGACGCTTGTTAATAATGTAAATGCATATATTTGTATCCAACAAGTAGTGTCTCATTAGCCTGCACTACTGATAAATCGTCGTGATGATTGCGCAGCTATCAATCCCAGTCACGCTCTTGCATGTCAGGCTGTTCTCGCTCTTCAGAAATTAAACCTTCCGGCATACTGTGGATGGCATCAAACCATTGATCCCAGGAATCCTCAATTGGCTCAAGAATCACCTTGTTACCGTCCCGTGATATATTCACTGCCTTACCCGGCATACGGAATTCTTTAGGCAAACGAACAGCCTGTGAACGGCCATTTAGAAAAAGTTTAGCAATCGACATGATGCACGCCTCCGCATATGTAATATACCAGAAGTATATATCAATTTAGTGTATTGTAAACTGATCGCCCCACTCATCACCCTATTCATGCCTTCGCCAGCAATCGTTTCATCTCCGGAACGCATGAACCGCAGCCGGTGCCGGCCATGGTGCATGCCTTGAGTGCATCAATGGAGTCCGACCCACCTTTGATGGCAGCTTTGAGTTCCAGTTCACCGACATTGTTGCAGGCACAGATGATTTTACCCTTGGTATCCTCTTTATTCACCGGGCCGCCGGGAGCCAGTAAATACGGACGCAATTCACCGACATCACGACTTTCGAGCATCAGTTTGCGTAACCATTGGGCTTCGTGAATATCGCCGCCGACCCAGCGCACGGCCATCAGCCGCCCGTCTTCCAGCCATGCTTTGCGATTGATGCCATGTTTTCGATCCGAATAGGTCAGGGTTTCGATGCTCCTGCCCTGCTCCAGCATCTGATCCAGCCGCTTGTATTTAGAGGCTTCCAGCGGTTTTGTACAAGCCAGATCTACCGAGGTCACCGGGTGATCACTACCCGCGCAGGAGACCACACCATAGGTATAACCCTCGATCATCTGCCTGCCCAATTCCAGTTTTGAGCCAGCCATCAGCATCATGCCACGCCATGCCGGCTCAAAACGTTCCACCTGTACCGCTGTATGCTTGAATTCCGGCTGTTTGGATACCGGGTCTACGGCTGTAAGGGTCAGACTATTAGCGCGCCCCTTGCGCGCAGTCATCCGACCCCAGTGCATGGGCAAAAACAGTATGTCGGGACGTATATCCCGGCTAAGCACTACCGGCACGATCACTTCCCCCCGTCTGGAAACAACACGCACCAGATCATCTTCGTCGATAGCACGATGCGCGGCATCATCTGGATGAATTTGCAAGCGAGGCAAGGGTAGATGTTGCATCAGCGATGGCACCTGCCCGGTCTTGGTCATGGTATGCCACTGATCGCGGATTCGTCCGGTGGTAAGAGAAAGCGGATACGCATCATCGGTAGGCTCAGCGACCGGCCTGTACGTCATATCGATAAAGCGCGCTCTATGGTTGCCTGTCTCAAACCGGCCATCCGAATACAGCCGTTTATCACGATTCGGCAGGGAACCCGCCAGATAAGGCCATTGCTGTGGTCCGTGTTCATCGAGAACAGCATACGACAAACCGGTGATATCAATATCCATATTGGCTGTGAGCGCACAGTGTTCGCGGAACACATCTTCACTCTTTTCGTATGCAAATGCGTACTGCCAGTCCCGCCCCAAATATTGACCCAGACGCAGAGCAAAATCCGTAGTGATTTTCCAGTCCGGACGAGTCAGACCGGGAGCCGGCAATGCCTGCTGTAAATGAGTAATGCAACGCTCGGAATTGGTCACACAGCCCTCTTTTTCCGCCCAACCAGCCGCTGGAAACAGGATATGTGCATAGCGTGTCGTATCGGTCGGGTGATATGCATCGGAGACCATCACCAGTTCGGCTTTTTTCAAAGCAGCTTCGGCACGTTTGGCATCGGGCAGAGAAACAATCGGATTGGTACAGGCAATCCACACAGCTTTCACCTTACCGGACTCCAGAGCATCGAACAGCTCGGTTGCTGTCAGCCCCGGTTTTTCAGAGACTGACTCCACCCCCCAGAATGCGGCCACTTCTTCCCGCTGTGACGGATTGGTGTAATCACGATGCGCCGCCAGCATATTGGCCATGCCTCCCACTTCACGCCCGCCCATGGCATTGGACTGGCCAGTCAGAGAAAACGGCCCGCAGCCGGGCTGCCCAATCTGCCCCGTGGCCAGATGCAAGTTGGTTAAAGCGTTGGTCTTATCCGTACCCGATGTCGATTGATTCATGCCCTGGCACCAGAATGACATGGTTTTATTTTCGGCGAACCACAGAGCTGCCTGCACAATATCAGCGGCATTCACACCGCATATGTCTGCGGCCTTGCGTGGTGTCATACTGCGCACCTGCTTGCTAACCATATCAAAACCATGCGTATGTGCTTCGATATAGTCCTGATCGACCAGACCCTCCCAGATCAGTACATTGAGCATGGCTTGCAGTAACGGCACATCTGTCCCCGGCCTGATCGGCAAGTAGAGATCGGCAATGGAGCAGGTATCGGTGCGGCGCGGATCAGCAACCACAATCTTCAGCTCAGGATTGGCTTCTTTGGCCGCTTCCATGCGACGAAATACAATCGGATGCGCATAAGCCGGATTGGCTCCGATAATAAAATAGGATTCAGCCAGTTCGATATCCGCATAGCAGCCCGGCGGGCCATCAGCTCCGAATGCGCGTTTATAGCCGGCCACTGCCGAAGACATACACAGGCGCGAATTGGTATCGACATTATTACTGCCGATAAAGCCTTTCATCAGCTTGTTAAACACATAGTAATCTTCAGTCAGCAGCTGTCCCGAGATATAAAACGCCACTGCCTCGGGCCCATGCTCACGAATAATATCAGCGAATTTCCGGGCACCATGATCCAGAGCCGTGTCCCAATCCACCGGCGCAAATGGCGCATCCAGAGATGTACGCAGCTTGGGGCGCAGCAAGCGGTCTTCCGTACGCACAGTATGATGCAGTTCACGCCCCTTCGAGCAGAGCATACCCCGGTTGGTGGGATGGTTCTCATCTCCGCTTAGTGAGACAATACGCAGACCATC
>Ga0256829_1001952_pt1 | contig 15941 bp, 13 predicted proteins | sample 131447metaG_FD_185979 | JGI IMG/M metagenome (GOLD analysis project Ga0256829, IMG submission 185979) | Hydrothermal vent microbial communities from Lau Basin, Pacific Ocean - 131-447 | ecosystem: Environmental > Aquatic > Marine > Hydrothermal vents | place: Pacific Ocean: Lau Basin | collected...
TAGACTAGACAGGAATTCACATATTATTATTGCGATTATACCTAATTGTAATTAAAGGCATAAATTTGACATGTAAACATTTTGGAACTTGTGGCTCTTGTGGGCTTTATGATACAAGTTATGACGAACAATTATCAGACAAAGAAAAACGAGTCTCTTCGCTTTTATCACCATTTTATAAAGATACACTAGAAGTATTTGATTCTCCTACGTCACACTATAGAGCCAGAGCAGAGTTTCGTATCTGGCATGAGGGTAGCAGATGTGATTATGCGATGGGGAATATCACGAAAGATGGTGCTATTAACATAGAGGAGTGTCCTAAAGTTATCGAAGCTATTGAAAAACGTATGTGGAAACTGCTTGATAGCATTAACGATTCGCAAGAGGTACTCAAACGTAAACTTTTTTCAGTAGAGTTTTTGGCAACGACTACAGATGAGTGTTTGGTCACGATGTTGTACCATAGAAAGATAGATGATGTTTGGAGTGAAGAAGCCAAGCTTTTAGAGAGTGAATTAGACTGTAAAATCATGGGAAGAAGCCGTAAACAAAAGGTGATTCTCTCAGATGAGTATGTGACTGAAAAACTAGATATTGATGGAAAACAATTTACCTACGTGCAGTATGAAAGTGGCTTTACCCAACCAAACCCTGTAGTAAATGTAAAAATGATAGAATGGGCTATCAAACAGGCTAAAAAAGTAGGCTATGGTGACTTTTTGGAGTCATACTGTGGTTTAGGAAACTTTACCTTACCGCTTTCTCATTATTTTGAAAAGGTCTTAGCCACGGAGATAAGTAAACGTTCCATTCATGCTGCACTTGAAAACTGTGCACTCAATGGTGTAGAGAATATTACTTTTGCACGTTTGGCTTCAGAAGAGATGACAGAAGCACTGAATGGCGTACGTGCATTTGAACGTCTAAAAGAGATAGACTTGAATAGTTATAACTTTTCTACTGTGTTGGTGGATCCCCCAAGAGCAGGATTAGACAGAGGAACGATTGATCTTATCTCAAAGATAGAAAATATCATCTATATCTCCTGTAATCCTGAAACATTAGCCAGAGACCTTGAAACTTTATCTCAAACACATACTGTGGAAGAAGCAGCTATGTATGATCAGTTTCCTCATACAGCACATGTTGAAAGTGGTGTGTTCTTGTGTAAAAAATAGGCAAGGGGTTTTATATCTTTATGTTATGATATATACTTATCTTTAAGTAGGGAGAGGGTATGGAACTAACCTATAATGTACTCATCGTTGATGATGTGGTAGAAAATATTCAAATTGCTATGAATATTTTACGTGAAGAAAACTACAATTTTACGTTTGCTTTGTCTGGACAAGAAGCATTAACGCTTATGCAAGACAATCATTACGACATCATTTTACTAGATATCATGATGCCAAATATGGATGGATATACAGTTTGTCAGAAGATAAAAGAAGATGTAAAAATATCTGATATTCCTATTATTTTTCTTACAGCCAAAGCAGATATTGATTCTATTTCTAAAGGCTTTGAACTTGGTGCTTCCGATTATTTAGTGAAACCATTTCATGCCGAAGAACTCTTGGCTAGAGTGCGTACTCAACTCGAACTTTACCGTTCGAAACTCATTTTAAAAGAACACAATCTCTCATTGGCAGCGAAAGTAAAGTATGAAAGAAAAAGGGTTCTAGATGAGGTAGAAGAGGGTCAAAAAGAGATTATCTATATGCTCACTGAGCTGATAGAAAGCTGTTCTCAAGAGACAGGTGAACATGTGAAGAGAGTGGCACGTATGTCGGAACTATTAGGCAGTTATCACCCTGCGTTAACAGCAGAAGATGCCAAAAATTTGTTGTATGCTTCACCTATGCATGACATAGGCAAGGTGACTATTCCTGATCGTATTTTACATAAAGAAGATAGGCTGAATCATGAAGAGTTCGAAGTCATGAAAACCCATACGACTTCAGCACATAGTTTTTTAAAAAACTCAAAAAGAAAGATTATTCAATCTGCAGATGTTATCGCGATGCAACACCATGAAAAATGGGATGGTACAGGCTATCCCAATGGACTCAAAGGAGAGCAAATCCATATTTATGGGCGCATAGTCTCTATCATTGATGTCTTTGATGCTTTAACGCATGAACGTTACTATAAAAAAGCATGGGATGTCGAAACTTCGGTTGCCTATATGCAAGAACATTCAGGCACACAGTTTGACCCAGAGCTCATTGAAATTTTTATGGAACATATAGATGAATTTGTTGCTATCGCCACGCGTTAGAGTTTTAGCGTTTCTTTTTCTTTTTTTACAGGGGCTTCCCGCTGTTGATTTTACGAGTGAAGAGAAGCAATGGATTGCCTCTCATCCTGTGGTGACTTTGGGGTCTGATTATAGTTGGGCACCGTATGATTTTGTCGATAAAGAAGGGAACCACACAGGAATTTCAGAAGATTTTTTACAACTCATTGGTAAAAAAAGTGGATTGAAGTTTGATGTAAAAACAGGGGTGTGGGCTGATATATTGGCGCAGATGAAAGAGGGTGAATTTGATGGTCTTAGTTGTGCAGTAGCTACAGCTGAAAGAAAAAAGTATCTCTCCTTTTCCACACCTTATATGCGTATGCCTTTAGCGATAGTCATACAAGATTCACGTAAAGGTATCAAAGGTATAAAAGATTTAAAAGGTAAGGTAGTTGCGGTAAATAAAGGTTCGTATTTACATGAATGGTTGGTGGAACATCATCCAGAGATTACGTTAAAACTCATGTCTTCAAATGATGCTTCTCTTGAAGCTGTCTCTTTTTCTAAAGCAGATGCGTATATAGGTAATATAGCGGTGGCAACCTACATCATAAAAACACACTATCTTTCAAATCTAAAAATTGTGGACCGTATAGAGACTATGAATACGGAGGTCTCTATCGCTATTGCAAAAGACAATACTATGTTGATGGGTATCATAGAAAAAACATTACAGAGCATCAGCAGTGCCGAAAGAAAAATTATACGAGACAAGTGGATTTCTTTAGAGTATGGACTTCAGATAGACTATACTTTGGTGTATCAGATTTTAGCCATTTTTTTATTGTTTATTTTGGCAACTTGGTATTGGCACAGAAAACTAAGTTTGGAAGTGATGAGAAGAAAGGAGGGTGAAGCGCAGATGAGTATGCTCATAGATGCCATTCCTCTTAGTGTCATTGTCAGTAACTTTGAGGGTAGTGTATTGCGAGCCAATACCTTTGCTTTACGTACTTTTGATATCTCAGCATCGGATATGTATCATTATAATGTAATGGAGTTCTATGCAAATCCTATGGAGCGAAACGAGATAATTTCTTTGATACAAAGTCAAGGGAAGGTTGAAGACCGTATTGTGAAGTTTAAGCGTTTAGACAGAAGTGAAATGAGTGTGATGATTTCTATCATACCTATTATGTATGATGGGAAAAAGTCACTATTGAGTATTATGGTTGATTTAACTGAGCGTATTGAACTAGAAGAACATTTAAGGGAAGCCAAACAGTCTGCTGAACATGCTAACAAAGCAAAGTCTGCCTTCTTAGCCAATATGTCACATGAGATACGTACACCCATGAATGCCATTATGGGATTTACAGAATTGTTAAATGAACAGATGGAAACACCACGGCTTAAGTCATATACTCAAACCATTAAAAATGCTGGAACAACACTACTTACATTGATAAACGATATATTGGATCTTTCAAAAATCGAAGCAGGTAAATTAGAAATTAACAAGAAAGCAGTCAATGTTGAGAATTTAGCGAATGAAGTTTCATCTATATTTTCTTTGACTGTTTCTCAAAAAGGGCTTTCTCTCATCGTAGATATTGATGAAGATATCCCTAAAAGTTTGTTGATAGATGGGATACGTTTAAGACAAGTGTTTGTGAATCTTGTTGGAAATGCTGTGAAATTTACTGAAGAGGGATACATTAAAATCTCTATACATGCATTTAATGTAGATGAACATCTTTCCAAACTAGATTTAGAAATATCCATAGAAGATACAGGGATTGGTATCCCAGAGAAGCAACGAGAGCGTATATTCTTATCGTTTGAGCAGCAAGAAGGACAAGATGATCGTAAATTTGGAGGAACTGGATTAGGACTTTCCATTTCTAAGCGTTTGGTAGAAATGATGGACGGTAGCATCTTTGTACAAAGTGAAGAAGAAAAAGGTGCCACATTCTTTGTATACCTCTATGGTGTAGATATCTCTTCGACTCATCCTCTTGAAGAAGAACAAAATAGTGTAGAAGGTGGAAAAATATGTTTTAAGCCTGCGACACTATTGATAGTAGATGATATAGTAGACAATAGAGAACTGATTATTCAAAACTTTGAGAAAAGTGCTATTCGCGTCATTACGGCGTCTGATGGGTTAGAAGCAATCGCACAATACAAAAAAGAAAAACCAGATTTAATACTGATGGATATTCGTATGCCCAATATGGATGGCTATGAGGCTACAAGCAAGATAAAACAGCTTGGAAATGTACCTATTATCGCTTTGACTGCATCAGTGATGCAAGATGAGTATGAAAGAAAGAAAAGTAAAGATTTTGATGGCTACCTACGAAAACCTATCTTGCAAGAAGATCTTTTTGTGGCATTGAGCCAATTTCTAGACTATGATATGCGCATAGAAGAGAAAGAAACAGTGATTGAACCTACTTTTGATTCTCAGATGTTAGAAGATATGGTGAGTATTAAAGACAAATTGGATAGTGAAATCACACCTTTATACCAGCGTGCAGTCTCTAGTAATAACATCGCGGATATACAGCATTTTACGCAAGCTTTGGAAGGGTTAGTCGGAAACTATGCTGTTGTACCATTAACTGACTATGTGGAGCACTTAAAGAGTGCTCTAGACCTTTTTGATATCGTAGAGATACAAACACTGCTTAAAGCATATCCAACACTAATAGAGCATCTCAAAGCCGTATAAAACAAGACTATAAACTTCTTCCCCGTATCTCTCTCACGACTTGATTACGTACACATATGAATATTATACTACCTATCGTAGTGTGTTATGCAAGTGACTTGTATGACATGGCTATGTAGAGAGAAGTTTGTTTATGTTTGTAAATTGATTGTGTGAGGTTTATTATTGAAGGAGTAACCTGAACCAAGTTCAGGTTACTGATAACGCAAGGGAGGAATTACTTCCAACCATCCGTTACTACTTTTGTAGAGTTTTTGTAAGGGTACTTTTTAACTAGTTTTTTAACATCTAGTTTTTGGTCGCCTTCTCTCATAAAGTGAGCAAGTGTTACTGAAGCCCAGTAATCATTTGCATATTCTGTACCTTCTAGTTGTACAGGTACACCATTTTTGTTTACAGTGTGACATGCAGAACATGTAACAGGACCTGCATACTTACCATCTGGTGAGTACTGAAGTGCTTGTTCATGTGTTGTTACATCTACTGATCTTTCATCACCATCATAACGTGTAGAGTAAAGACCGTGAGCCGACTCGTGACATGTTTGACATGCGATGTCTCCATGCGCTTTAGAATATCTGTAGAGTGAAAGTTTATTTGGTTGGTCAATAGGGAAGTATTTACCACCAGTCACTTGCTCTGCAAATGGTGCCATGTGACAATCCGCACAGTGAGGCTCAGAAGCTGATAACCACCAGTCATTACCAGCAGATGCTGCAATATATGGTACATCTCCACCAGTTTTATGGTTCCAAGGTTTAAGGTCTAATTTACCGTTTTTACCTGCATTTTTAACTAGTGTTGCAGACTTATGATCTAGGTAATAAGAGAGTACTTCATTTTTACCTGTTGCTTTAGCATCTGCGATAGAAGCAAATTTCTTCATATCTCCACCAGCTACTGCAGCTACGATTTCTTTAAGAGATTTAGTTCTAAGTGTTTTACCTTCCATAAGGTTGGCATTTTTAATGTCATCTGCTTTGTAAAGTGCTTGTGCAACTTTAGAGTGACAGTTAGTACAGTATAGACCTCTTAACTCACCAGCATCTTTTCCATGCTCATCTTTGGTTGCAACATTTTCAAGCTGCCATTTACCATAGTTGTTTAGGAAGAATGGAGGTTTAGCATTAGGGTTAGAGTGAGCATCACGTCTTACATAACAACCACCACCAGATTTTCTGATATCACCTTTAGCAAATCTTGCTTCACCATATCTGTCTGTCACACGGAACGGGTTCGTGTCATCATTCATATTAGGGTTTTGGAAGTGCGTAGGGTGACATGATTGACATGCTTGTGTACGTCCAGAAGCATCAGGCATAGGTACCATAGCAAGGTGGAATCCGTGAATTGCTTCAGAAAGAGGTTTCGCTTTAACTGTTTTATATCCAGTAGCATAAACTCTTGGTTCAACAAGGTTACCCGAAACGTTATCACCATGACAGTCAGTACAGTTTACAAAACCAACTTTTCCTAAACGTTTTACAGGGGAATTAGAATCATAATGTTCTAAGAACTTTGTTCCGTGGTGTGCATCGTGTAGTGAAAGAATGTTAATAGACCCTTCCGCAAGTCTAGCCATGTATTCACTCTCATCTGGGTATGTTTTCCAGTAGTTGTATTCTGCATCACCTTGCTTAAGACCTTCATCTCTAGCCATTTGTGCAGCTTTACCTGTTCTTGAGTGACATGCATAACAGTTAGGAATATCTACTGGGTTGGTACCGAAGTAAGATACTGCTTTCCCGTTTGGTTGTTTGATATTTTTACCATCTTTAGTATGTAGTTCAACAGTAGAGTATTGGAATGGTTGAAAATCTTTTTCTGTAATAGAACGTATAGAGCCTTTTCTTCTGCTATCATTGAAAGCTGTCATAGGGAGACCAAGTGAATCCCAAAGGTGAGACGCGGTAAGAACAATTTTGATGTTTTTTACTGGTGGTACAAGGGTATCAACAAAAACAACGTTTCCACCATTTTTACCAGCATATGTCATGTAACCCGCCATTGGTGCACCAGATGGACCGTGGTCAATCTTTACAGGGATTTCTTTACCAACATGGAGTCTATCTTTATCTTTTGCACCTTTTGGCATAGTACCTTCAAGGTCTTTATAGATAAAGAGGTGTGTCCATACGTAGTTTGCTACGTTATCGCCAGCTGAATCCATGTGTCCGTCACCATCCACATCTTTTGCAACTGTCCAGTATTTCATTTTGTTACCTTCCGAGAACGAGTTGTCCTTAGTGTAAGCAAATACTTTTACATTGTCATCAGGTGTCATAAGTTTAGGGAATTTTGTTCCTTTACCTATTTTAACAGTTTGTGATTGGATAGAGTTGTATGGGGGGATTACACAACAGTAACTCATGTCAAATCCAACACAGTGCATACCAAGTTCGTAGTTTACAAACATGCTGTAGTCACCCTTGTTTTGGTAAGCGTCCTTACCGTTTACTTTTACTTTTTCTAGTTTGTTTACACCAAATGGTGGCGTTTTATCATAGCCAGAAGCAGCAAAAGCGACAGATGCTAACATTGAAGCAGTAACTGTACTTTTTACAATTTTTGAAATCATTTTAGTCTCCTTTTAAATTTTGATTACCCTCTATTTTCCCATTATTGAGGTTAAGTTTTCTTTAAAAAAACACTAAAACTATGAAAAGAATCATATTTGTAACATAATAAAATATTATTATTATGTAGTGAAATATTAGTTATAAGGAAGACGAAAATAAGGGCATTAAAGGGATTTTGTCAATAGATTTACTTGGTTTTTAGCGGGCGTATATATTGCAATATTTTGAGGAAAAATTTGGTGAAAAAAGTAGAGAAAAAGTAACCTGAACTAAGTTCAGGTTACTGATAACGCAAGGGAGGAATTACTTCCAACCATCCGTTACTACTTTTGTAGAGTTTTTGTAAGGGTACTTTTTAACTAATTGTTTAACTTCTAGTTTTTGATCACCCTCTCTCATAAAGTGAGCAAGTGTTACTGAAGCCCAGTAATCATTTGCATATTTAGTACCTTCTAGTTGTATAGGTACACCATTTTTGTTTACAGTGTGACATGCTGAACATGTAACAGGACCTGCATACTTACCATCTGGTGAGTACTGAAGTGCTTGTTCATGTGTTGTTACATCTACTGATCTTTCATCACCATCATAACGTGTAGAGTAAAGACCGTGAGTCGACTCGTGACATGTTTGACATGCAATGCTTCCGTGTGCTTTAGAGTATCTATATAAAGAGTACTTGTTCGGCTGATCGATTGGGAAGTATTTACCACCTGTGTTTTGCTCAACAAACGGCGCTAAGTGACAATCCGCACAGTGAGGCTCAGAAGCTGCTAGCCACCAGTCATTACCAGCAGATGCTGCAATATATGGTACATCTCCACCAGTTTTATGGTTCCAAGGCTTAAGATCTAACTTACCATTTTTACCTGCATTTTTAACAAGTACAGCAGATTTGTGATCCATGTAGTAAGAAAGTACTTCGTTTTTACCAGTTGCTTTAGCATCAGCGATTGAAGCAAATTTCTTCATGTCTCCACCAGCTACTGCAGCTACAATCTCTTTAAGAGATTTGTTTCTAAGTGTTTTACCTTCTTGTTTAGAGTCATTTGTAATGTCGTCAGCTTTGTAAAGTGCTTGTGCAACTTTAGAGTGACAGTTAGTACAGTATAGACCTCTCATCTCTTTGACATCTTTCCCATGCTCATCTTTCATAGAGACATTGTTAAGCTGCCATTTACCATAGTTGTTTAAGAAAAATGGAGGTTTAGCGTTAGGGTTAGAGTGAGCATCACGTCTTACATAACAACCACCACCAGATTTTCTGATATCACCTTTAGCAAATCTTGCTTCACCATATCTGTCTGTCACACGGAACGGGTTCGTGTCATCATTCATGTTAGGGTTTTGGAAGTGCGTAGGGTGACATGATTGACATGCTTGTGAACGTCCAGCAGCATCTGGCATAGGTACCATCGCAAGGTGGAATCCGTGAACCGCTTCAGAAAGAGGTTTTGCTTTGACTGTTTTGTATCCAGAAGCTGTAACTCTAGGTTCTTGAAGGTTACCCGAAACGTTATCACCATGACAGTCAGTACAGTTTACGAAACCAACTTTTCCAAGTCTATTGATAGCAGCATTTGAGTCGTAATGCTCTAGAAATTTTGTTGCGTGGTGTGCATCGTGAAGAGAAAGGATGTTAATAGAACCTTCTGAAAGTCTAGCCATGTACTCTGAAGTATCTGAGTATGTTTTCCAGTATGCGTATTCTTTGTCTCCTTGCTTAAGACCTTCATCTCTAGCCATTTGTGCAGCTTTACCTGTTCTTGAATGACATGCATAACAGTTAGGAATATCTACTGGGTTGGTACCGAAGTAAGATACTGTATGCCCATCTGGTTGCTTGATTTGTTTACCATCATTTGTGTGTAACTCAACAGTAGAATATTGGAATGGTTGAAAATCTTTTTCTGTAATAGAACGTATAGACCCTTTTCTTCTGCTATCATTGAAAGCTGTCATAGGGAGACCAAGTGAGTCCCAAAGGTGAGACGCGGTAAGGATAAGCTTAACATCTTTAACAGGAGGCACAAGTGTGTCTGTCATAACGATGTTACCACCACCTTTTCCTGCGTATGTCATATAACCAGTCATTGGTGCACCTGAAGGACCATGATCCACTTTTACAGGGATTTGGCGACCGACACGGAGTCTATCTTTAGCTGTAGCACCTTTAGGTATAGTACCTTCAAGATCTTTATAGATAAAGAGGTGTGTCCATACGTAGTTTGCCACGTTATCACCCGGGCTGTCTAAGTGACCATCACCATCTGCATCTTTTGCTACAGACCAGTATTTCATTTTGTTACCTTCTGAGAACGAGTTGTCCTTAGTGTAAGCAAATACTTTTACGTTTTCTTTTGGTGTGAGTAGTTGTGGAAGTTTAGTCCCCTTACCTACTTTTATCGCTTGTGACTGGATAGAGTTATATGGAGGGATTACACAACAGTAGCTCATGTCAAATCCAACACAGTGCATACCAAGTTCGTAGTTTACGAACATGCTATAGTCTGCCTTAGGTTGATAGGCATCGTGACCCTTTACTTTTACTTTTTCTAGTTTGTCCATGCCAAACGGTGGTGTTTTGTCATAGCCAGAAGCAGCAAAAGTGACAGTAGCCAACATTGAAGCAGCAACTGTACTTTTTACAATTTTTGAAATCATTTTAGTCTCCTTTTAAATTTTGATTACCCTCTATTTTTCCATTATTGAGGTTAAGTTTTCTTTAAAAAAACACTAAAATTATAAAAAGAATCATATTTGTAACATAAACAAAAGTTATTATTATGTACTAAAATATTTGTTATAAGGTAAGCTGATTAAAGCCCTTTAAATAGAGTTTATATGGTGATTTAGTAGAGATTAAAATCGTATAAATAAGCACTATAATTTGTGTTCTAAAAGGCTTATTTATACGTCAATTTTATATTTGAGTATTTAACGTAAACGTTCTTCTTCAGGTGTATCTTTTGGGAGTAACCCATATTTGGCAAGATCTACCAATGTTTCTTTTCTTTTGTCTTTTAAAAGTTTAACCATGACTGGATTTCTATCCATTTTAAACTCTTGGGTAAAGGTCACTTTCCCATCATGGTCAAAGTACTTTTTGATGCCGACCTTATAGTTGTGCTTATAAAAAACTTCTGAAGATTTAAATCCGTCAAAATCCCATTCTGTCATCACACCTTCTCGTCTACCCATATTGTACTTGACTTGAGAACCGAGTTGTCCATTATCATAGTAAATTTTTTGAATATTGTGTTTTTGACCTTTTACATATTCTACAACAAGTTTTTCTTGACCATTGTCATAGTACGAAGTATAGATACCGTTTTCTTTGCCATGGTCAAAGTTTACTTTTGATTTGACTTTTTTGTTTTCGTTGTACCACCATGTCATCCCTTGACGTTTTCCATCGACATAGGTAGATTTTTGAGCATTGTCTTCTATAATGTACTCTTTGGCACTCAGTGATTGTGCGGTTAAAAGTAACATTAGTCCAGCAAAAGCTGTAGATTTGAATAGCATTTTCATACACTCCCCTTTTTTATGTATTAGTCTAGTTTCCGACTGTTTGGATTAAAGTCTAAGCCTTTAAGTGCTTCAATAGTTGCATCAGGCTTTTTTTTCTGTACTTCTTTCATAATGTCAATAGGTCTATCCATTTTATATGTCACTGTTTTACTGACTTTCCCTTTTGCATCATACCAACGTTTTTGACCTTCTTTATAGCCATGTTTGTACATGACATCATTGTTGAGTGTGCCGTCTTCGTTATATTCTTTTTGTAAACCTTCTTTTCTACCGTGGACATATGTAACTTCGGAAGCAAGTTTCCCTGTACTGAAATAGTATTTTTCAACACCTTCTTTATTGTCATTCACATAATTGACCTCTATGCGTAACGCACCGTCAGCATAAAAGATTTTATTATTACCATCTCGTTTTCCCATTTTGAAATTAATGCGTTCAAGATGTTTTCCATCTCTGTCATACCAATCCATTGCTCCATCACGTTTACCATTTATATTGCTTACCGTATATGCGACTTCACCTGTATTATAATAGGTCTTTTCTGAGCCATCTTTTATGCCCTCATCTGTATCTGTACGTGTACCATCTTTATAATTTATTTGAGACTTCAATACACCATTTTTAAAGTGTTCTGTAAAAAGTTCTGCATGGAGTGCTGTTGTGCCTAAAAAAGCAAGTGTAACGAGTGTAAGTTTGTTCATGTATATTTCCTATATTGTTTTATGTTGTAAGTATGATACTTATTGAAATAAGTGTTTATGTTCTATCATCGCGCAGTGGTTTTGCACCACATTGATACCTACATCTTTGACACGCTGTGCTGCATCATTGTTGATGAGTTGAAGTTGTGTCCAGTACGTTTTTACATCTCCACGTGCTATGACTGCATCGGCGATGGCATCAAGGGCTGCGGGTTTTCTAAAGACTACGACCATATCAACAGGGACATCTATCTCTACAAGGCTTCTATAGACTTTTTCACCTAGTATCGTGTCACCTTTTGGGTAGACGGGTATCATTTTATAGCCGACTTCTTTTAAGTAATGTGCTACATGATTACTGGCTTTTGTTGTGTCTGGTGATGCACCTAAAACAGCGATGGTCTTGGCTTCTTCAAAATAGCGTTTCATCTCTTCTGGGTTTGAGTTTACTCTAGGTAATTCACATTCCATATAGTCTTATCCTTAGTTCTGATATAATTCTCATACTTATAGTATCTAGGAAAGATTAATGTTAGACTTAAACAATATAAAAAAAGCTTATGAAAGAGTATCAGGTGTGGTACATCGTACACCTTTTGCCTATGCCCCGATTTTAAGCCAACTGTCTGGCTATGAAGTGTACTTGAAAAAAGAGAACCTTCAGCGCACAGGAGCCTTTAAATTACGTGGTGCATTTAACAAGATAGCTGCACTAGTAGAAGCAGGACAAAAAGATGGTGTGGTAGCTGCAAGTGCTGGTAATCACGCGCAAGGTGTTGCTTTTTCTGCTAAACATTTTGGGATTGAAGCTACTATTATTATGCCTGAGTCTACACCTCTGACCAAAATTTTAGGGGTGAAAGAGTTTGGTGCGGAGGTGATACTCCATGGTTCAAACTACGATGAAGCCTATGCCTATGCGGTTACCTTTGGTGAAGAACATCACTATACCTTTGTGCATCCTTTTACCGATGACGAGGTGATGGCAGGGCAAGGTACTGTGACCTTGGAGATGTTTGAAGAGGTGGATGACCTTGATGCGCTTGTTGTTCCTGTAGGTGGGGGAGGACTCATCTCTGGTATGTCTGTGGCATCAAAAACGTTACACCCAAGCTGTAAGATTATCGGTGTCTCCTCAGCAGGTGCACCTGCTATGAAGAAGTCTTATGATGCTAAAACTGCCATAGATACGACTTCGGTACGTACCATCGCAGATGGTATCGCTGTTCGTGATACTTCACCTATAACGTTAGCACATATATTGGAAAATGTAGATGTTTTTGAATCTGTCAGAGAAGATGAGATAGCCTCAGCCATACTCTTCTTACTCGAACGTCAAAAAGTCTTGGTCGAAGGTGCTGGAGCTGTAGGTGTAGCTGCACTTTTGCATAACAAGATCGACTTACCTAAGGGTGCTAAAGTAGGCATAGTGCTTAGTGGAGGAAACATCGATGTCACGATGCTCTCTCTCATTATAGAAAAAGGACTCATGAAGTCTGCCCGTAAAATGAAACTACAAGTACTTCTAGTAGATAAACCGGGAGCCTTACAAGATTTCACCGGCATACTTACAGATATAGGTGCAAACATCGTTCAAATAGGCTACGACAGAACCTCTACAGACTTAGAGTTCGGTGATGCCCATGTCTCTGTAGCTTTGGAGACTAAAGGTGTGGAACATCAAGAGCTTATACGTCAGAAACTAAAAGAGGGTGGGTTTTCTTTTAGGGAAGAGCATTAATATAGATGTATAGAATTTTTTAATAGGTATATTCTTGCTATGTAATAGTGTAGAAAGTATGTGAATCCTAAATTTTAAAAAGATGAAGATGCTTTTAAATTTGCAGATGAATAGTTGTAAAATTAGGTGTTCCCGCCACTATGCCAAATGCTGTTAAGCAACATGGGGTACTGGGGGCGACAGGCAGAAAATTGTTGAGGGGTACTTTCAATAATACTTTCGATAATATTAAAGGCATTACTAGTAAAGCAGGGGAAAAGACAGGGCAGCTATTTAGAAATTCCTCTTTTGAATCCTTGAATGAACCCACTCCAAGCTCCACCAATAGCTCCACCAATAGCTCCACCAACAACAGCTAAAACAAGAATCCCCACAGAGATAAGGGCAACACCAATAATGACTTTGATAATAAAGGTAAGCATAATAATCCTTCTGATTTAGATAATGACAGTATACCAAAAAACGAAGAAAAACCAAAAAGCAGAGGCAGACACGGAAGAACCCCAGTAACAGGAAGTACACTCCATAATGATGTGCATACGCCTGAAGAGGCAGTAGAGGCTGCGCTACAAAATGGATTTGCATTAAAATATGCATCTAAGTATGAAAAAGTTTTTGACCTCTATTTGAGTGAATTTTCTCTAAAGTATTATTATCAAGTAATTTATAGTAGATTAAGCCAATAAAGTTATACTTGTACAATAAACAGAACATGTAAGGGAGTTAGCGATGACAGTCATAAACTATACAGAAGCACGAAACAACTTTAAGTTTGTATTAGACTCGGTGGTCAATGATGCAGACTATACCATCATAAATCGGCGTGATGCAGATGATGCAGTCGTCATGTCTTTGGACTACTTTAATGCCATGCAAGAAACTCTACACCTGTTGAAGTCTCCTAAAAATGTAGAACACTTGAGAAAATCTATAGAACAATATAAAGAAGGAAAAATAGAAACACATGAGCTGTTAGGTGAGTAGATTACTTTCTTGGACAGCAGAGGGTTGGAAAAGTTATGTGTTTTGGCAGACGCAAGACAAAAAAACACTCAAACGTATAAATAAACTACTAGATGCAACTTTGCGTGACCCGTTTGAGGGCATAGGTAAACCAGAAGCTCTTAAAGAAAATTTGTCAGGATTTCACTCTCGGCGTATAGATGATACACATCGCTTAGTGTATGCAGTTGAAGAGAAAAATATTATTATAATCTCTTGCCGAAATCATTATTAGGATAGTACATGATAGCCATTGACCTAGGTTCAAACACTTTACGCGTACTAGAATATGATTGCAAAACAAAGAAGCAAATGGCCGTATATGAAAAAGTCGTTAAAACAGCAGATGGTTTAGCTGAATATGGTAGGGTAAATGAAGATGCAGTGCAACGCATAATCTCTGCGATACATGAAGTAAAGTCGTCTATAGACTTTGATTCTCAACCTGTCAAAGCAGTGACAACGGAGGCAGTGCGTAGGGCATCAAATGCAGATGAAGTGTTACGTCAAATTAAAAAAGAGACAGGTGTTGTCTTTGAGATTATCTCAGGGGAAGAAGAGGCAAGGCTTACACTTCTTGCGGTGAAAAGTAGACTGACTAAACTGCATTATGCGTCAGATACTTTCGTGTTGGTAGATATAGGTGGAGGCTCGACAGAACTTATCTTTCAGCTTAAAGATGAAACTATAAGTAAGAGTTTCCCCGTAGGGATTGTAACAATTGCTCAGAGTTATGAGACACTTGAAAATATAGAAGAAGCCTTGCCACGTGAGATGCTTGACATGCAGATGTTTTGTGCGGAACTCTACGCAACCAAGCAAAAACCAGACTCTTTTGTTGCAACTGCTGGGACACCGACAACAGTGGCAGCGATGAAATTGGGATTTAACTATGAAACGTATGATGCTACGAAAATAAATGGTACATCGCTACAAAAAGAGGAGTTAGATTTTTATTTAAAAAAACTTCTGTCTATGCCCTTTGAAGAAAGAGAAATAGCAGTTGGAACTGGACGTTCAGACTTGATAGCAGCAGGGATACTCATTTATAAACAACTTTATACGATGTTAGAGTTTGAAAGTTGTGTAGTTATAGATGATGGACTACGAGAGGGTGTGGCTTTGGAGATGTGTCTTGAAAACTCTAATAAACTCTAACCTTTTTTCGCTATAATCAGACAAAATATAACAATGGAGTGTGTAATGGGACAAATGTCTGGTGCACAAATGGTATGTGAAGCGATTATCGCCGAGGGTGTTAAGACCGTATTTGGTTATCCTGGCGGGGCTATCATGCACGTTTATGATGAAATATATAAGCAAGAGGGGTTCGAGCATATCTTGAACCGTCACGAACAAGCATCTGTTCATGCAGCAGATGGATATGCAAGAGCAACAG